>Ga0209727_1001583_pt1 | contig 18162 bp, 32 predicted proteins | sample RifGroC1_FD_183995 | JGI IMG/M metagenome (GOLD analysis project Ga0209727, IMG submission 183995) | Groundwater microbial communities from Rifle, Colorado, USA - Groundwater C1 (SPAdes) (version 2) | ecosystem: Environmental > Aquatic > Deep subsurface > Groundwater | place: Rifle, Colorado...
AGCCATCTCAATAATCTTTTGTGTAATATAAGTTTTGCCAGAACCAAACCCGCCAGAAAATAAATGGAGCCTTCCACGAATTAAACCTCCTCCAACTACTTTATCAAATACATCAATACCAGAAGATATTTTTTCTAATTTGGCTTCAGGGCTATTGCCTAAACCAGTAAAACAATTTTTAAATGATTCTTTTGCTTTGTCTAATAATTCTTGTATATTTGTCTTTTCTTCTTTATCTTTTTTAGCCATTTAACCTCTCATTTTAATAAACTATCTTATGCTTATGCTTACTTTCCCAAACCTCTAACATTCTAGGAAAACTTTTTGAACTAGGATTATTGGTAACAGGATAGTTAGAATTATGTGCTTCTAATATTTTAACTATTTTAATTTTCTTGTTTAATGCAAAAGCTTGCCCTAAATCGAAATGAATTCCCTGAGATAGAGCAGAATAAAAAATATCAATTCTATCTGCCCATTTAATACCTTTCATATTACCTTTACAAATATTATATCCTGTTTCATCATCTTGTTCTGTATCTCTAGGAGGATAAATAACTTTATGCCCTTGAGACTCTAATTCTGAAACATATTTAGTTGCTTCTTCTGAAACCCCTAATCTAACTGGACAAATAACAAATATTTTCATCTATACACATCCCCATTATCTTTCATCTTTAAGTCTTCAAAAGGTCCAACTTTTCTTCTATAATACTCTTGTTTTACTGCTTCTAATATTCCTAAAGCTCTGTTATAATGAGCATAATCTTTCTTAGAATATATCTTATCAATTATACTAGTGATAGCATAATTTACTTCTCCATCAGATATTTCAATATTTCTAGAAATCATAGAAATAAGATGATTAATTGTTGGATCTAATAGACTTCTATTTTCTTGTTTAATATATGGCATAGTTACACCTCAAATTTACTTCCATTTACAATCATATTTAAGCAAGATACTAAACCTTCCCAACCAGTCAATCTATTATGACCTTCTATTCTACCTTCACCTACCAAAGTTGTATTAACATATACTTTATAATCATAGTTTCCTATAATACAAAATGGAACTCCATCAGGTGGATAGGCTATATTCTCTTTCTCTTTATTAGCGGTTCCATCATTTATAATTGTTATTTTTAGCATCATTTATCTTTTAATGAAAAATACCAAACTCCTCATTAAAACTAGTAAGTGTAGTTGTATTTCTAGCTTTTCTAACTTCTTCAGTTATATCTTTCACTTTTATTTTACCATCTGTATTATCACAATAAGCATTAATAGTCAATAGCAAATTATCTTTATTCATCCACATCGGTCCCAGATCATCTGGAAATTCTATTTCAAATATTCTTTTCATTTCTTCACAGCACCACCTTATTCTAATATATCTAAGACTTACTAGAATCAAAAACTAGACTGTTTAAACATGAATTAGATATATTATATGTCACTTTTGTTTGTTTTATTTTTTGATATGATATTTTTGTATATTTAACCAATATTTCTCACGTGTTTCTTAATTCTTTTCTTCTTTGATTCTAAACGTTTTTCTCGTCTTTCCCACCTAAACATCTTTGGAACTCCTGTAATTCAGGTCTCCATAATTTATACTTTGAAACTACATCATTAAATTCTTCAATATCATGTCTTCTAATTTTCCAAACTAATTCACCATCATCTTTTTCTTCGCCATAATCAATATGTTTTAGTTCATGATAAAGTAAGGCTCTTTTCTGTTCAGAAGTAGCTGTTGACCAATAATCTTCCCAAACTTCTATTACATAATCTTTATCTACTAAGTAATGCCACTTACCAGTTGCTTTTGAACATTTACCTAAATATTGATTTTTTTCAGTTACAAGCATTAAAAACTTTATATCTGGGAGATGTTCCCAGCCCATTTGAGGAATTAGTTCTTTTGCTATCTGTTCTACTTCTTGATTTTCATTATATTCTTTACTCATTTTTATTTAGCCCCAAATCCTCCTTTAAATTCTTCTTTTTTAGCTAATCTTCTAATCAGCCAAATTCCTGTAAAAATAGAAATAAGTATAAAGATAAATCCTATTAACAACCAAATCATATTTTATCTCCTTAATAAATTACTTCTGCATCAATTGAAACTACTAAAGCTAAATCAAGACTAGTAAAATCTACTTTCTTTTTTGTCCCCGGAATCTCTATGACAGTCCAAGAAACAGATTGAGTAGTTACTTGTTTAACATCATCTAGATACAAAGCAACTGTATAAACTCTATCTGCAACAGTGGCATTACTAGATTCAATAGTCACAGTTACTTTACTTAATGATTTAACCTTAATATCTGTAATAGTTACTTCATTTGTATAAGTCATTTGTCCCATACCAGCAAGAGTTTTATTAAATAATGAAATAGCATAAGCCCCTACTGGAGTTCCAAAAAATAAAATTGATACTATTAATATTCCTAATATAACTTTAACTATTTTATATTTAATTAAATTTTTCATTTTATCCTTCTTACAAAGAATTAATCCCATAAACTAAAAAACCATCTATCAAATAATTTCATTCTTTCATGAAATAGGTCTTGATCTTTTAAATTCTCTTCCATACTTTTTTGTAATGTTTCAGAAGTTAGTTTTTCCCCATTTTCAAACCATTTTGGTTGAATTTGGTCTACATAATCATCATCTAAAACCTTTTTCCCAGCTTCAAATCCTTCAATCATTTGATCTAATATATTATTCCACTTTTCTGGTGTAGAAGCTTCATCAACACCAGGATAACCATGGCTATGTTTCTTTAGATGTTCTATCATTTGTGGAAGAATAATTAAAAGATGACTATCAAGACTCCAAATATCTCTATCTGCCCAACCTCTAAAAGCTCGCTGCAGTAAAGATTTTGGATAATAATAAAATATTTCAACAATATTATCTGGAATATTTTTTATTCGCCAATTAATTATTAATGTGGTAAAATTATCATTCACTTATTTATCTCTCATTTAATTTTTTTCCAGTTTTCTATAAAATCATTTAATTTCTTATCAAAATTTTCTTTTAAAATTTCAATTTGTTCTTTTACGTCTTTTCCTTTATCCCAACATTTTTTACAAATAAATTCAGGATAATCTGAAAAACAGTTGGGTTTTAATAAATTACTATCATACAAACTATCAATTTTTATAGCACAATCATAACAGACATCTTTTTGACAAATTTCACACTTTTTTATATTATTATAAATATAGTGTGAATTCTTTCCACAAATATCACAAGTAATAACATCAATTATTTTTGTTTCTATTATATTTTTTTTAGTTCTCATTTCACTACTCCTTATTAGAAATTATTATATTAGTTAAAGTTTCTTTAATATCTTTTCCATCAATTTCAAAACCAACACAATCCCACTCTCTTTTCTTTGTTGCAAATAATTCTATGGAAGGATTTAGTATTATTGGTTTAATTAAATCATAAAATTCTTCTGGTTTTTTAGAATGTTTTGTTATATTAGATTCAATAAAATTAGCTTTTTGATAATGAAATGGTTTTACTTTACCTTTTACTCCAAGTAGACAAACCTCTATACCACCTCTAAACCAAAATCCCATTTCTAAATTTTTTTTATGCCAAATCAACATTGTTTTATATTGATAACCCCAGGCTTCCAATGTTTGAAATCCACATTGATGAATTAAAGGTACGGTAACCCATAAAAAACAAATAGAATCTCTATCCATAATATCTTTTATTGGAAGAGAACAAATTTCATCAAGACTCAATGTTTGATAATGCTGAGAAGACCCACTTTTTAATGTTCCACCAGTTCTTTTATTATCATATTTCCAAGGAGGATCTGCAATAAGAGTTTTATATTTCATATTGTCTAATCTTTATTCCAGCTTGATCTAGTAAATATTTGCCAGTCAATCCTCTTTGTTCATAATCTTCCAATGAAGGAGTAACTACTTCAATTATTCCAGCATTGATGATTGATTTGCAACATTCAAAACAAGGCATTTTGTTGGTATTTATATATATTGCGCAATTTTCTGTTACATGACCTAATCTAGCCGCAATGTCTATACAATTTCTTTCCGCATGAGCTGAACCACAATATTGCAGTCCTTCTCCAGATTTATACCCCAGCAGTTGTCTAGGGCATTTTCTTGAATCCATATCTGAAGGTAAATGATTTGATTTACTATCCCTCCACCATAAATCAAATAAATACTCGCGATATTGCAAATCATCACAGTGAGGGCATTTAGAGGGAGGCCCAGAATACCCAGTAGAAATTATAAATTTATTATCTTTTACAATTATGGCCCCTACTTTTCTTGAGAGACACTTTGAATTAGAGGCAACAGAATTGCAAATATTTAACCAATATTGATCGAGCATTTATTAATTATTCCTTCTGCTAAATTTACATAATCATACTGCTTAATATCATGCTCCCAAATTCTCTTGACAATCCATCCATTATCAATAAGATCCTTCTCAATATTTTTTTCCCTGATTAGATTTCCATCCATTTTATTTTTCCAAAAATCAATATTAGATTTTGGTAATGCATAATGCATAGGACACCTATGCCAAAAGCACCCATCAATAAACAATGCAATTTTGCAATCAACAAATGCAATATCTATATGCCATTTTCCATAATTTATTTCAAAATTAAATATTCCAAGTGATTTCAATTTTTCTTGTACAAAAATTTCAATGCTAGTATTGCTACCTTTTATCTTAGACATTATACTTGATCTTTTTTCTTTATCTACCATATCCATCAACATCCTTATTGAATTCATTCATTTCTTCTAGAGTGATTTTTTCAATTAATATTTTCATCACCCTTGATTTTGCAAGATTTCTTTGTTCTTTAGATATTTCAGTTGAAGAGATATTAAATATCTGACTTGCAATAGCTTTAAAAAAATCATTGCTTTTTCCTAATTCTTTTTCTAACTTTGGAATTCCTTTTCCTACATTAACTTGCCTTTCCAAATCCTTTTCAATTATCCTATTTAATCTTGCAATTTTGCTTGCTTTTATTTTTGAAAAAAGATTTTCATCTTTTATTATCAATTTTGCTTGAGACAAGGTAATTTCAACATCAACAAGTTCATTAATGAGATTTTTACTATTAGCTCTACCCCTCTTGTATTTATTTATACAATGGATAAGCTCAGCACACTCTTCACAAAGCATATCTAATTGTGAAAGGACACCAAATGTTGAAATAGCTTTATTATAAGTATCTAATTCATTATCTTCCATTAATTATATTCCCCCCAAACTCTATTTTTTTATCATTGATAATTTTTTTTATTGATCTTCCAATGTCTAACCAATATTCATTAATTGATTCATCAAAACTATCAATGTTAAAAATAGGCATCTTTAATATTGACTTATCAAAATAATTTTCTAAATTAAATCCAACTGTAATTAAAGCTAATGGATTTAAAACCATTATTTCTTGAAGAAAAAATAATTTACAATTATCCACATAAAAAATATTTTTGCATTTCACCATGCTAGTAATATATGTCTTATCCATAGGCCAATTAATCTGCTTTAATTTTAAAGTAATCTCATTAAATCTATATTCATCTACTGATTCGAATATACAAATTGCAACAATATTTTTTAAATTTGATTGAATTACTCTATCAATATGGATTGCATCAGGACATTTATTACAAGACAAAATTTTATTTTGCAAAAGAAAATTCATATTTTTCCTTTGATGCCCAATCATTTTTGCATTTAGCTACATCAATTTTCAGCTTAAACCCCAAAGATGTATTCGAAAGAATATCTACTAAATTAGGTATTAAATATTCCTCATCTTCATATATCTCAATAATAAGTTCATCGTGTATCTGTAAAAGCATCCTGGATTTAAATGGATGCAAAAATTTAGCTATTTCATTCATTCTTTCTTTTATTATTTCACCGGCAGTCCCTTGAATCATATAATTTACAATCTTATATGCTTCATTTTTAAGTATATAATATCTTCTACCATAAATATTAGATATAGGTTCACCATTTTTAGCTTTTTCTAAAATATCATCAATAAATTTCTTGGCTTTTGGCATTCTCTTAAAATACTTGTCTTTTAAAATAACCGCTTCTTGCCTTGACTTTCCTATCCTAATAGCCAATGAATTTAATCCCATACCATATAAAACACCAAATGTGATTGATTTTGCAATATCACGTATCAGCTTAAAATTTGGAGACTCTTTATCAGCTCCAAGAGCTTCAATAGCTACAAATATATGAAAATCAAAATCACCACTGCTTATTTTTTGCAGCAATTCATATTCTTTAGAGTAAAACAGTAAAACTACAACTTCCATTTGAGATATGTCAAATGAAAATAATGAAGCCCCATTTCTTGAGATAAAAAGCTTTCTAGCAGATACTTGTAATAAATTGTCTGCATTTTCATCAATTTCAGTAAATGATGCTGATCTTCCACCACCACCGAGCTTTGCATTTCTCCTAGCTACATCTAAAACTTCATCACCGGTACTCTCTAAATTAGCTTCAACTGAAAAATCTTTTGCAAAAACAGGTATATTTTGCAAATTTGGCTGCTCACAAGATAATCTCCCTGTAATAGTTTTCCAATTCTTAAAACTTGTATGAATTACTTGCTTATTTTTTTCAAGGATTGGCTCAAAAAATGTATTTTTCAATGTCCCTATTCCCCTATATTCAATTAATTTTTTGCATATAGGGATATTATCAAGTTGAACAAGAGCCGGTTGTGACCATGATTCACCATGCTTTGTTTTCAATGGAGAAACGATATGCAATGAAGCCATAATTTCACTAAGCTGCTTATGTGAATTTATATTAAATTCTTTTCCCACTAATTCATAAATATCATTTTCAACAATACTACTATTTTTAATAAGTAGATCCACAGAATTTTTACAATATTCAAGATCTACGGTTATTCCAGTTATCTCCATATCAATAAGTGTCTTTGTAGTCTCTATGTCAAGTTCCCAGACTTGTTCTTGATTTGTAATCACTATTCCATTATGCAAAATAAGATACAAGTCATGCTCCAATTCTACATCTTTGCAGCAATATTCACCAATTACTTCTATCGGAGCATCACTAAATTTTACATACTTACTTGATTTTAAAAATTTTTCATTCTTATTTTTGTATGCACCCCTTTCAACAGATATAAATTCTTCTGCTACTTTATCTAAAGAAAACAATGGATACCTTTTTAAACTACATAACCTGGCCATAACCATAATATCTATAAGCTTGCAATCATAATAATCAAAACCATCTTTAAAAAGAGCTTTAATATCAAATTTAATGTTATGGCCTATAAGTGTCTTACTTTTAAATGAATCTAAAAGTTCAGGTAGTAATTCAATTGATAAATTTCCTTCATCAGTATGCCTGAATGGAAAATAATAAGTACTTCTATCTGCAATACTTATACCAATGCCACAAATAAAATCATCATCAAGTATATTAAATCCTGATGTCTCTACATCAATAACAAGCATTACTTGGTCTTGCAATTTACTTACTATTTCATTAAAATTATTTATATTGACTATCATTAAAAAGCCTCTTATCTAAATCATGCAATTGAGCATAATTTTTTGGTGGTATATCATCATTTGCTTTAGGTATAATTATATTTAATTGATTTTCAAGGTGGTACATTTTTGTACTAGGTTTGTTAAATTCTGGTTTATAGTCAACAAAACATCTATTCCTATTACACGAAGTAAACATGCCTCCCATCTCTTCAGCTAATTGCTCACCAGTAATATATGTGCATTTCCCAACCCAATCACAAGATGGTCTTAAATATGATGCAAGCAGAGGAAATTTTTTATTGACTTCATTGCGCATCAACCAAGCTGCAGCCACTGTATCTTCTTGCTCTTCAAAACAAAGCCTTTTTCCACAAAATGATGCAAATGCCTCATATGAAAAAATTGCATAAAACAAATGCTCAAGTCCCATCGGCAAAACTGATCTAGCTGATTGCCAAGAAATTCCATTCTCAATTAATTTAACATATGTTGACTTGCAATCATTTATACATGCTTTTAGCAAGTCAACATTATTTTTTCCACTATCAACTATTTCATTTGGAATCCTAAAGGCATTTTCATTAAATTGATTTGCAGCACTACCAATAGATGAAAAAGCTGAACCAATCCTTTGTCGAGCAATTTGATCAAATGATGATCTAGACACCCCATCAATGCTAAAAATAAATTCAATGCTTTCACGACTTATTGGCAAGGCTTTTCTATTAAGGATTTTACTAACAATATAAAATCTTTCTTCTGAATTAAGGTCATCCCATTTATGTATTTTTGAACCCCATGTTGCTAATGTTATATTGACCATATTTTTATATGGATTTTCAATGCAATCATCAAGAGTCACCTTTATTCCAGAGACACCATTAAGCATATCTGTATGAAAGACATTAATATTGCTTTTATCTACAACTTTATCCTTTAATGACATAAATTATCCTCTAAATTTATTTTTTTATATATTTCTTCCACAGAATCATTGATACTTTTATTAGAAGTATCAATAATCACAATTGATTTATATAAAGATGCTTTTTCATATTCTTTGAACATCTTATATTCATCTTCAGATGAAAACTTTGATTCCCTTAATTCATCAACTCGCCGCCTTTCTTTTACTAATTTCGGATTACAATAGCAAAGAATAAGATTGCAATTGAGTTGATTCATAATCAATTCAATCTGTGATATATCATGCAATTCTCTTTTTGCAAGTCTGTCATAAACCCAAGTAGATGGAGTAAACCTATCAATGATCATTGCATTAAAATCAAATTTGTATAAAATTTTATATCTTAATGTAGTCTTCCCAGCTCCTGACATGCCGTCAAAAATTATTATTTTCATATATAAAATATTTCTTTTATTTTTGACAATTCATGATTTTTATCTACAACATCATTAAATAATTTTTTATAATTTTCTCTAATTGGAATCATAAATGTGTTTCCTTGCTTTATTTCATCTTCAGCATACAGCAATACAGAAATAATATCACAAAGCTTCATCAATGCGGCTTCTTTTGAATCAACTCTTCTAGTCTCTTTCCATAATTCTATATACTCTTTTTCATCTTGAAAAATTTCTTTTACTATCTCAAGATTCATTTTTTCTATAGCTAAATTAAGATCAGGATATTTATCCTTGACATTATGCGGAATATCACCACTAATTGATTCTTCAAGATCATGAATAAGTGCTAATTTTATTACCTTTTCCTTGTCAATCCCTTCAATTAAATCTGACAAAAACATAGCATAGAAAGAGACAAAAAAACTATGCTCTGCTACAGACTCTTTATTATTCCTTGCAACTGTATTAAATCTTATAATATTAGAAAGACGCCTATTTACAATAGAAAATAGCTTATTATAATCAATCATAGCTTATTACCAGAAGCACCAAAATGTAAAATAGACATTAAACTACATCTCCATTAATAAAACTATAATAATTATTAGATTCTACCCCATTTTTAAATCTAGATAATTGATTTTTTAATTCTTCATCACCATTGGCAAATCCCCAAACAGCCATCTGCAACATAAGATTCAACCCTCTCCCATTAACATCAGAATACCCTAATACAGGTATTCCTGATTTATAAGCATATCCTATCTCAAACATAGTCCCACTATCCCAATCATCTATAACTGCCACTACTAAACTGCAATCATCTATGGAGCAAACATTAATATCAAAAGCTTTTTTTCTTGTCTCTAAAGAGTCATTATTTTTATTAACTACAAGACCATTATAAAATGGGGCGAAAACATCAAATTTTTCAAAAAGTAAAATATTGTAAATTTTATCCATAGTTTTCTTCTGATTTTCATTAAACCAAGGACTTGCCAAATAAAGTTTTTTTACACTCAATTTTTAATCAACATCCATAATATTATTTTTATCAACTATTTCGTTTTCAAGAGCAATTATTATTTCATACAATATCTGTAAATTAAGAAATATTGATGATTTTTGGTTATTTATCAAACAATATGCATTAAGATAATTATAAGCATCAGCCAATTCTTCTATTGCTTCATTAATAAGATTACATTCATTGTATTTATGTGCCCCATGTTCAATTAACCACTTTTTTTCTCTAATTTGAGCTATTTTTTTAAGTGAAATATTTCTATTCATTATTTTTATCTACCTTACTTTTAATATCTCTTCTTTAAGTTTTTCTAGCATTGTATCAATTTTTAAAAATTTCTTTTTTAGTTGAGTCTTTAATTCTTGATCTACATCAAATCTAACATCGGCTAATACTTTATCACCGATTTGTTCTGTCACAACATCCCAAGTATCATTAAGAGCTTTTATAGCTAAATCAAGTTGAGATTTTATATCTCCTTCACTATCAATATCAGATATTTCTATCTCAGGACGGATAAATTCGTACTGCGATTCTTTACTAATTTTTAATGTTAAACCACATTTAGCGCTGACTTTTGCCATTTTCATCTCCGTACTTTTCTTTTATTTTAGGAACTATATTATAAACAAAATTTTCAACTCTTCCTGTTAAAGTTGAATTCAACCCAATATATTGCTCAACAATTAATGAAATTACTTGTGAATCATCTAAATTCCAATCTTCAGCTATTTCTTCAATAAATTTTTGCTCAAATGGATGAATCCATACATTATGATGTTGATACATTTCTCCATTAATTGTTTGTCTTTTTATTCCTTTTCTACTTTCTCTCATTTTTCTCCTTTTTTATTTTTAGCGGCAGGTGTCTATTCCACTCATAGACTTGTGACGACTAACGTAGTGAGCCACATCTCTTTTCCTGCAAGTCCGTCCGTAACCGCTATAAAGGCAAACCCTTACAGAGTTGGTCTCGCCACTGATTTGTAGCCTTCTCCATTGGCTATGTTCACCGCTAAACATCATTTAAAATAAATCCTCTATATCTTGTTCAACTCCATCTATCTCTTCTAATGACATTTTCTTTTGAATGGTGGAATTATCTTCTTTAATTCCCACTTTTCCTGTAATAATATCTTCAAGATGTGGTGTTTCTTTCTTTGCTTTAAGAACTACTTCAGATATTGGTGATGGGTCTCTAGGAACGAAACTATATGATGTCTTTGTAGATGCCCCAGTTCTTGAAAACTTATAGTCTCTATCACATAAAGTTCCATATTCATCAGCAAATTTAAGGACCATATTTTTTAAATAATTATCTTTACCAAACTTAGTTCTTAGAATTCTAATCTCATTAACATCTTCTTTATATAATATCTGAGCCCCTTGTTTTACTGGAGTCCATTTTGTAGCTTGTGAATCAGTATTTAAAGCAGGATTCTGACCTTTATGAATAATACTAGATACATAAACAAGAAAAACATATATATTCTTTGGAAAATTTCCAGCTGCACACCATTTACAAGGAACACCTTGAAGGCTTTCAGTGCAATATCTTTTAGGCCACTTCTTACCTGTTGGTGTCATTTCTTCAAGCTCATGAATTTTTGTTTGGATCATTTCCTCATCATCAATAAAACGAATTAAAGCCGTCTCACCATCTCCAACAAACAATGTCTTTACTCTATTTTGTTGCGAAGCAACTTCAGCTTCACCAGATTTTGTTACTAATTCTTTTAATCCTTTTACTATTGCCATTTTTGTTTTTTATTTTCTCCTTTTTATTTTATTTCGTTTATTAATTTATTAAAGATTATTGGCATATCTTCTAACATTAAAACTTCTTCTTCAAATAGTCTATTTATAGAATAGTCTCTAAGTTCTCTTAAATTTTTTGATGTAAAAGCAAAACTATTCTTTTCAGCTACTTCTTTAAGAACATCATAAATTATTTTCCTCCTCTTACTTTTACTTGATCCATAGTAAATATTTTTCATTTTGCCCCCCTCAACACTTTTTCTATTTCAACCTTTGTAAGATTATCTGGATCTTTTCCTTCAGGTAAACTACAAATTTTAGTAATAAAATAAGAACTTAACAATTTTTTGATATTAAAACTTGCTCGTCTTCCTGCAGCATCTCCATCTAATAAAAGATAAACGAAATTTGATATTCCTTCAAGTAACTTGATTTGATTTCTTGATATGTCTGCATGTAATAAAGCTAGGGTATTTTCAAATCCTAATTGATGTAGAAAAATTGCATCTAAACTTCCTTCTACAATAATAATATTAGTTAAAGTTTTTGGCAAAAATTGAATACCAAATAAAGTATCTGTAATTCTAGTTCCTGAAATATACTTATATTTTCTAGGAGCATTTTTATCTAAATATCTACAAGCATAACCAATATGGTCTAGTGGGATTACTATTGCGTTCTCTTCAGCCCAATATCGTAAAGACCATTTTGTAATAGTTTTTCTAAGAATTCCTCTAGATAGCAAATATTCTTCTCCAATATTATTTACTGCTAAAGGTAAATATGGTATAGAAGGTAATTTCTTTTTATCTTTTTCTCTATTTTCATTAAATTTATGAAGAATAATCTCATTAGTAGGAATTCCAGCCTGGCTAATTCCTGTCAATTGAAATATCAGTTGATGAATTCCTCTTCCTTTCATGCAACCAACAAAACAATGGAAAGCCTCACTCTCTAAATTAAAAAAGAAACTGGGAGAAGAATCATTATGCTTTGGACAGAGACAAGCTACTTCATTATTTTCAATTTTTTTAATGGTAATGCCAAGATTAGAAATCTGTCTAATAAGTTCTTCTTTACTCGTCTTCTGTGTCTGATTCTGGCTCTTTCCAAAAGTCTGGATCATATTTTTCAAATACTTCCTTAGCTTTATTATAATCTACTTCAAACATACTATCATTTATTTTTTTACCGCACCAATTCAAAATCGGGGTATGAATTTCACAACAAAACCAAGAGGATATATTACCATACCATTCTTTTAGTGTGATTATTTCTTCCCCATAAAATTCAGTATCTTTTTTATTTAATTTGAACTTTATTGGTGGAAAAGGAATAGCTGGAATAATTGAACAAACTCTTTCAATAATATTTTCTATAAAAAAATATTGCCAACGACCATGTCTAACTATAATATGACATTTATAATATATATTATTTAAAGCATAACTAAATTGTCTCATAATTCTAAAACTCCTGCATTTACTTGGAATTTTATCTCTATCGGAGTATTTACAGGCTTTCCTCCGGTTCGTACTTTAGGTATTGTGATAAATCTGATATCAGGACGGTTTATATCTTGCTGCAACATAATTCCAAAATCACAAGCTTGCAAGAAACTGTCGCCGAAGGCCACTTGATTCGGTTTAGGCATCTCATCTCCTACCCCTCTATTAGCCTGAGCAGTTACCACAATAACTAGGTTATGATTCTGAGCTATTGATTTGAGTCCGTAGCTAATATTCATTACCTTTTGCCAGGTTTCTTTGCTAACATCATCCAATAATGCGATTCCATCTACTACAACTAAATCAGGAGAAAATTCATTAATTAACCCAGTAATGTTTGAAATTGTAAAACTCTTACCCCCTAAACTACTTAAAGTAAGCCAGTCTTTTCTAGTCGAAATCTCTTCAAGCCATTTTTTATATTCTTTTAAATCAACCTCGCCTGTTTGTAATTTATCATTTAAAAAAGTATGCCCATTTAAAGTTCCCATTATAGTATCCCATCTAAGTTCAACTTCAATTGTTGACATTTCTGGAGATAAATAAAGAACTCTTTTACCAGAATTATATGCTTGACAACCTAAATATTCTGCAATCCAAGACTTACCAATTCCTAGTCTTCCAACAATACCGATTAAATTTCCAGGCTGCCACCCTAAATATTTATCATCAAATAAACTTATTCCTGTCTTAATGCCAACTGTGATTCCTTTAGCAATTCGTTCTTTATTCTCTATTATTTTCTTATATCTTTTTAAAGAGTCATTATCTGCAAAACTTCTAGAAAATGTATCTATTCTTTTAATACTTGAAAGTCTTGTAACTAATGAATCTATCGCTCCATAAGTATCTATCATTAATAATTCTTCTGTATCATTAATAATTGATATAGCTTTTCTTTTAACATTTGCTTTAGACAATTCATCACATAAAAATTTTATTTCTGTTTTATCTACATCTTCAACAAATGAAAATCCTGGGAAAGTAGAAGTAACTACTGATTTAGCAGGAATAGAATTATATTTAAAATAATAATTTTTTACAAATTCAAAGACCTCAGTGTAAATTACAAAATCTTCTGTAGAAATACCTTTAGTTAAAATTTCACCAAAAGTCTTTTCGTCTTTATTTGATATACTAATTAAACGCTGTTCCAAGTCATTCTGCAAGAATTTCTTCCTCCCAAGTTAAAAAATAATGATGTTTTATAAAATGTTTTACTGGAGCGGTTGAAATAAACCCATTCCAATAGTCCCAATCTTTTGCATTATAATTTGGACTATCTTCAACTTCAATTCGCTCTTCATAATTAAGTTTAATTCTTCTAATTTCCATTTGTAACCTAAGTTTATATACATCTTCTAAAATATATGTATGATAACCTTTATGAATAGTTTTCATTTTTTAACTTTTTAAATATTTGGAATTTAAATAACTTCTATTCCTATTAAAAGTTCACGTTTGTATTTTTCATGTATAGCCCAACCCTCTTTATAACTTTCAAAAGAAAAATGTTGGTATTTAATATCTCTATTTAATGGAATAATGTGTAAGGCCTTTGCATTTGTTTCTGTAAGAATTTTTAACTTAAATCCTAATAGGGTATCTATTAAATCATTATCCTTAGTATCAAAAAATAAAATTATTTTATCTTCAACTTTTAAATTATCTTTTTTTCGCATATTATTAATTTCATGACAAATCTCATTGCAGTCCCCTTCTTTTCTTAATGTGGTATCAATATATGAATAAATTTCTACTCTATGCCCTTCAGTATCTTTTATCAATTTCCTCCATCGGAATATTTTTTAATTCTTCTAAAGTATCAAACATTGAATCTAAATCTTCTTGAGTAAGAGAAATAGCATATAAATAGTTTCTATATTGTTGTATATAAGATCTTATTTTTATCTGGTTTTCCTTGCTATACCAAGGAAGCATTCTTTGATATTGAATTATATCTTTTTCCTTTATTAAATCCTTAAATTGACCAGGAAAATATTTTTTTGAAGCAAATAATAATATAGAAGCTTTGTCTTTTGTAATTTTAGAAAAAAATTGATCTGTAGCTTCCAATATAGTGTAATAGTTAAAGTTCTTCAGAAGATTTTTAAAAAGAGCTAATTCAATATACTGTTTATCCTGAGAATATTTTTCTGAGAATTTATTTTGATATGAGGAAATCCAATACTTTCTAAGTTGAAAAGATGTCATTAAAACTTATTCCTGATTATATTATATATGGACCAAATTAAGTAAAATTTATTTTAATAGTTAAAGTTTTAATGATTTTTTAATATCAAAATTTAATAAAGTTTTTTCGTCCACAAGAGTGACAGACAGTAACTTTATGTGATCTTGGTGCTTTAATTAATTCACGTTGTCTATGTTTAATTGCTTTTTGTAGGCTTAATCTTTCTCCACAATATTCACAAAGTGTTTGCATGTTATTTCTCCATTAAATTATTTGTATTTTAGGAATAAATCTTCTTGTAGATATACTTAATCCATAAGCTAATATCGGAGTTTCTGGAAAGTCTGAATCAGAAATATAGTCTATAAGAGTCATATTAGCAGGGTTACTAATATTAATAACAATCATACCAGTAGTACTATTAATTCCACCATTACCAGCTACACTTATAAAAGCATAATTATCATCTAATTGAACTTGTGTTGGACGACCAAATGATGGTGGATAAAAATCTAGCCACACTGCAACAGATTGAATTAATGTGGGCGTTGCTAGATTGGAAATGTTCCAAGATTGAAACGAATCATCTCCCCAGCAACATAAAAACAAAGTATTTCCCTGTTTTGCAATATTTGTAATGCCATCAGAAGTCATTGTTTTTGAAATTAAAGTTAAATTATTAACATTTGAAATATTAAGAATATAAAAAGCATCATTCCAGCCATTCATAGAACAATATGCGGTATCGCCTTCAATTAAAATATCCTCAAATTCGTCAAATACATCTAAATCTTCATATTGACTAATCCAAGTCATATTCGAAGGATCTGAAATATCAAACACTTGAATGGTATTATTACCACCAACAAAAGCATAATCATCTTTAATAGCAATAGAAAATCCATCTTGAAATGCACCACTTGAATCCTGATGCATTTGAACAGATTGAATACTACTTGGATTTATTGGGTCAGATATATTTACAGAAATAAGCTCATCATCACTATAAGCAGAAGCAATAAAAGCAACATTATCTTTTATTGAAATACTAAGTGGATAATACTGACCTGGAGTACCTAAAGAAAATTTTGTAGCAATAAAGGGATTGGTTTTATCTGAAATATCCACAATTGTTAAAAAATTCCAACCAGGTGACACCATGTAAGCATAATTATCTTTTATTGCAAGTTCTGTGTAATCATCAGAAAAATCTGGCGACGTTGCAAGAAGAACATGCCCATCAAGTTGAAGATTTAATGGGTCATTAATATCTATTATAGAAAATGTTCCCCCACCAACATACCCCCCTCCAGGATAATTTCCTGAACATAAATAAGCTAAATTTTCACTTGGTATTATTATTATGATTAAATCATATTCTACCTCTACATAAACTTGAGTAACATATGTCACACTCATTCCAACAAAATAATTATTAATACGAATTATAACCTGTAAATTATTAATATCATCTTCTGTCCATTGCCCCCCATTTGGACGTGAAATCACTTGATTATATGTAGTATATGTAGTATCATAATTTAGTTGTTGTGATCCAAAATTATCAATACTATTTAATCTTAGTCCAGGGGTACATGATGAAACATAATCATCATATTTTCTAAATCTAAAAAATACGGTTACTTTTTTAATATCATTCCCAACAGGAATTGAATTTCCAGATGGAAGGGTATAATAATCTACTCCAATTCCATTTGCAAGTTCCTCTAATCTAGTACTATCATCATCAGGAGTACCTGATGGGTCATCAATATTAAGATAATGGGTTACATTTGGAACAGCTATATCAATACCTGTAGAATACCCTGGACCATTTGGAATTAGTGTGATTATCCCCATATTATTTCCTAAATTTTAAAATTATATCTAAACCTTTTGTTCCTGTCCCAGCTACATCAACATCAATTCTAATTTGGTCACCTTCAGCAACATCATCATTATCGGTATCAATTACTATTGGAATATCTGCATTTACAGATCTTGTTTCATTTTCATCAATAGTAATTTTAATAGTCAACATATCTACAGCTTGAGTTACATTATAAATCTGTATTGTTGGAAGCCCAGAAGTTGAAGCAGTATATATAGTAGCTCTCGCCCCAACTAAATTCATTCCTTCAAATACTGGATCATCTAGATTTACATATGTTTTACCATCTCCAATAGTTAAAGTAGTCGTTTCAGAAATTACTTTAATATAGACTAATTTATTATTTTTTGCATCTCCAATATCTGAAACTGAGATAGCTTGTTTTGGCAAAAGTCTAGGTAATTCTCTGCCATATTGATTAAATTGAAGAAGTTCAAATTTTGTAATTACTGGAGGTTCTTCATAAGTTAAACTTACAACTAAATAATCTGTATCAATACTTTGTAAAGAATTATGAATATGCACTAAATCGCCCGCCCTAACAGAATAATATGAAGCCCCAATTTTATATGTTGGATAACCAATAATTGAACATTTACCTTTCCAAACTGGATTTCCTAAAATTTTTAATAATTCAGAAGCCCTTGTATCTAAATATCCTTGTGTTGTCGCTCCATAAACAGTATCAACATGTTCAATTCTAATATTATATTGTTCTTCTAAAACATCATCAGTTGCAGTAGATTCTAACTTATTTCCATCCACATCTTCACCTCGAACAATAACACGTGTTATCATTTCAACAAAAGTAGCTGAAAAATC
>Ga0209727_1001584_pt1 | contig 18131 bp, 19 predicted proteins | sample RifGroC1_FD_183995 | JGI IMG/M metagenome (GOLD analysis project Ga0209727, IMG submission 183995) | Groundwater microbial communities from Rifle, Colorado, USA - Groundwater C1 (SPAdes) (version 2) | ecosystem: Environmental > Aquatic > Deep subsurface > Groundwater | place: Rifle, Colorado...
TCACCAGATGCTTTAGCAGCATCAGCAGCTGCAAAGAAAACTTTATTTAAGGCTTCACCAGATTGTCCTAAAGATACAGCAACATTAGCTAATTCACTTTGGATATTAATAGCAGTCTGTAATAGTTCACTTAATTTTCTAATAGCACCCCAAACTACTAAAGTAGCTGCTGACCACTTAATCATTTCACTAATATTTCTACGAATAGAATCTAGAAAAGTTCTATATGTTTTTTGAGTATTTGAAACAACATTGCCATGTCTATCAACTACTGTGTTTAATTCTCTAAAGTAACCTTCAGCTTCTTTTACTCTAAATGAAACTTGTTTATAACCATTACTAAAATCTCTTACTCTTTTAAGATCAGCTTCAGTAAAACCTTGTTGTCCGGCAGCTGCTATAACGTTTCCAAAACCAACTGGTCCTAATCCAGTTCTAGTAGCTCTTTGTAATTGAGCTAATTCCTCAGCTCTTCTTATTTCATCTTCAATATTTCTTCTACCTCTTCTTTGCTCAGCTGTTTCTCTAGTAGGGCGTACAGGACGGCCAGCAGCTGTTCTCAAAGTAGATGGATCACTTAATCTAGCAGCTCTAGCTTCTATATCACTTAAATCTCTAGCAATAGCATCAATAATAACAGTGGTTGCTCTTGGAGTATAGGGGCCTCCTTGCATTGTACCGCCTCGAGGTCCTGCTGTAGTTAGAGGCCCTGGACCAAGTAAACCATAAGGTTGATTTCCTGGACCAAGTAAACCAGCTGGCCCTAAATTTATTGGCCCTCCTCCACCGTAAGGTTGTCCATAAGGTCTGCCAATTGGAACGCCAAAATTACCACCAGGGCCAAGTAAAGAACGATTAGCACCCGCACCTGCTGGCAACATTGGAAAAGCCATTCTAGCAAAACCATGAATAGTTTGTACAAGAGTACCTAAACTAGTATTAAGTTGTAGTACACGAGATGCAAAAACTCTCTCTTGATGAGTGATCTCAGAAATTACACGACTCATTTCCGCAGAACTTTGAATAGTAGCTCTACCAAAAGTTTCAAGCCTATACCTACCTCCTGTACCTCTCTCTAAAACTTGCTCTCCTACAGCTCTACCTCTAGCATAGGGAATATTATAAGCACCACTTTGAGTAGCTTTAGTTTGTTGCAAGATTACTTGCGCTAATTCTTGCTTTAAACGAGCTACATTATCAGCAGCTTTTATTGCTTCTTGTTGTATTTTTTGAAGATCACTACTAACTTGTTTTAAATTTTGTGCCATTATTTACCTATTCTAACTCACTATCAAAGATAAGTATTTTAGCCGTATCAAAGTCCTTTTTCTTTTTCTTATCAAAAACTCTATCAATCCAATCTTCTAATTCTTCTGAAGTACCATCCCAAATCATCATTTCTGGAGGACGTTTATCTTGAGGAATTTCATTTAAATTATCTATTTGAATACGCTTCCTAATAACATAGGATATAGTATAGGGCACATCAGTTAATTGTTTTATATTAGGGTCTAAAGGTATTTGCAACGCCCTAGCTTGTGCCCATAAGCTTACAATGGCGTTACTTCTGGCAATTTTTTTAAGTTTTCTAAATCAATAGTTAAAGTATTATAAAAATCTAACAAGCGTTCTTTAATAATAGATGGCAAACTTAAGAATTCATCAAAAGAATTAAATAGTTTATGTTTATAATTTTCATCTTTATAACATGAAAAGAAAACACACATATCTTGAAATATAGTATACATTTCAGTTTCACAAAGACGTTCAATAGAAAGACGTTCATATTCTTTATTTAATTGATTATCTGGTAAACTTTGATAACGTTTTCTTTCTTTTTCCATTTCTTTAGTTATAGCTTTATTAATTGTTTTTTCTAAAGCATCAGGCCATGCATCTACTTCTGCTTGAAATTTTTCTTGTTCTTCTAGAGTTGCATCTGCACCAGGTTCTTTGGGCATTTTTATATCCAATTCTCTAGTAGCTTTAGAAGTAATATCCCTGACTTTTGCTAATAACATAGCTTCTATAATAGTCTCTTTTCCAACAACATCTATTTCAGGAATAAAAGCCAAACGTTCATCTGAATCACTTTCTTGTAATTTCTTACGCATTTCTGCACTTTTTCTTAATGAAAAAACTCTAGCTCTATTAAGTTCAGCATCACCAATTACACGCATATATACTTTTAGTAAAAGCTCGCCTTTAGTATTTTTTATTTCTAATACATCTCCCCAATTAAATAATTTATTAATTTCTACGTCATTTTTATCTATATATTTCATTTTCCTCTCCTATTGAAAATAAAAAAGGAGTCTAAAGGACGCTAATAGATTATCTTTAGCTCTTTAGACTCCTCTAATTCATCCTTTACCTTATAGTCTTAAAAAATATTAAGTTGGCATCTTCCGCAAAGCGGTTTCAGAACTTTTTCTACACCTGGTAGATAAGTCTAACTTATTTAGCACCTGAGTAAACAATACATTGAGCATCTTCACTTTGCCAGTTAAAAGTTTGTACAGCATTTTCATTAACATTAGATGTATAGGAATCTCCTACAACACGGAATGTTGGAATATATACTGTCTTTACAACTGTAGTTGGATCACAAGGATCATAAAGTTTTACTTCAAGAGCTAAACCAGAAACAGTACATTCACCCTCTAAAGCCCATTCAGTATCAGAGGTTGGACCAGTATTAACCAAAAGGTCAAGCAACTCAGTATCAGTATCAAGAACTGTTACAGTTCCTTCTACAGTTGGTACTTGTCGTTGATAACCTACAATGTTAACATTGTTCATTTCACGTACTGGTTGTACATTTAAGTTACCATTAATGGTAACTGACTGTACACGTTCTATACTATTTACACCAATTAGAATTTCAACATTTTTACCACGAATAGCTACAGGTATACCAGCATCACCTACATCAGTCCATTCATCAGCAGCTAATAGAGCGGCTTGATAAACAGCTATAACTTTATCAGTACGAGTATCAAAAGTAGTTAGTGTAGTGGCAACAACTCTATATTCACCAGTTACATCTGGAGCTGTAGAAACTTCTGTTAAATAATCACCATCTAAAATAACAGTTAATGCATAATTACCGTTCTTTAGTTGAACGGGAGTTTTAGAAAGAGTAAAGGATGTAGTACCTGAAGTAAAACGATCTACAATAACATCATTCTTAAACCAACGTTTTTCAGAACCAATGGCAGTATATTCTTCAGTAGATTCACCATCAACCGAATAGTTAAAAGAAAAGTCACGAATTTGAAGGCGTCTCGCATGACACGCCTTTACGTAGTCAGCTGTATCTGCATCTTTGATATAGATAATAGCATCTACTTCTTGTAATTCTTCAACATCAACGCCTAGGGCGGGATAGGTATCAGGATCAGTACCTGTCAATACAGCAAAGATTTTTACACTAACATCAAAGGCTGAAAAGGTTAGAGTAATATTTGGAACATCAGTAATTACTCCTGCGTGTTGGGAGTTACCCAACTCATCAACCATTGTGGTAGGAATATCCGTATTAATCGCTAAACGTTGAATTCTTGTGGCAAAGAAAGAGTCAAAAGAACCTACAACTCTTAAAGATAGCTCTTTCGATGCAATTGCTAAACGTCTTTGGGCCATTTATTTATTCCTCCTAAAATTTGTTAAACTCAGCAGAAAAAGTTATGGATGCTCTAAAGTAGAGCTTTTTAGTTAATTCTGGAAAAATACGTATTGGGGTCATATTTATATTAAAAATATTTAAACAACCTAATTGGGTAGGTGTTACAGTTGGAGGAAAGCCTTCATCGTAATCATACACGGGAACATCATCTTGTAAATTATCTAATATTCTATAACTATAATCATCACGCTGAGATTTATTATCTGCAAATACATCTATTCTCCACATACGGCGGTACACTCTATTTTTATTACCCATTTCGTGTGGGTCTAAATTAATTATACTACCTTCAATAGAAATAGTTGGTACTGTTAAAGTAGCAATAGGAAAGCCATCTTGTATAGTAATATAAGTAGCATCAGGAAAAACAATATCCTTTAGCCAGTAATATAAGGAGATGTCTTTTTTTCTTTCTATATCCATTATCTTCTATGCTTCCAAACAGGGTATACTCTAACCAATTTATCACCTCTTTTATAAACACCTAGTTCTTTTTCATCACTACCAATATAACCAAAAACTTTATTTCCTGGGGCATCAGCACCCTTTTCAAGAAGTTCTTTTGCTATTTTAGTAAATGCTGCATCATCCAAACCTTCAAAACTTTTTACAAATTTTTCAGAAACAGTTAAATCAAAATCTTCAGCTACTTTCCTAATAAAAAATTCTCGTGAATTGTTTAAAAATGCTTGATAATAATCATTCCATAAATTTTCTATTATTGCCTCAGTTTTTTGAATAAAATCTGTAGGGCCAAATATAGGATATGGTTCCCCTCCATCATCACCTTCTCCAAAAGAAATATTTCCATAATTTAATAATTCCCACCAGGGCATTTTATTTGGACCAGCAAGAACAAGTCTAGCTGCTATAGTTTTTTCATATAAATCTATATAATTTGCAGTTACATCTTCTCCTGCTTCATCACTTCCATCAGATGCTCCCTTTTCAATTTTAGTGCCTTCTCTACCTGCACCATAGATTTTTTCTTTCCAAATACGAGAACGGAAATCTATATCATCATGTAAACCAAATGGGCCTGCTTCTCTTACTTGTTGTGCAATCTTTAACCATTCTTCTGTATTACCCAAACGAGAAAAATCTACAATTACTTCTATTCCTAGTGTAGGATTTTCTGGTTCTCTAAATCTTACGTTAGTAAGATAAATATAGTTTGATAAAAGGGCTTCTTCTGCATGATCAGCATATAGAGAATAATTATATTCACCACTCATTTCAGCTGCTATTTTATATTGGCCTATTAAAATATCATCAGCATTTTGAGCTGTTTTATTTAAAGCCTCCATAGCTGCCCAATATTCAACTGATTTACTTTCCATAACATCTTCTATTGTATTTTGATAATCAGTTAAATATTGAATATGGGATTCAATATTATTTATAAGTCTTTTAAGAAATTTTTCTTCTTCAAGTTCTTCTCCCTTATAGGGAGCTCTAGGAATATTTCTTTTATAAAATCCCTTATTAATTTTATATTCACTAGGTGTTTTGCGAGGCATTATTTAACCAAATATTCTATATCACCAAAAATAGCTCTTACAATGGAACGAGTATAGTTATTAAACCCATCTAATACTAATTTACGTACTAAGGTATATTCTTTGGAATCTTTTCCCAAAGTTTCCTCTAATTCTGAAAGTAAAATGGCTTGAAACTTTTTATTCTTTTTAGATATAAAAGTTACAATATCAATTAAGTCCAAGCCCTGTATAATTACTCCTCTGTCACCAGTCATTTTATTTCTCCTTCTCGATCAAATCAATCAAGATTCTATTTATCGTTTGTACTCCTCGTAAAATTCTAGAACGAATTGTCATTGTTTTACCGTCTACAATAACATAACCATCTTCTTCAGCATCATCTACTATAGTTAAATTTTCAGGGGTGTATTCAATTTGTACTCTAACATCTCCATTAAAGTATTGCCCACCACTTTCCCATTTCATTATATCCAATTTACCCCAAGTAACATGCCCACTAATAGATGCAGATGACCATACGGGTATCCAATGAACACCCGAACAAACAGGGCAAAAAGAATCTGTGGAAGTATTAGTAATAGGATCAAGATCACAAACAGGGCAAGCTATAGAAGATGCAACAACATAGAAGTCAACCGTCCTACCAATTGCTCCACGAATATTATCTATAATAGTTTTAGTATTGGTAGGCCATACTATTTCGGTCATAAAATTTCCTGAAAGAGTTTATGCCACTCTTTAGTAACATTTTTCCAATGGTATTTAGGATCAGTAAATTTCATCATGGCTGATTCTGCTAATGTAGATTGTAATTCTGGATTTTGATATAACTTCTCAAGCTGTATTGCTACACTTTCAGGAGTTACTAACTTACCATAAGTAATAGTTTGTTCAAAACAAATTTCTTGAGAAATAGGAATTAACAATCCACAATCATGAAATAGCTCCCTACAGGAGCTATGATCGGGTACAATTTGAGGTACACCTGTTACAGTATGTTCAATATTAGTTAAGCCCCAACCTTCTCCAAGACTAGTATTTAAACCTACATCAGTAGCATTATAAATAAGATTTAATTTATCTTCTGCAACTGATTGTACACCCCTATGCATATTAGTAACAATCAAACGTTCTTCTACATTATAACCATACCTATTACTTAATTTCTTCGCCAATCTTAGTACATCCCAACCCACGTCTGAAATTCCAGCGTGGTGATAATACTTTACATTTAAGGGTTTGCCTTTAGCAAAGATAGCGAAGCCTTCAAAAGAAATGTCAATACGTTTTCTTGGTTGATTACGATTGGCATTAAGTACAATCCAACTATTTACAAAATCTGATTTATTAGGAAATAAAATATTTTTAATCTCTGGTCTAGGTTTATTAATTTTATAAAAAGTTTGTGTATCAACACCATGAGGAATAATCTTTAAATTTATTTTAGGATTTACTTCTTTAATAGTATCATAACCAAATTGAGTATAAACTACTAATTGTGACACTGCATCATGATTTTTAAACCAATCCTCATCTGGCATAGTAGAATCTAATGGAGTATAACAAACTATTTTAGGAATTTTTTTCCATTTTTTTATTTCATTAAGATACTCATGAATAATCCATAAATCATTAAGAATAAAAATTAAATCATACTTCTTATTTTCAAATTCTTTTACTCTGTTAAAACCATAAATGTGACCTTTACTTCCAGCTGGGTAAATATTTAAATAAGAATAAGGATGTGGATCACCATAATAATTAATACCAAGTATGTCTACATCATATAATTCTCTTGATAAATATTTTAAAATTGAATGATTTACTCTACTAAAACCCGTTGGGGTCACTGCGTCCCCCATCCATAAAACTTTTGCCCTTGCCTTTTTCATAACCTTCTCCTTTAATATTTAGTTTCTCTTTCGTATATATTATTCTTATAACCAGGCAAACTACCTTTTCTTGGTTGAGCTAATCTCTTAACGGGGGGTTTTAACATATTAGTTAATTCCTCCCAATCTCTTTGAATTGAACCCATTTTAGAACGGTTACCTTCAATATTAGAATAACCAATTTCAGCATCTCTCCAACTACCTACTGCCCAAGAATTATCTTCAAGAGAACCTTCTTTAATAATTATAGACGCCATTAAAACAATAGGTTTTTCGTCGCCTCTTTCAACAATAGGAGGTTCAGAAAAAAGATAATCTGAATAATTATCATTTCTATCAACGTTATCATCATCATCAATAAGATATTTATAATTCCACCAACGTTGTAAAGCTTTAACAGATATAACTAAAGAAGTTCTTAGCCACTCATCTGCATAACGATATGGAGAACTAATATCTCCTAAATGTAATCTTAAACTATCAATTAAATAATCAAGATTTGACGAGCTAACTGGCATTTGGCAACTCCAACTCTGACAATCTAGCTTTAATAACTGTTATAATTTTTTCTGACTTTTCCTCTTGCTCTGCTATTGCAAGCAAGCGATAAACAGGGGCTGAAGAAGTCATTTTATTTATAGCATTTTGTAATTTGAAAAAAGGACTATTTAATAGTTCAAATAACCCCTCATCTGTCATTACATTATAAGCATTTACAACAGACTCAACAACGTGTTTAGTACGATCAAAAGGAATTAATACGCCATTCTTTAAATGATTAACATTCATGCGCTTAAAGAAAGCATCCTCTTGTTCAGACCAAGTATCAATTAAAGTACTTTCTTCTCCTGGCCTACCACTTAAAATAGTATCAGAAGGTTTGTTCAAAAAAGAATCATAATACTTTACATAAACCCTGCCCAAAATAGCTTTTCTGTATGTTTTGTAAGGTTTAGAAGTCTGCATAGCAGAAAAAACTTGTGGATTAACTTCGCTCATTTTTATACCTCTCCTGTGTGTTAAAATAAAACCTTGTAGGAGGCGGGTATCAAAGTTGGCCCGCCTCCTGTTTACCGTTTAAATAAATTATATTAATTAGGGAGTACCGCCAGTAACTTGTAAAACATATAAGCCCTGGGCACGATCTATAATCATACCAAAACGTTGATAAATCTCTAAGAACCATTGAGGAGGAGTAGGATTCATATCTTCCCATTGTTTCCAACGAGGTTCACCATAAGTAATAAACTCACCAACATTGTGACCAATAACTAGTACACGATTGTTGTTCAAAATGAGTTGATTATAATCTTCAGGGTTGTCATAAACATAGTCAAGGGCTACTAATGGCGCACCATAGTATTTCCCTAAGAAACCACGTTGTACAACTTCTTGCAACTGGCTATCAATACCCCATACTTCCTCAGTACCTGAGTGAGCACCAGCATCACTCCAAAATGCACCAAATTTAGTAATAGGGGTTAGGGCAGCTCGTGTACCTACAACAGCCTTTACACCACCACTGTTTTGATTGATTTCATCAATAGCAGTTTCTAGTGCAGTAGCAGTAATAGCTCCACCTACATTAGTAAAATTACTAGGAGTATTAGCAGCTGTCCATACAGTAGTTAAAGAAGTGAATACCTTATTCATGAAATAATCACGAAGTTGGGCAATCATTTCTCCACGAATCTCATCAACAGTACCAAGTTCGCCAGATTCCATTTCCCAGGCATTAAACGTAACTTTAACATCAGCACCATCGAGAATGTAGTTAGCACGCTCGGTTAGGTAACGTTCAGATGCTAAATGAATAGAGCCAGGAACTAGAGTACGTACTTCGATACCCTTGCGGATTTTTTTAATTAAAACGTCTCCTTCCTTCAAGTTACGAGTATTTAGCAATAAGCCTACGAAGTCAGTTGTAATGTGACTTGGGTTGATATACTCAACCAATAGCTCTGCCAAAGCATCATGCTTGCTTTTATCCTTTGCTAAAGACGCTACAGTTTCACGTAATTGTTTCTCGTCCATTGTAATAAGTTCCTCCAGAATTAATTATTACCAGTTGATGCGGAAGGTTAGAGACCAATCTTCAACGCTAAATCTTTCTACTTGTGCATACTTTCCAGCTGAACCATCAGCATCTTCCTTTAGTTTACCAGTATCAGTACCATCGTCCTGACCATTGGCTGCTTCCAACCAAGTACCAGGAACTTCTAGATTAGCTGAGTAAACAAATGCTCCTGATGGAACAGTGAATACGCCAGGGCCAAACGCTAAAGCTAACGCACCAGATGGGATAGTTCTACCTTGCAACATAGACTGTGCAGTAGTATAAACATCCGCACTAAAAGGAACGTTTGAACCTTGATCGAAACCCTGTCTTAGGGCATAAGAGAAAGAAGGATAGGGCTGGAAGATTGGGGGTTTAGAATTATCTACAGCAAAGGCAATTACATAATGTGCCTTTTCTGCTTCTGTTGCAGTATCGGGAAGTCGAACAGCAGGTAAATCTGTGCGGCTACCGAAGTCATGATCAAAGGAGTGGCTAGTTAAAATAACCATACGTCCTTCAACAATAGCCTCAGCAGTTACAACTCCCGTAATATCGGTATACTTATTGATTTCCATTTTTTACAATCCTCCAGGGGTTATTTCTTTTGATGACGTGCCCGTAACGCTGTGGCTAGGGCTTTGACATCATTTGTATTTACAATATCATTGTTAGTAAGTGGGGGAATTTCAGGCTTATTAGGTTTATTAATAGAAGCCTGAGCAAAGGCAGCTAATTCCTGCACCATAAAGTTTAAAGCAGCTTCATCAAGAACTAGAAGCATATCACGATTAGTGATGAAATATTCATCCTCTTTCTTTAAACCAGCTTCAGCAAATTTAGCCTTGATAGTGGCTAGTTTTTCAGCATCAGCTTGTTCTTTATCAACTTGAGCTTTAAACTCTCGCAATTGTTTTAATTCCTCATCAGCTGACGCTTTGGCAGTTTCTAACTCTTCAAGTTTAACCTTAGCTTCGGCTAGTTCGGTTTGTAATGCTTCTAATTCTGGCATATTTATTACTCCTTCATCTGTTTTGGATGCCACAGCTAACACTGGAGTCCTGCCTGCATAAGCAGGAAGTCCTACTAAAGTAGCAGCTCTTAGGCAGATACCAGTTAAGTTTTGTATTCCGTCCTCTTCTTTAATTTCAGTAAAAGGTATCTCCCATGAAATCTGGGGAGTTTTTCCAGAACGGAACTCATTAATAATATATTCTACATCATCGGGTCGTTCTCTAGACCACAGGGCAGCAAGCCCTTCAATTTTATTATGAGTTTGTTTTAAATTAGTAATAACACCAATAGGATAAGCCTCGTCATGTCCAGGTAAAATTTTACCATTAGCCATTTTGATAGGCATGTGGACACCAGACTTAATTAAATTTTCAAACTCTGTTGGAGGTACTCTTTGTTTATTCTCATTAGGTTGATCATCCGTAAGAATAAACTTCATCCAACGTAAAGTAGGGTTAAGAGTAACAGACGCAAACGCATCTGACTCATCCAACCCTTCTAATGGAATTAACTCCACGTTGGAAAGCAGTTGTTCCAAATTATCTGGCATGGTTCACCTTTATATTATGAATTGAATTCAATTAATTTCCCCCAATGAATAGATAATTACAATAAATTATGTATTATACCTCTATATACTACACGGAAAAATAATGCAAAAAGGCAACCTTACCCCCTCAATAGATTATGTTAATAGCCTTCTTTCTTCTTTTTTCTCTGCTTTTTAGTAGCTTCTTTATTATCTACAACAGGTGGGGTTTCTGGTTTAGAATTACCTCCACCTGGTTGTGGGGAGAAAGGTTGTGGTGCAAACTCGGGTAAATCCATACTATCAATCATTTCTTGCTCTTCTTCTTTTTGTTCAAACTCATCAGAAAGATTATAACCAAATACTTTAGCATAAGAAGTTCTAGAAATATTACCACTCTCATATAGAGCTTGTAGTGCTTGTGTAAATATTTCAAAACTATATAAATTGATAGGTGCAAATCTAAGTTTGGTATCTCCCTTTAAACCATTAAGTGTAAAAGTTTCCTGTAGCATACCATTTAAAATAAATAATATTTTACGTCTTACAGTTTCCATAGTTTTAACAGGACTCAACATAGCAAATTCAGCATCTGAGGCTGAAGAGCGTTCTGTTTCACCTGTAACAAGAATTGCGGGAAAACCTAAAGCATAAAAAATATCCCTGTTAACGTCCCTGTATTTAGAATCATTTAACAAAGCAGCTACATCAGGGAACACCCAACTAATATCCACAGTATGGTTAGTAAAGAGTTGGAAAATTCTTTCTACATCCCTACCACCAGTATTTCTCCAATACATCTGATCTCTCAAATCATTAAGTTGACTAGAGTCATCTTCAGTTAAAGGATATTCATCATTACCCATTTTAATTAATTGAATAGCAGTAATAACTCTTGATGCAATAGAGTAATCCATTCTACGAATATTTCTTTTATGCTTCATAGATTCAAGAGCATTAAAAAGATAGGGAATTGGATAGGGAGAATCACTTAAAAAACGTCTACGTATAATATAAGGATTTTCTAAAAGAAATTCTTTTTTACCACTTCTTACTGCTTCAATAAAAGCTGGATAAGCTGTTTGTAAATAGCTCCAAAGTACAGCATCCTCTGTACCATCAGAATATTTTCCATTATTCATGATAAAGAAAATCATCTTCTCAGGAATTTCTACATAGTAAGATGGCATACCAGGTACTACAGCATTTATTTTTACAGTAGCGGGATCACGTAACCACATTGTAGTAGGTAATGTTAAAGCACCAAACTTTTTAATACCCAATTTTTTTAAAATTGGAGTAGGTACAGAAGTATATTTAATTTCTGGTACAACTAAACCGGAAATTAAAAATTCTAAGGTCATAGCTTCTGCAAATTCTAGAAAAGAATCTAAAAGACCTTCAACAATCTTTTCTTCATTATTAGTTAATTCTGATCTACTAAAGTCTAATTCAGTAACAGCAATATCTATCATCTTATTAACAATAGTAGACGCAATAGGGTCACGCTTATAGAAAAATCTACAAGCTTTTACAGTTTCCCTATACTCACGTATATCTGCTATTTCCAATCTATCAATATCTTCGGGAGACCAGGGATTAGCGGCAGTAACATTATTACCATAAAGATTCATAATAGCAGAATTAGCCTGAAAAGTTTTAAATGAAAGTTTCTTTTCAGGTATTTTTACTTTTGGTACTGTAGCAGTAATTTCATCGGTCATATTTTATCTTCCTAACCAGCGTGCTGAAAAAAGCTTTACTGGTTTCTTGTTAGCTATAAGAGTCTCATTTTGTAAATAATAAGCTACTCCTGCACATAATAGTGCAGAAGTAAAGTGATCCTCTCCCCTCTTACCACCTTTAGGAGTAAGGGTTTTATATTGAATATCACCAGATACACTTTTAGAATAAGTCATTCGTTCTAATTCTGCAATCAATTCAACATCCGTACTTGAATAAACTATTTTATGATTATTAGAATAATTTTGTAAAACTGAAACGGAAAAAGGTTTAGTACGTTGTTTTAATTCATTACCATCTGAATCAAATCCTAAAGAAGTCATTGATGCAAAATTTACAGAAACTAACCTTTTTTTATAATCTTTATGTAAATAATCATCTGATTCTAAAAGTCTTTGAGTAACTGCCAAACCAGATGAACCTTCATCTACCCCTATTGTAGAAGGTCTAAATTTAGTATCTAACCAATCTATAATTTTATCCTGAATATTATAAGATACTTTATTTAACTGCACTCTGGCATGAAATCTTAATTGCCCATTCCTACCTTCTGTTAAAATAACAATGGCTGTAGGGTCTGTGTATCCCAAATCTATACCCATTAATACCTTTGTTTTTTCTGATACAGCGGGGAGGAAAGAAAGTTTAGTTTGATATTCCCCCAAATTATCTTGTAATTTAATACCATCTATAACTAATTTATAAACAGGATAGGATTCTACTTCTAGTAAACGTCTATCAAAAACTGCAAAAATAGGCGCACCATGCTGTCCTAAAACAAGGTGTACAAAATCATCATTCTCTTTACTACCATATTGTTCAACAGCTCTTGCTTCATCCTCAACAGTAAAACGTGGATTATCATAAGCAGAAACTCTATGTTTAGTATAGTTAGAATTTTCCATGTCTGTGTGATAAAGTACATTATTTTCACGTAAACCTGTTGGTACTCCTGCTACCATTAATTTAAAACCTTTGGTAAAAGTATTAAGAGTAGGCTGTAGTTCTACCCAAGTACCCCAAGGATAATAACCGCCCTCATCGAGTAGAACTACAGGAGTATGCAAACCAATAACATTAGCGCCTGTGCCGGTTTGTCCGGCAATACGACAAATTAAAACTGCTGAATTTAAAAGAGTAATTGTATGTGTAGAACTATTAATACCTGCATTAGGAGAAATCATTTGTTTTAAAAAAGAATTACTTCTAAACATTCTAGTTAAACTAGTAAATACTGGTTCAAGGTGTACTTTATTAGGTACAGTGTATACAATATAATCCATAGGAAAGATATTATTTACTAATATCCAAGTAATAAAATTAGATAAACTTACAGTTTTACCTGTAGCACGAGCTGTACAAATATCTGCGTATGAATTAAAATCACATAAAATTTCTTTTTGATACCAAGTAAACTCAAAAGATTCTTCCCATTCTAATTTATCATAACTATTAATAAACTCCCCATATAAAACAGGATTTTTAAAAATTTCATATAAATATAAATCATCAATTTGAGCTACTTTTTCTATTAGTGCCATAAATTATTCCCTAAACATCCTTTTTACACCCTAAAATATTATTAAGCCACCCAAATATATATTTAGTGTCATCAAATTTAAAGCCCAAAACCCTCATAAAATCTGGACGTTCTGTATTAGTAAAATTAATTATACCTGTATTTAAAGGTTTTCCACATAATCCAGGTATAATAAGATCATTCCAAGGATGGACACTATATTTAAAGATAATTTCTGCTCTTTTTTCTTCATCACTTTCCCAATAGCGTAAAATTTTATCTCGTCTAGTAACTTCTTCATTGGTCCTCATAAATACATTACGAAACCATTGCCATGCATCACTTAAATTATGTTTTTGTAGTGTATAATTTAAAGAATTTCCAGCAAAATCTCGTACTTCTAACCAAAAAGATTTACAAGCAACTTCATTACCTAAATTACACATAGCAGCTAGTATTTCTATAGTGGCAGCGGATGTTTTTGCCTCAAGTTCTGTACTTTCACTACCCCAACATACTATATTATCCCCACATTTACCACTAAAAGTAAAATTTCCTTCTTGAACATGAATATTTTCATGTATTGCTACACTAAGTAATTCTCTAAGATCAGCATTTTCTACTAAATACCTTTCATTAATTGAAACAACAGCTCCACCAAGCTCTACTGAATTAATTACTCTACCAAAATTATTTACACTATCATCTCCTGCACGAGGAACAAAACCAACCCCAGCTGGATATATAGGAATAATAGTGAGTCCCTCAAAAGAGGTTAAAGGAACTATTAACATAGTTTGATTTAGTAGCCATTGACTATTTGTAATTATATACCAGCTATCAAAAAATTCACTATGGTTATAATCTACAACTCCTTCAATTGGAATTATATCTCCAGAAAAATAATTTGCCCAAAAGAAAATAGTTGCGTCCCGAATAATTAAAGGAAAATAACTAGCCTTTAAATTTTTACTTAGTGCACTTCCTCCAAATAATACTCCAAATACAATTAAAATAATTAATTGTATTTTTACAAATTTTTTATAAAAAATTTCTTTCTTTGTTACATATTTTAAATTTATCAACCAACTAAATAATTTTCTCATGGTATTTCTCCTAATTACCTCGCCAAAACCTAATAATACCTGTTTCGTTTTCCCTGCTGGATATTTTTAAATCAGCTGGCAAAATAATATTTTTGTTAAGATAATATGGTTTCCCATTAAAGGGAGTAATCCATCTTTCCTTACTAAAATCTCCTGACCACTTCATAATGTAATACTTACGATTATTTTCAAAAAATCTTGATGTTGAACCTCCACTTCCTTGATGTATTGTTCTACTCCAAAAGTGAAAGTATTGAGAGTTAGCTAATGCACATGTTTTTAAATTAGCATTAACTCCTCTCCTTGCGTAATCATTGTCCGAATAATATGCCGGATAAAAGTTTACATCTATATAACCAATCTTATCCATCACTGATTTTTTGTATAAACATAAGTTATGTACGTCTTTAATAACATTTGGTTCTAAGGTTTCGGGACGATCATAATCTTTATGAATTTCCCATGGACGTTCTACCCAAGAAGTAAATTTATAAGAGCTTCCATCAAAATATTTCTTGGTTTCAGGATACATATTTACTAAAGATTTAACATCAAACTGAGAAGAACTAATCCATTCCCAATCAGATGTATTAGCTTTATTAATCAAAGCATCAATAGCATTAGGATAACAAATAATATCATTACCTGCTATGATTAAATTATCATAATCATTATAAACCCAAGCATAATCATAAATATCATTTAAAGAATATGGAAAACCAAAATTTTCATTATGCACTACATGAGATATTCCTTGAACATTTGCCCATTCATTCGTAGCAATATCCCCAGGTTTTCCTACTACAATAAAAATATCAAAGGGATTTTTAATAGTTTCTTCAAAAGATTGTATTGCTAATTGAGTAAAAGGTAAATTACCAAATGTTACCATACCTATAAGATTTCTTGACATTATAACCTCTCTATAGCCCTGTTCATTGTATCTATAACGTGTCCCTCTTCTGTAGCTTCTGACCAATATTTCTGCATTTTAACTGGTTGATTTAATACAAATGTAGCTGCAAGTTCTCGATAAGTAAAAGAAAGAATTAATTTATTATGGTCTAACCAATTTGATTTTACTTGTGCAAATACATGAGGCCCACTATTTCTACCAATTATAGTATCACAAAAAGTACTAAGATAACTGGCTTCATTTAAATCAAATCCTTCACTATCTTGTACAATATCTCCTAAATAATAAACATTAGGTAAAGAAAAATTAACAAGTTGAGTTACAATAAAAGCACATGCAGAATGCTTAATAGCAACACTAGCAATTGCACCATTCATATCAAAATTCTTAGCCTGATTAGATTGTACCGGCCCATTAGAAATATAAATTTTTCTCTCTGAATGTGCAGTTACCCATTTAGATATATTCATTGTATTATAATAAGTATAATCAATATTGGGAATATAATCTAAAATAGGTTTAGTTAGAGGGGATAAACCAGATTGCCTAAGCATGTCGTTATGCATACGATAAAGCATTTCAACTACACAACCAATTCCAGGAAGTACATATTTACCATCCCTACCAATCCAGGTATTTATATAATAAGTATCATCAATTGCATAACAAGTTTTCATTGGTTGCATTTCAGGAGTTACTTCTGTAAATTGTAATTTAGGAATGTCCCTAAGAATTTTAGGATTCTTCCCATGTGCATAATAATATTCAAGGTCAGGTAGTTTCTCTACCCATTCTTTTACAAATTCCCTGGATTCAAATACATCTCCATTACCAAAGTGATTATAAAATACTAACTTAGTTAACTTCCCCATAACTTCTCCTTTAGTAAATCTAAATAAATCCAAAAAGCTTCAAATATCATTTTATACTTAAAGGATGAATTTGTTAATTTATATTCTATAGGTGTTTCAATAATAGAATATTTACTTGTTAACTTAACTGCTAAATATAAAGTTTCTAATTGGAAAGAAAAGCCTTCTGATTCAAATCTTAATGGCCTGCATCTAATAATATCTCGTAATACATCTTCTCTCCAACACCGAAAACCAGATGTAGCATCCATTAAAGTTCTACCAACAAGTTTACTCATTAAGTAAGCTGCGCCCTTACTTATAAATGTTCTATAACCTTTACTTGATCCACCATAATCCTTAAATCTAGAGCCAATTATTACATTTATAAATTTATAATAATCCATCATACTTAACATTAGAGGTATAACTTTAGGATCATGAGTTAGACCTGCATCCATTTGTATAATATATTTGGGATTAAATTCTAATGCTCTTCTGAATCCTAAATGATAAGCAGATGCAATTCCTCTATCTTCACTACGAGTTAAAACATGAACATTTTTATAACGCACCGCTAATTTGCCAGTACCATCAGGAGAATTATCATCTACTATAAAAACTCTATATTCAACCAATTGATTTAAAAGATTTTCAATATTATCAGCTTCATTATAGGTAGCAATTACAATAACTACATCTTTTCTCATATCCTAAACTCCTTAAAACTATCATCAGGGTAGCCCCAATCTTTTGAGTTTAATTGGCCTACATACTTACCATACAAACAGGCGTTACTATTTCCAACACAATTTTCTCCATAATCATTTTTTTTATTGTGATCCAAATGATAAATAGGTATATCATAAGATAAAATTACATCACCTCCCATTTCCTTTACCTTTCTATGAATATGGCTATCATGAATACCAGCACCTAATAACCATTCATCATATCCTCTAATATGATACCATAAATCTTTATGTGCCATTTGAAAATCACCAGGCCATTCTACTAAAGACCAAGGTTCTCTTGTTACTGCCCAGGCTTGAGAGTACTCATGAGAAATAAGATAATCTCTAATCTTATCTATCTCATGATATTCACCTATACTTTTAATATGATCTACTGTAGTACCATGCCTAGCAACAGTTAACATTTTATCTTTATGCTCAAAGTTTTCAATATATCTACGAGGAGGCTGAATTTCATCAATATTTGTACTAATAATAAAATCTGCTGTTGCCCTTCTAATACCAATGTTTCTCCCAAGCACTTCATTGCAAGATTGAGCTCCTGAAAAGCTTTCAATGTA
>Ga0209727_1001586_pt1 | contig 18126 bp, 17 predicted proteins | sample RifGroC1_FD_183995 | JGI IMG/M metagenome (GOLD analysis project Ga0209727, IMG submission 183995) | Groundwater microbial communities from Rifle, Colorado, USA - Groundwater C1 (SPAdes) (version 2) | ecosystem: Environmental > Aquatic > Deep subsurface > Groundwater | place: Rifle, Colorado...
TGCCTCAAAAATAAAAAAGCGAGTGGGGGCTCGAGCACCCTGTCACCCACATTCAAGATTGAACAATTAAATAAAAAGTGAAATCTTGTTAGGATTTTAATTTGCAATTCGGTTAAAATTAAATATTCTTTCGGTGTCTGCGTTTGGTTCAACGAGAGTTTTCACGAGCAATTGCCTCAAAAATAAAAAAGCGAGTGGGGGCTCGAGCACCCTGTCACCCACATTCAAGATTGAACAATTAAATAAAAAGTGAAATCTTGTTAGGATTTTAATTTGCAATTCGGTTAAAATTAAATATTTTTGTTTTCAACAACAATCTTAAAAACTCTTTTTGCATTTACAAATTATGCAAGAGGTGACAAATTTAATTTTAGAAATAGAAAATATTTATATTTTGCTTTTATCTAAATTACCGACGATGTTTGCGGAATTTTTAAACTTTTTTTTGCTTGTTTTGTTAATAGTTCTTTACTCAATTTTTATTTGGCATTTTTATCGTCTTCTATCAAAAAAAGATATTCTCCAATTAAATCTGAATCAGTATAATAAATATCAAGACGCATTTCTTGTAAAAATTGTCGCAGGGTTTTTATATCTTATAGAATATATTTTAATTTCTCCGCTTTTGATTTTCGCAGGATTTGTCTGCTTCACGATTCTTATAATCCTGATGAACGAATCTTTAAGCATTGCAAGTTTGCTTTTAATTTCTGCCACAATTGTCGCATCAATAAGAATAACCGCATATTACAAAGAAGATTTGTCAAGGGAAATAGCGAAATTTTTTCCATTTACCCTTTTAGGAATTTCGCTGATCAATCCTAATCTATTTGACTTGAACAGAATATTTGCGCAGATTCTTTCTATTCCTTCTTTATTTAATCAAGTTGGAAATTATCTTTTATTTATAATTTTTATAGAAATAATTCTCAGATTTTTTAGATTTATTTTTTATCTTTTTTCCGACGAGAAATGATTATCTAAACTTTTTTACATCTACCTTTTTACAAAACATTTCAATCGGACATTTACTGCAAAAAGGAGAGACCGGTTGACAAATTTCTCTGCCGAACTGAACAAAGATTGCATTAAATCTTTGCCAATATTTTTTTGGAATTATTTTCATTAGTTCAATTTCTGTTTGTTCAGGAATTTTTGTTTTTATCCAGCCGAGCCGATTTGGAATTCTGTGACAATGAGTATCAACAGGAATTACTAATTTGTCAAATGCAAAATTTAAAACTATGTTCGCTGTTTTTGGACCAACCCCCTTTATTAACAAAAGTTTTTCTTTTTCATCAGGAACTTTTGAATTAAAGTTTTCAATCAAGGTTTTTGAGACCTCTTTTAGAGTTTTTGCTTTTTTGTGATAATGTCCAGAAGAAAAAATTAATTTTTCTAATTTTGTTGTCGGTAATTTTAAAATTTCTTTTGGAGTATCTGCGACTTCAAATAATTTTGCAGAAACTTTTTCAGTGTTTTCATCACGAGCTCTTAAACTCAACAAACAAGAAATTAAAATTTTAAACGGGTCTTTTTTTTCTGCAACCCTCATTCTGTTTAAAGTAGTTTTCTCGTCGCTAAAATATTTTTTCGAAAGAATTTCAAGAATGGGGAGGATTGAAGAGGGCATCTTAAATCTCATTCATACATTTAATTTTATTTTTCCTTAAAATTTCCGTCGCTGTTTTTATACTTTTATCTCCGAGAAAATATGCAACAACTTTTTTATTATTTTTTTTCACAAATTCTGAAATTATTTCTGCAGTTTTTTCTGGCTCTGACATTTTTTGCGGAGTAAAAATTACTACGATTGTTCCTTTGAAATTTTTGTGTTTTTCTAATTCATTTTTATAATCATTTGCCGTCGCTGTTCCAAGAATATCAATTGGTTTTTGAACAATTTTATTTTCTGAAAAATAATCTGAAAGCAACGCACCAACTCCTCCTGCGTTTGTAATTAAAATTAATTTTTTATTTTTTAGGTGAACTTCTTTTTTTCTAATAGAAAAAATTTCTTTTGTAGAATTATCTAATTCTACATTTGCTTGCTTAAATGCTCCTTGATAAATTTCAAAGTCCGTCGCCAAACTTCCAGTGTGGCTTAATGTTGCTTGCAAACTTTTTTCTGTTTTTCCAGATTTAATTGCAATAATTTTTTTCTTAGAATTTCTACATGTCTGAATAAATTTTTTCCCATTTTTTATTTTTTCAATATATAAAACAATTTTTTCTGTGTTTTTGTCTTCGTCAAAATATTTTATCCAGTCGGAAAAATCTAAATCAGACATATTTCCTAAACCTACAAATCCAGAAAAACCTTTTTTTAACTCAGATAAATAACTCCACAATGCCCCGCTTTGGCTAATGAATGCGATGTTTCCTTTTTTTGGAAAAGAATTTGCAAAAGTGCAATCGAGATTTAAAAAAGGATTCACAATTCCAAAACAATTTGGTCCGAGTAAATTTATTCTATATTCTTTTGCGATTTCAATTAATTCATTTTCTTCTTTTTTATTTCCAATTTCTGAAAATCCCGATGATATAACTATCACATTTTTAATTTTATTTTTCCCGCATTCAATTAAAGAATTTTTTACAAAATCCGAAGGAATAGCGATTATTGCTAAATCAATTTTTTTAGAATATTTTAAAACAGAAGGATAACATTTTTCTCCATGAATGTATTTATGATTTGGGTTAACTAAAATCAATTTTCCGCAGAATTTTTTCAGTTTCTCGAAGAGAATTCCTCCAACTTTTTTTTCATCTTCAGAAACCCCTATTATTGCGATTGAACTTGGATTGAAAAAAGAATTTAAATCACGACTTTTCATAATTTATCTCAGCAAGGTTTATATAAATAGGTTTTGTTTTTATCTTATGAAAATTTTTACAGAAAAAGAAGCAGAAAATTTTTTGAAAAAAAATGGATTTGAAATTTTTAAGGGGGTTTATCTTCATAAAGAAAAAGAATTGAAAGAGGTCTTGCAAAAATTTCAGTTTCCTGTTGTAATGAAAGTTTCTGGAAAAAAGATTATTCATAAAAAGAGAATAAATGGAGTTATCGTCGGAGTTTCAAATTTTAAACAAGCTTTGAGAAATTTTAGAAGATTAATTAAAATAAAAAATACTGAAGAAATTTTAATTCAAGAGCAAGTAAACGGAAAAGAATTTTTTTTAGGAATAAAAAAAACACCAGAGTTTGAACATGTTTTGGTTTTTGGAAAAGGCGGAACAGATGTTGAAGAAAAAAAAGAAGTTGTTTTTAGAGTTTGCAGTGTGCTTGAAAAAAAAGATGTTCAAAAAATGTTCAAAGAATTAAAAATTGAAAAAAATTTATGTTTGGAAAAAAATATTTTTAAACTCTGTGAATTAATAAAAAAATTTCCAGAAATTTCAGAATTAGATATTAATCCTTTTATGTTACAGAAAAACCGCGTCGGAAAAATCGCAGACGTGAGAGTAATTTTTGAATAAGTTTATTAATCTCTCTTTTCATTTTAAAATATGGATGTTGTTTTGATTGGAGTTTCTGACAGAAGTTGTCTTTGGAGACATGGAAAAATTAAAGAAAAAATTATTCAAATTTTGTTAAGGACTACGCAAAATTTCTTGCAGAAAATTTTGACAATTTAATTGTGACTCCAGATGATGGAGTTTACACTGATATTGCCATTGAATTTGGAAAAATAAAAAATAAAAAACCAATTGCATTTTATCCTAACAAAGATATTTTTTATGGTTATGAACATTTGAAACCAAATTTTAAAAATTATGAAATAAAACCTATTGACGGGACTGGTATAAACTCAACGCGGACTTAACAAAACAAGCATTAACAATAATCTGTCTTGGATTTTCTCCTGGAGTTTTAATTGAAGGCAGTTTTATAAAATACCATCAAAAATACGGAAGTCACAAAAATCCAAAACTGAAAAACATTTTCTGGTTAATCGACGAGAGATGCATTGAAAATAAACTCCCAAAATCATTTGAAGAACAAATAAATAATCTGCATTATTATTCAAATTTTAAGGAATTGAAAAAATTAATTGAAATGCAAAATAAAATAATTAAGTAATTTTTCACCACAAAATTCTTCTCTGGTCTTTTTTTTCTTTGTAAGAACGCGGAACATAAATTTGTTTTTTTGTTTTTGGGTTTAAACCAGTGTAATACATGCATGTTGAATTTGTCATGGGGGTTGGCGTGAAAATCTGAACTGCTTCGCTATTTTTTAATTTTTTAATTTTATTTGCGAGTTCGTAAGCATCTTTCATTGTTGAGCCAGGATGCGCAACCATAAAATAAAACGAGAGCAAACCACATTCTAATTTTTTAAATTTTTGAATAAACTCGTCGAGGTTTCCTTTATTTTTGTTCATCAGTTCCAAAACCTTTGGACTGACATGTTCTGGCGCGATTTTTAATTTTCCTGAAATGTGATTTTTTATTTCTTTCAAATATTCTTCTGTCGCTAAATCATATCTTATCCCGCTTCTAATATAAAAATTTTTCACGCCATTAATTTTTTTTATTTCTTTCATAAGATGAATTAATTTTAAATGCGACCTATCCAAACTTTTGCAGTCAATGCAATTTTTTTCACACTTGTTGCAATCCATTCCATACATATTCGCAGAAGGTCCGCCAAGATCGTCGACATTCCCTTTGAAATGGGGAAGAGTTGTCAAATATTTTATTTCTCTTAGAATTGATTCTTCAGACCTTGAAACAATTTTTCCAGATGACATCAGACGCAAAGAACAAAAATTGCAATTACCGATGCAACCTCGATGGGTCACTACGCTGAATTCAAACCCTTTCAAATAATCAACCGAAATTTTTCTGGTGAAAGGAAGCTCGTAATATTCGTCCAAATCTTTTGAAGTATATTCTGGAAATGAATATTGCAGGATGTAAAAATTTTCTGTTTTTTGCGCTAAATTTTTGTTGTTGTCGAGGGCATTTTGCATGTCGCAGAATTTTTCTTTTAATTTTGAAACTTGTTCGTGGCTCGGAAGTTCTGTAAAATTTTTCGGAAGTTCTCGAGATTTAATACAAGTTCCTTTAATTCCTTGCAGAGATTTTTTCCCCGAGATTTTTTTTGCAATTTTTAAACATTGTTTTTCTCCATAACCATAAACCAAAATATCTGCGCGCGAGTCAAACAAAATTGACTTTCTTAATTTATCTTGCCAATAATCATAATGCGTGAATCTTCGTAACGAACTTTCTACTCCACCGACGACGATTATTGAATTCTTGAAATTTTTTCTAATCCAATTACTGTAAACAATCACTGTTCTATCTGGAATTTCTTGTTTGTAATTTAATTCTTTTTTTTCTTCTCGCTTTTTTTTAAGTGCAGTGTAATTTCTCAACATTGAATCAATGCTTCCTGAACTAATTCCGAAAAATAATTTTGGTTTTCCAAATTTTAAAATATCTTTTTCGTTTTTCGGAATTTCAATTACTCCAACTGAAAAATTATTTTTTTCCAAAAGTCTTTTCAAGATTGCAATTCCACAAAGAGGGTGGTCGCAAAATTTTTCTCCTGAAATAAAAACCACGTCGTATTGTATCATTTATTTTAAAGTTAATCAGGATATTTAAAGAATTGGAAAGAAATAAAATGGTTTATTTATTTGTGAATAGCGACTTCTAAAAGTTTAAAAACGAACTTAAACAAATAATTTTATGCCCCGTTAGTACAGAGGCCAAGTATGCAGCCCTTTCAAGAGCCCTTTCTTTTCTTTTAGAAGAAAAGAAAACCCGTCGGGTAAAGAAAAGAAACCGAAACTTTTCGATGCTCGAAAAGAAGAAAGGCTGTGACCCGAGTTCGAATCTCGGACGGGGCGTAAAATCTTTTTGGCATTTTAATGAGATGTACAAACTTAATACAGATTACTTTTAAGAGTAATTTGTTTTTGTATATCATGAAAATCGATCCTTACAAACACAAAGAAAGATATTTGAAATAAAAAAAATCTGTGAAAATAAAACATTTGAAGAATCAAAAGAAAAAATTTTAGATTATCTAAAAAAATATCACAATTCTGATTTAATCGGAATTTATATTGATTCAGTAAATCTTGCTTGGAAGAAAATAGAAAATGAATTTTTATTCCCAATTGAAGAAGAAAAGTTTGGGCAAGCGTTAGAATTTTTTAAATATCTAAATTGGTTTGAAGGAATTTTAATGGATACAAAAACTTTTGTATTTGAATTTAAAGATGTAGAATTTGCCCTTGTTAAATCTGGAGGGTTTAGTTATTTTGAAGCAGAGATTCTTGAAGATAAAGAATCGCATGTAAAAGAATGTTTGGAAAAAATAAAAAATGCGTGTAAGGAAATGGGAATTGAAATTTTTCAAGATAAAGAATTTACCGATTTAATAAACAAAATGAATCAAAGAAAAGATCGAAAATTTAATATGAGAGAACAGACATTTGAAGAGATTAGAGAAAGATTCAAAGAATATTTTTAATTGAGGTGAAGGAGAAAAATTGGAAAAGAAACCTCTTACACCAAGAACCACAATTAACAGCGAAGGAAAAGTTCACTACAGCGAAAGCTTTCAGGCATGGAATACAATCAAATTAAAAAAAGAATTGTTCAGTGAATTTCCGCAACTAAAAGAAAAAAGATCTGCGTTTTCGTACAAATTAATTTATCATCGAGATAAAAAAGAGTTGGAAAAAACAATTAATGTTTTAATTAAAAATAAATCTACCCCGCTGTTATTATTTTTGTATAAAGAAGACTAGGTGACCACAAAAAAGAAATATTTATAAATGTGGGCACCCTTGTTTTATTATGTATGTCGAAGAAAGAAAATCAAATGGCAAAATAAAATATTACTTGGTTTATTCTTATCGCGAAAAAGAAAATATAAAAAAAATAAGAAAATATCTAGGAGTTAATTTATCTAAAGAAGAGTTAAAAAACTCTGAAGAAAAAGCAAAAGAAAAAATTTCAGAAATATTAGAAGAGGTTAGCACAGAAGTTTTTAATTTTAGATTAACAAAAAAACAATTAGAAATACTAAATAATTATAATAATGAAATAAAAATTTTCCATTTGAACGAAAAGGAATGGATGAACTTTACAGAAGATTTTGTTTATAATACAAATGCTATCGAGGGTTCTACAGTTCAATTAGAAGAAGTAAAAGAAATTATCGAGGGCAAAAGACCAAAAGATGACGAAGAATTGGAAGCGAAAAATGTAGCCAAAGCAATTAATTATATAAGAAATACAAAAGAAGATCTTTCAATAAATTTACTCTTGAAGTTGCATAAAATTTGTTTTGATGGGACAAAATCTTTTGCAGGAAAATTTAGAAAAGTAAATGTCGTAGTCGCAAATTCTCGAGGAGAAATTGTCCATTCCGGAGTTCCTAAACAAGAACTTCAAGAATATTTAAACGAATTTATTGAATGGTATCAGAAAAATAAAAAAAAGTTTAAACCCCTTGTCTTAGCGTCGATAATTCATAATCAATTCGAGCACATTCATCCATTTCAAGACGGAAACGGAAGAGTCGGAAGATTAATTCTAAATTTTATTCTTTTGAAAAATAATTACCCTCCGATAAACATAACTTTAGAAGACAGAGCAGAGTACTATCAAACTTTGCAAGAATATTCAAAAAAAGATAATTTAAAACCAACTCTAAATTTTTTAATAAAGCAATATAAGAAAACGCTTAAACAGGTGACTACGAAAAATAAAAAATAAAAATTGTGGGCACTCACAAAATATTTATAAAGGTATATACTATGTATATACTATGGAAATACAAGAACAAGTTGTAAGAAAGGTTACATTAATCGGAAACGGGGCGCATATTTTTACGCCAAAAGAATGGCTTAATGAAAAAGTTTTAGTTGTAAGACTTGAGAAAAAAAGCGTTAATGAAAAAATTTTAGAAATTTTATCCCCCTATTTAGATAAAGTTATTTGCATTCTTTTATATGGAAGTTATGCAAGAAATGAAAACACCGACGAATCTGACATTGATGTTTTAGTTATAACTCGAGAAAAATTCCAAATTGATAAAAAAAGCGACGTTGATTTTCTGATTGTTCCAGAAGAATCTTTGGATTCGGCAATCAAAATAAATTCTTTAATGATGTATTCTATTTTCAGAGAAGCAAAACCCATAATGAATAGCAAATATTTTGAGAAATTAAAAAAAATAGAGGTTAACACAAAATTATTTTTTCCATTTTTTAAATCAACAAAAGAGTCAATAAAATCAAGTCAAGAAATAATTGAACTTGATAAAAAAACAGGGGATCTCGCATCAAATAGTGTTATCTATTCTTTAATTTTAAGATTGAGGGGCGTGTTCATAATAAAAAACATACTTAACAAAAAAATGTATTCAAATAAATTATTCAAAGAATGGATAAAAAATAATTGTAAAGTAGATTCTGAAAAATTATACAAAATCTATCAAAAAGTTAGATCTGGAAAAAAAGAAAAAGACAAAGCGATTATATTTGAAGAAGAGAAGTTGATTAGTTTTCTTAAAGAAGAACTTAAAAAGTTAGAGATCCTTGTCAAGAAGAATGGTAAATAGAAAAAAGCGATTAGCAAAAGGAATAAATTCGTTAAACGAACAAATTGAATTTCATCTAGAGAAAAAGAAAATTGCAGAAGAAAGTGGAAACGAAGAACTTGTAAATTATTATAATAAAGAAATTGAAGCTAAGAAAAAAACAAAAGAAGAAAAAGAAAAAATCTTGAAAAAATGAAAATTGTAGGCACCTATATACTTCATCTCGACAATATTTAAAAATCATTTCCATCACACAACAACGATGATAAAAAATTCAATTAAAAAATATGACAGATTCTCACGAAAGTCATCGACTTATATCTTATGCGGACTGGGCGTTTATAAATTTCTTATAAACTTTTGTCTCTTTACTTTTTAGTAAATCTTCTGCGTTTATAAAAATAAAAAAGAAAAAGATTAATCTAATTCGTCAAGGAAAGTATCAAATTCGCCGTCTTCTTCTTCAGATTCAAATTCGTCTGTCATTTTGCCTCTTTTGAAAAGATGTTTATGTTTTTGTAGAGAATATTTCCTTTTTAAATATTTCTGCATTCAAATTTTCTTTGCCGACGACAACTTCCAATTCTTTTATTATTTTTTGGGAGTGAAAAAAATTATTTCAAAAAATATTTAAAGCCCATTTGCTTAATTTAATCGTAAAAAGGGGATTTGTATTGCTGATTATTGCCGGAATATTTCTCTTTCATCTTGCGTTTGCTAATGAAATTTTATTGAAAAAATTGGAAACGCAATAGGAAATGTTTTTGAAGGAATAGAAAATTTTTTCAGCGAATTATTTAACGACGAAGAAAACGAAAATGTAAAAGAAAACTCTGAAACAGAAAACACACAAACAAATTTACAGAATAAAGAAATTGCCTAAAATTTACGCGTCTCAATCATTTGCGACCCAAACTTGTTTTTTATTCATAATTATTTTTAAAAATCGTCCTCTTCACTTTTTGTGGAGCAAAGATATTTCAGTTAAATATTTAAACGAGTTTGTCTATTAAATAAAATGCCTATAGATAAAGAAGAAAAATTTGTGAGCAAGGTAAAATATGTTGGGGTTTTTAATTTTTCTAATTTCTATAATTTTTGTTATAAATGGCTTGGTGAAGAATTTGGGCTTGACATTGCTGAAGATAAATACACTGAAAAAATATCAGGCGACTCAAAAGAAGTAGAAGTAAAATGGACTTGTGAAAAAAAATTAAATGATTATTTCAAATATATTATTAAAGTTGAATTTAAAATTATTGGGCTTACAAAAGTTGAAATTATGCAAGACAACAAAAAAATAAAAACAAACAGCGGGAACATTGAAGTAAAAGTAAAAGGGCTTTTTCAAAAGGATTACGAAGGAAAATTCGACACTTCTGTCACAAAACAATTCTTAAGAGGAATTTACGAAAAATGGGTAATCAAGTCAAACATAAAAGCGCTTGAAGACAAATTAATTGAAAAATGCGACGAGTTCTTAACAGAAGCAAAAGCTTTCTTGGATTTGGAAGGAAAGAGATAAATTAAGAAGATTTTAATGTACAGCATTTATCTTTTAATATGGACGAATTATTTGAAAAAGAAGAATTTATTCTTTTAATGAAAAATTATTCAAAAGAAAAGGTTGAATTTGGAAAAGATTTGGATTATTTATGTTTTAGAAATAATTGTAAAAAAGAAAATTTTTTAGAAGATTTATTTTGTTATGAAAATCTAAATGTTGTGGTAAAACAAAAAAGAAATAACGAAGAGAGATTTGTGTTGTATTATATTTATTCAGAAAAAAGAGGAAGAGCCTATGTATTGAAATTTTATGCGGATAAAATCAGAGTAATTACAATTTACCCTCTTGGAAATAAAACATTGAGAAAATATAATAAAAGAAAGTTTAAAAATACAGAAGGGTTAAGATAAATATGGAATTCAAGTTTGTATATGACGAAGAGAATGATGTTTTGTCTATTTTTAATTTTGAATTTAAACCAAGTGAATCTGTTGAAATTTCAGAAAATATAATTTTAGATATAAACAAAGAAGGTTTTGTCGTCGGTTTGCAGATATTAGACGCGAGCGAATTTTTTTATAATTTTGATAACAGAATGGATAAATCTTATTTAAAAAATTTAGAAAATGTTGAACTAAAAGATAAAGAATATAGGAACAATTGGTTTATTATTTTGTTAATGAAGTCAAAAGGGTTTGAGGTAATTCAACCGCCAATGCCTTTGTTAAGAAAAAGCGAATACAAAAGTCCTTTGTTGTGTGGGAATTAAATTCATTTCTAAAATATTTTCAATTTATTTTACATTAAATATAGAAGAAATAGGTCTCAGTAAGTCAATAGGCCCATAGTGAATTGCAGTTTGTATCATCACGATCAAAATGATTAAAGAAAAAAGAATAATTATCAAATCTTTTAACCAAGGTTTATCTTTTTTTATTGTTCCTTTGGTAGTGTAACCTTTTCTGCCATTATCTGAATCAGAAAAAACCACGTTTCGGCCAATAATAATTTTTTCTAAAAAAGTAATTAAAAAATGTTGAAAAATTATAAAGATTGTAGAAAAGATTAATACCCAAATAAGAGTTTTCCAAATAATTGGATCTCGGGTAACCACTGCCTCAACCGAAGTAGTTACCCCCATAACTTGATTTACATCTATTGTATAGTTCGTCATTTTTTCAAACTCTCTTCAACAATTTTAATTTCTTCGTCAGTCAGTTCATAAAGTTTGTAGATCTCTTGATCAATTTCATAATCAATATTATTTATTTGTTGTTTTAGTCGTTCTTTTTCATTTCCTGCGATTTTGTCGTCGTGAAATTGTTTTTGAAGTTCAAGCATTTGATTGACAAGAGAAATAATTTTTTGTTCTTGTTGAAGAGAAGAGGGGAGACGAATGGGAATTTTTACTAAATCAACTCCCTTTAAATCCAAATAATTTCCTTGAAGATGAGACGCACCAAAATAACTTTTATAATAAAAATCGATTAATTTGGAATTAATTAATCCTAAAAGAAATTTTATATTTACTTTGTTTTCATTTAATTTAATGTAATAAACTCTATCAATTAAATTTAAGTTTTCAATGTCTAAATCAGCTATTAAATTCAAAACGGTTCTTGGTAAAATTATTTTTTCTCCTTCAAACTTTTCAGATTTTTTAATATTAAGTTTTTTATCATATTTTATATACTCACCATTCCATTTATGATTATATTTTTTAATATCTCTGCCCCTTATTGCTTTTTTAGAAAAATTGCTTTTTTCTTTAGAAATATAATTTTCTTGATTTGGCGGAATAACTCCTCGATAAACTTCCGCTATCTCTCCCAATAATATGGAATTTTTTTCTACCTTTTTTAATATTGGTTTGTTTGTCTCTCCTGCTTCTAAGGAAATTATTTTTTTATTATGTTCTTCAATATTTTTTCTGTCTAATAATTCATAATTAAATTCTTCAGAGAAAATAGATTCTTCTTTTATATTCCGTATAATTTTTATTTTATCTTTTTTGTTATTCTTTTCTAGAATAAAAATTATTGGATATGTCCCAATTCCATCAAAAACTTCAAGTTGAGAAACATCTAAAATATATTTTAAATTTGTATTTTCAAATATAAACTCTCTCAACTTTAATCCATAATCAGATACTAAAAATTTGTTTGGTGTAATAAATCCTATTAACCCATTTTTCTTTAAATTTAAAATTGCTTTTTCTATAAATAGAATGTATATATCATATTGATTTGAAGCGGAGAAATAATTCTTTTCAAAATATTTTTTGTCTTCAGGATTTAATAATTGACTTCTTACATAAGGCGGATTTCCGACGACAATATCAAATCCTCCTGCTCTGAAAATTTCTGGAAATTGTGCGTTCCAATTAAAAGATCTTTCTGAAACTTTTGCGTCGTCAATTAAACTATTTCCGCATTTTATATTTTCTAAAAGATTTGGAAGTCGCCGATTATTTAATTCTCTGCTTTCTCCTTCTAAACATTTTAATAATAAATTTAATTGCGCAAGTTCAACTGCTTTTTCGTCTAAGTCAACTCCGAAAATACAATTTTTTAATATTGTTGATTTTTGCGAAAAACTTAAATTAGGATTGTCTTCTCTAAAAGTATTCCATTTTTTAGAAAATTCTTTTTTGTTTAATTTTTCTTGAATAATATTACAAACTTCAACGAACGCTCTTGTTAAAAAACTTCCAGAACCGCAAGCAGGATCTAAAATTTTTACTTCTAAAATTTCGTCAATTGTTTTTTCTTTTAGGTATTCTCTAACCGTGTTTTTTATAATGTAATCAACAATATAAGAAGGGGTGTAATAAATTCCCATTTTTTTTCTTTTTCCCGACGACGAATCCAACTTTACTCTTTTTTCTGTTCCCGCCAAAATTGTCCCAAGATATTGTTCATAAATTGAACCAAATAAATCTCCGGGAATCAAATCAAACATATATCTTTCTTGAGTGTGCTCTAAACCAGAATAAAGAGTTTTTATTACTTTTTTTAAAATCTCGTCAGAAAAAAATCCATACTCCTCTAAAATCCCATTTGCAAAAAGTTTTGCATTATAAGTTTTATCAAATCTAACAAACTGATCTTTAATTAATGCCCATAAATTTTTATCTGTTTCTCCGTGTTGGACAGATTGCATTATTTTTAATAAAAAATCTTCTGCTTCTAATTTTCTATCCTCAACAGAACGCATAAAAATAAACCTATCAATTAAAATTTGCACAATCTCGTCGATATATTCATCTTTTAACGCAGTTCTTTTAGATTTTAATTCTGCAGAAAGCCAAGTTCTTATTTGCAACAAATCATCTAAAATTCTTTCATCAATTGCGACTGCGGTTTTTTTATCTTTTGAAGGAATTAATTTTTCTAATTCTTTTTTTTCAAAATTTTCTTTGCTCAAAAGCCAAAGTTTTTCAAACTCTTTTTCAAAATCATTTACTTCAATCCAAAATAATAAATTTTTATCTATGTTTTGTATGTTCGAAAGCGCGTGATAAACCCGAATTTGTTTAAAATTTGTAAGAACAGAAAATTTTATTTTTCTATGATAAGCGTAAGAAACTGCCTGCTTCCCCTCTTCTTCTTTCAATTGCACATTTGTCTTTTTTGCCTCTATAACTAAAACTTCTTGATTTTGATTTCTTAAAATATAATCTGCTCTTCCTCTTAAAATTTTTTCTTCTCTTTCCGCTTCTTTTCTCATATCCCACCCAAGCGCTTCAAAAAGGGGGTCAATAAATTCAGATTTAATTTGATTTTCTGATTTAGAATTTATTTCTTCTTTGCTGTATTTTAAAAATTCTTCAACTAAACTTTTTATTTTCTCTCTCGCTTCTTCTTTTCCCAACATATTCCTTTTAAGAAATTCTTATTTTTAATTCTTTGTCCTCGTCATCATATAATTTAAAAACATTCTTCCCTATAAAATAAAATGAATAAAAGAGGAGTTTTCGTAATCTTAATTTCCATTTTAATACTTGTAATCTTTTCTTTTGTCATTTATCAAAATTTTAAATCTGAAAAAAATTTTTTAACAGGATTAGCAATTTCAACTTTTCAACCAAGTTCTTCAACAGGAAACGATACTTACATCAGACAGGACTCTGGAATAAATTATTATTCAGCGACGACAATGAAAGTAGGAAAAACCGCAGGTGGTCTGGAATTCAGGCCATTGATAAGATTTGATCTTTCTTCAATCTCTTCTTCAGACACAATTCAGGAAGCAAAACTTCAATTATATTTAGAAACAACAACTGCAGAAAATTTTACAATCAAAGTTTATCGTGTAACCTCGTCGTGGAATCATTCGGCAACAAACTGGACTTCAAAAGATAACGCAACTTCTTGGGACACTGCAGGCGGGGACTATAATGAAGAAATAGCGTCTGTGGAATTTGGAAACATCACCGGAATTTATTACAACTTTACAATTAGTTCTTTAGCGCGTGGTTGGGTAAATGGGACTTATTCAAATTATGGTTTGATTTTAATTCAGTCAGATGCAAATAATAGTGAGATAAAAGAATTCTCGTCCTCAGAGTCCTTAACAGCGTCGCAAAGACCTTTGCTTTATGTTGATCATGTTTCAAATGCTGCGCCTTCAATTTTAAATTTAAGTACAGATACAACTTCGTCAAACCCAAAAGATGTCGGAGAAGCAGTTAATTTTTCAATTTCTTGGAATGACTTGGAAAGCGATACTGCGCAAGGATTTTTCTGCAACACAAGTTCTGCAAATATTTCTGGATGCAATGAAACAACTTTTTGCAACACCTCACTTGCTTTGACAAATCCTCTTTCTTGCTCTTACACAACTTTATCAACAAATAACAGAACGCAAAATTTTTGGGCAATTATTTGCGATGACACAAATTGTTCTGCAGTAAATCAAAGTCAGTTTTACATGAATCATCTTCCTGTTGCATTAGTAACAACACCGAACGGAGGAGAGACAGCAAATCAGTCCAATGGAAATTACACAATAAAATTTAATGTCAGCGACGCTGATTCTGATTATTTAACTGCGAATCTTCACTATGGAACTTCGCAAAACTCAACAACAAATTCAATTGCTTCAAATTTAAATTTAACGCAGAGGTGCGCAGACACAGACAATTTGACGACGACAACAAATAATTGTTCATATTCTTGGAACACGACTGGAATTTATGGAACAGGATTTTATGTTACAATAATTATTAATGATAGTTATGCAGTTGCAAACGATTCTTCAAATTCGGGTTTTAATATTTACAGCATTGTAGATTCAACTCCGCCGAGTATAACTGCGCAATGGGTTGAGGCATCTATTTATTCTGGAAAACAAACAAACATTTATGCAAATATAACTGAAGAAAATATCAACACTGTCTGGGCGTCGTTTAATTTCAGTGCGCCGAATGTAACTTTGTTAAATGATAGCACAGAAGTTTTCAATGCAACATTTACAGCTCCAAGAATTGGAAATTATAAATTTAAAATTTATGCAAACGACAGCGTCGGAAATTTAAATAATTCAATGGCTTGGACAGAATTCTCGACGACAAAACCTGTTGCGGTGAACCAGACACAAATTCTTCCTTCAAGCGCGCTTCCTTACCAAACTATACGTATGACTTCAGAATTAAATGCAACAGATAATCTTCGTGATGTTTATGCTTACCTGTATGTTCCGTCGGGATTTTCGTTCTTGAGCAATTATTCTCAGAATTCTTCAATTGGAAATTTAACCTCAAATCAAACAAAAACTGCAGAATGGTTTTTATCAACTCCGATAACAGAAACAACTTACAATTTGAATGTAACTTTTACAGATTATTATTCAAATCAGTGGAACACTTCTAACTCTGCAATTCAGGTTACTTCTTCAATCGGAGGCGGATATGATTTATATATTTCAGGTTACCCAGAAGTTGAAACAACAGATAATTATTATGTTGAAGCATACTTTAAACAAAGCGGAGTTTATTCAAATCCTGATTCAATTTTTATCACGCTTGTCGACGCTGCTGGAAGCACAGTTGTAGGACCTGTCGCAATGACTTCAAAGTCCACTGGAATTTATAATTATAGTTATACTATCGGCGCGTCAGTTGTTGAGGGGCAATGGAAAACAATGGTGAATGCAACAGAAAGTTCAGCAAATTATTCTGACATTGAATTCTGGAAAGTTGTCGGAGGTCCGTTTGATGTTCGTTCAATTACCGTCGTGGATTCAACAATTTCTTCTATGAATATTTCAGTGATAACAGAAAACACCGGCGGAGCAAATAAGGACTTAACTCTGACTTGGAACTTGACAAGAGAAGACACTTCTGCAATTTTAGATTCTGGTTCAGACACTTTTATGGTTAGCGCAAATTCAGAAAAATTGTGGTCCGTAAATCCCGAGACATCTTATGTTGGCGCAGTTAGAATAACTTTTTTAGGAACTTATTCTGGAACAGAAAAAGCAGGAGCATATAAAACTTTTACAACAACTTCTGGAGGAACATGCGGGGACTTAACTTGTAACAATGGTGAGACATGTTCAACTTGTCCAGGAGATTGCGGAGCATGTTCATCTGGCGGAACTGGTGGGGGCGGTGGGGGAGGAGCAACAAAAAAATTTCCAGAAATAAATTTCACACAATATGAAAAAGAAATCTTGCTTACAAAAAATATTGAAAAAAATATTACCCTGAAAATAACAAATACAGGAAAAGAAAAAATGACAGATGTCTCTTTAGAACTTGAAGGATTAAATCCAGATTATTATAAAATAACTCCCTTAAAAATTGATTCAATCAGCGTCGGTGAAAGCGCAGAATTCGGAATATTATTTTTGATTCAGGATTTTGTCGGAGAACAAAATTTTAATTACGCAGTCAAATCAAAAGAAGTCGCAGAAAAACAACTCGCAAAAATAAATGTTCTTCAAGTTAAAGATTATTTCTTAGAGGAACTGAAAAGATTAAAAGAGAAAATTGAAAAATTAAAAATTTATGACGATAAAATTTTAGAATTAACCGAGTGCGAAAATCTTACAAATATTTTAGAAATGGAAATAGAAAAAGAAGAATTTATTAATGCAAAAGCTGATTTAGATAAAGCAGAAAAATGTCTCAAAAATATTGAAGACGAAATAAAAGAAGAGGTAAAAACTGCAAAAATAAAAATGCAAGGAAATATTTTTTGGATAATAACATGGGCGTTAATCGGAATTTTAATAATCGCATTATTTTTAATTATTTATTTTCTTTATAAAAAATTAGGAATCGTTGGATTTTTGAAATCTTCGCAAGAGAATTATCAGAATGTAAAACCAGAAAAAGTAAAAAGAAAAACATTTGACGAAAAATTAAAAGAGATTGAAGACAAGTTGAAGGAAAGTTAAAAATAATTTTTGTTTCTCAACGACAATTTGCAGATAAGTTGAAGAGGATAAAGTTAGCGACAAACCTTAATTCAAAATTTCAGAGATTAAATATTCCTTTATGAAAAATAAATTGCAAAGTATAATTTGGTTTGACTTGAGCCCGCGATTGCTAACGACGTAGACAAATAAATGCAATCGCAAACTCTCGGCTCCAAAGTCGCAAACTCAGAGAAACAAAATAAGAAAACCGCTTCGCGAAAATATTGGTGATTAGATTTTTATTCACTGAGCTCAACTTTCTTGCAAAAACTTTGTTTAATATTTTACCCTCAAGAATCACGAGTTAAAATTTCTTTTGTATTAATTGTTTTGCTCAAGATTTTTTCGTCAACGAAGTAAGAAAAAATTTAAGATAATTTTGCACGCAAGCACCTAATTTTTTATCAACCTATTTCTTTTCTTTATCTCTCAACGACAAAATTAAATCAAAGTTATATTTAGTTCTCTTTGAGAAATTTTGTTTGTGATTTCTTTAATGTAATTTGATTCCAAAGCAAAACCAATATTTTCTCCTCCGCCGATTTTGAAATTATTTATTCCCTGTTCTATTAATCCTAAAAAAAATCCGCGACATTTATTTTCAGTTTGAATTAATACTTTG
>Ga0209727_1001587_pt1 | contig 18120 bp, 30 predicted proteins | sample RifGroC1_FD_183995 | JGI IMG/M metagenome (GOLD analysis project Ga0209727, IMG submission 183995) | Groundwater microbial communities from Rifle, Colorado, USA - Groundwater C1 (SPAdes) (version 2) | ecosystem: Environmental > Aquatic > Deep subsurface > Groundwater | place: Rifle, Colorado...
CACGCCGTTACTGTAGGCCACCACGTCATTCACCTGCACAAACGCCATGCGCAGCCCCGCCGTAAGGCCGGAGCGCAGCACAGAAAGCGAACCGTCCGGCCAGCGCCGTTTCAGTTCCGTCCCCTGCACCACAAACTCCTCCCGTGGCAGATAGGGATTGCTCCACCCCGAAGAAGTGCCCACGTTCGAGGCCCGCACGCTCCCCGCCCGCATGGTCAACCCGCCGTCGGAGTCCGCATCGTAATTTTCCAGCAGCACCGCCTCCGTAAAGATCAGCGCCCGGATCTTCGGCACCGGAGCCCCCACATCGGCCGGATCGTCCACGTTGTTCATGGTGCGTAATTTGTAGGTGATGTTAGGCATGGTCTAGAAATACCCCCGGTCCCGAGTCCGCGTCCCCTGCTTCAGCCGGTTCTCCGCATCCTGCACTTCAGATATGTCCTTCAGCCACAAGTTGAAATGCTTGGTCGATTTGGTCGTGTCCAGCGTTTCCGTGTCCGGCTTGGAAAAGGCCTCGAACAGCATGTAGTTTTTCAGTCTCTTGTGATAGGTGGACTTGATTCCCGGGCTGGCGGTCAGACTGGTATGAACCAGATCAGCCAGCGGCGAACGCTTCACCGTCATGGAAATGGTGGCGGCAGCGTCCGGAATCTTGTTCAGCGTGAGGTAGCCGGTCGTATCGTCCAGGGCATAGCCGTCGGGCTCCCCGGTGGCTGTCCGCCACTGCGGATCCTTCCGGGCAAACTCAGCCCTGTTGGAGGGGGAAAGCGGGTTGACCCGCGTCGAATAGCGCACCTCCTCGAACTGCAGGATGCGCTGGTCATACTCGTAGTTGCGGGTACCGGCAACCACGGCGATGGTGCAAACAGCGGCGGTCGAGGAATCGGTAATCAGTAAAAGCTCCTCGCAGAGGATGTTCACCGCCCTGTTTGCGTACTCCGTCCACTCTTCGAGACTCCAGAGGCGGTCTGCATCTGCGCCCACGGTGTCGGCTGCGGCTCGTTGCGCCTGCTGGATGATCTCTTTGAGCGTCATTACTTACTCCATGATGGCGTCGAAGGCTGCGTTGCGCTCTTCGGCGGTAGTAGTGAAACCGCATTCCTTGTTCACCACGTCGGCCCGCGGCAGGCCGGTGGAGGTGAAGCTTTCCGGATTGTTGGCATCAACCAGCGACTTGATCACCGACTCGATCTTTTGCTTGCGCTCCTCGTCGGAAAGTGCCGTATTGCCGGAGCCACCGGACATGCTGTCCGGCCCCTTGATGCCGCTCAGCATATCGTCCGAGATGCAGCCGCGGGCATAGGCTTCCTGGTGGAAGAGTGCCGGCAGGGGCCTCCACTCCACCCCTACCATGGCCACATGGCCGGAAAGGAGCGCCACCTGCACGTCCTTGCCGGATATCGATCTGAATTTCTTCTGTTCACTCATGACATTTCGCCTTTCTATGGGTGGATTTTGTGGTTACTCCGAGTAAAAGAGCCAGGTGGATAGCCGGTTATTGGTCTTTGTCCACGTCACCCGGAGATAGGGGCAAAGACTCCCGATATCGAAGCTGCCGTTGGCGGTAGTGGTTATGACGGCACCCCCGATATCCCGGGCCGGCACGAACGGGCCGGTGGAGGTGGCCCCGCAATAAAGAGCAGCGGTCCCCTGCATGGTCTTTTCCGTGCCGCCGGTGGTGTAAGCCTGGAACACCACCGTTTTTTTGGTCAGTAGTCCGGTGTTGAAAGCGGCCGAATTGCCGGTAGCGTCCTGAAGGTTGGTGAGCTTCCTGGTGAACACGTCTGCTGCCGAGGCAAGCGGCGCAAACGCCACAAGAAACAGGAAGGTAAAAGCGAGAAAGAAACTGAGCAGTTTTTTCATGATGATGTCTCCTGAATGATGATGGAATGAGGGGGGACAAGCCCCCCTTTGCTACAGGTCGGCGGTTACCGCTGCGAATAATCCGCCTGGTTCGCATTGACCGTCTGTACGAGCAACTGCAGCGCTCCGGTGGTCGGCGTGCCCCCTCCGGAAACCCAGCGCACGGTGATATCCTGCCCCGGGGTAAGGTTGTAGCCGGTCGGTACCAGCGCCGTCAGCCCCAGTGCCTGCAGGTCGATGTCGTTCTTGTAACGGTTCTGGCTGCCGGAATCGCCCACGTCCAGCACGTCGGACGTGGTGGAGTCGAACACTTCCGTAACCAGCACGTAGCCGCCCACAACGATCTCGCCGGCCCGGCCGACTATCGCCGCCAGATCAACGCCCGTTGCCAGCATGGCCAGCGTGATCTCAACGATTGCCGAGTTTACAGCGCGTCGGTTCGCATTCTTGGTAATTGCCATCTCATCTCTCCTTGTCTAAAGGGTAAGGGTTACGGAGGGCGGTCGCCCGCCCTCCCGTTGCTTAATACTGGTCGAGCATGTGGTCCACGGCCAGCACCCCGAAATCTTCCGTGGAGTCGTCGTAGATCGAGTGGAACTTCGGTTTTACCAGGCCCAGCATCTTGTCGATGTTGATACCGGGCTGGCTGTCGTACTCGAAAGACTTCTCCACCCAGTCCGGATTGCCGAGGTCCGCCAGGCCCAGTGCCTGAGCGCCGCACAAGAGCGTCCTGGTGCCGTTCACCGTGCCGTCCCCCCACTTTGATCCCGAGGCGACGCCGTTGGTGGAATAGACATAGCGGTGTTCGTGCAGGATCAGGCCGTCGATGGTAACCGTCGCTCCGGTAAAGAACGGATTGTTCAGATCCCTGGGCAGGGCGGTGACGATCGCCTTCTTGTAATCCTCGTCGTTCTTGAGGCGCTTCAGCGTGCCCGGCTTGATGAACACCAGGTAGTATTCCTTCCCCCCGGCCATCAGCGGCTTGATGTAATGGTCCTTGGCGTAGGCGCCCATCGAGGTCAGCATTTCGTAAGAAGGGATATCGCTGGTATCCACCGCGGACGTATCGCCGGCCACCAGGCTCTTGGTGGCGCCACTCCAGCGGCGGTGCCGCTTGGTCGAAGGCGCCGTCACCAGCGAGGCAAAGGCCAGCTTCGAAAGGTTGGAATTCGTCCGGGCGGCGCCGTCGTTCTTGTAGGCGTAGGAAACGCCCGACAGGGTGAGGAACGCCATCTGGTCGATGCGGTCCGGCAGCCAGTAGCCTAGCTTGTTCATGGCCGTCTCGCGGAACTTGACCACCGTCTTCTGCTCCGCCAGTTTGCCCTCCGAGCGGACGCCGTGGTTGATCAGGTCGATCACCACTTCCACTTCGTAGGACTTCATTGCCTCTTCCATCCCTTCGCGCTTGGCATCCCCCACGCCGCCGTCCTCAACCAAGTCGGCAACCAGCGTCATCAGACAGCGGTCCCCCTTCTCGGTCTTGGTAAGCTCCGTGATTCGCTGCACCACGTTGTTCTGGTCGGTGCCGGAAAACTTGTTCATGATAAAGGAATTGTTGCGGGCGGCCTTCCAGAGCTGGCGGCTCCAGACGGTCTTCTGATTGGCGCTCAGGGCGCCGAAATTGGTGAGGTTCCCCATCATGATGCTGAAGGGAAACAGGTAGACGGCTTTCAGCCATCGGCAGACTGACTGTCTCATAACTTCCTCCGGTTGTAATGGTTGTGGTTTACGTGCCTGTTTTTTCGAGAGTTTGACGCCACTCTCGGGGCTAAAACCGCAACCAGTTACCGGAGGTTCGAAGCCGTGCCGTTTAACGCCGGGCGGGGCGAGGGGTGGGCCAGCCCGCAGAAGGCTGGTCCGAAGGCGGGGGCGGCTGGCGCCCCCCTTACGGTTACGGCATGATAATGCCGGACTTCTGCGGCTGGATGATCCGCGGCGCTTCCTTTTCCACCACGACCCCCAGGGGCTTGCAGATCATCCCCCGGGCCGTGATCTTGGTCACTTCGAACACCCAGCCGTCCATCACGAATCTCTTGCCCTTTTTCGGCAGGACTCCCTTCTGCCCCGCAGACTGCGGAGCATCCTTCCTGTTCGGCATCCCGAACAAATCGCGGATGAACTGGATCACGATCAATCACCCCGCTGCTTGCGCAGTTCCGCATCCGGCAGGCTGTCAAAGGTTTTCTCGTCCAGCGAGGCGATATCCCCCGCAAGCGACTCCATCGAACGGGCGCCGCTCCCGGCATGGGCAATGGCTGCCGGCTGGCGCAGCGAAGCATCGGCGTTGCGCTCCCTCGCCTCCTTCTCCAATTGCAGCTTCTTCCGGGCAACGGGATCATCCTTGGTTTCGGTCGTAAAACCCTTTTCCTTGGCATAGGCCGGGGCAAACTTCTCCACCGCCTTCTGCAGCGCCTCCGATCTACCCACCCCTTTGGCCTGCAACCCGGCAAAATAGGCGTTGATGTCGTCGTTCAGCTCCCCGTTGGCCTGCGGGCTCTTCGGATCGAGAAACGGGAAGGCGGTATAGGCTTGGTCGATCACCGTCTGGAACTGCTGCTGCTCCGTCTGCCGGGTGGTCTTGGTCTCGATTTCCGTCACCGTCTCGGCCTTGGTGATGTCTCGCTGCAGCTTGTTGATCTGCGTCCGCAACTCCTTGCGCTCCTCCGGAGTGCCGTCAATCAGCAGATCATCCATCTTCTCCTGCAGCCCGTCCAGTTGGGTCTCCAGCTCCGTCAGCGTCGGGGCGGTTGCCGCTTGCGCCGGCTTGTCCCCCTTTTCCAGTTCGGCCACCCTCGCCTGCAGCCGCTCCCGCTCGGTCCGCTCATGCTCCAGGTTCTGCTCCAGCGACTTCGCCAGGGAAACCTTCTCCGCAAAGCGGTCATAGGGCACATGTTTGGGAGGAGTCTTATCCTTGCCCTCATCATCCGCACTTCCGGCAATCGCCGCCAGCGCTTCGGCATCAAGGTCGGTCTGCTCCGCCCCGGCTGCCGGTGTGAAATTATCCCCCCGGTCCTCCAAGTCAGTGTTCTGCTCGCCGCCTGCTGCAATGCGTTCCCGCTCCGCTTCCTCCGCTGCCAGCCGGTCAGCTTCCGCCTCGGTGCCAATGGCCGCATCACCGCCACCGCCTACCCCCAACAGGAACAGGCAGGGCAAGAAAACCACCAGCTTCAGCCACCTCTTGAAACTCATTTTGCCTTTCATACGGTTCCTTTCTTTCAACAGGATTCGCTGGGTTAAGCCCACGACACTTTGATCAGCTACGGTTTATGCTCTCCGGCCACGCCGGCCATGTCCATCATCTTCTTCTTGGCCATCTCCTGGCACGCCTTCATGCGCTTCGGGTCCTTTCTGATAGCCTCCGCCTCGCACAACGTCCGCAAGTCCGATTCCACCTGCCACTCCTTATCCATGCTGATACTGCTGCCCTTGCCCATGGTCCACCTCCGCAGTCTTTAGTTGTTCACCAACCCAACAGATTCTTTGCTAAACAATAAACGAGCAGCAAAGCAGACAAACTTACTGCTATAAGCGCTATAACTTTAACGAACACAATCTCTTCGCGATCTTCTATGGATGATCTTGAAGAAATCAATTTACCGTCCGGTGAAAATACCTTCCATGTTGTTTTAACTCTCAACATCACGCCTTCCCGATCCCGATGGTAATCACCGTCTCCGTGGCACTCCCGGTGAGCGCATAGTTGATCATCACCCCGCCGTCAGCCATCGCCACATAGGTGATCATCGTCGCGTTACCGGGAAGCTCCGCCACGGCAATGGTCTTGTCCGCATCCAGCGCCATTCCCTTCAGCCGCAGCAGGTCCCTCCCGGCTATCACCATCTGGCGGAGTTCCATCTACAGCACCCCGTCCGCCCGCGGCGTCTCGATCCCCGCGTCCATTCCTTCCGCAGGCCCCGCAGGCCTGGCCGGAAAAGCCGGGCTCGTATTCTCCCGCACCACTGGATCCGCCCCTGGTACCGCCCCCACCTCCGCCACAATCGGCGGCGTGTTCGCATCCTCATACCCGGCCGACAGCAGCAGCTGGTCCGCCACCGGCGCCATGTGCGGCACCGACGTAAGCACCTGCGCCGCCTGCACGCCAGAATAAATAGCCGTCACGTTCTTGCTCGTGGCCGAAGCCTTCCGGTCCAGTGCCGTCGCCTCATCCAGCGCCACCTGCGCTTCCGCCGCCCGCTGCTGCAGATCCGCCGCCGCAGGGTCCGGCGTCATCTCCTTGGCAATCTCCGCCTTCTTCGCCAGGTTGGACGACAGGATCAGCACCCGGTCCGGTATGTTGATCCCTTCCTTCTTCATCGCCAGCGCCTGCTGGAACTGGCCGTTCTCGAAGGTCGCCGACGACGGCACCGAATCGATCACCACGTCGTATTCCCCCAGCGTCAGGTTGTTCACGATCTCCCCGGCAGGCGTCCAGCGGTTCACCACCAGCGGCACCGGCTGCGCCTGGCCGAACTGGTCCTTCCTCATCACCGTAAACACCCGCTCCGTGGTCATGAACTGCTGGTTCAGCTCCAGGTACTTCCGTGCCCTGAATTCCCTGGTCCGTGCCAGGTTCTGCAGCGGCCCCTGCATCTGCAGCTGCGCCCCGAACTGCTTGGCGGTCACCGCAACCCCCGAGACTTCCGGCCCGGCCTGCCCCTGCAGCGCGTCAGGCGTCCCGGAAATCTCCTTCATCATCTCCTTGGCCCGCTCGCTCATCCGGTCCAGCCCCGCCGGTATCGTATTAGGCTGGATCTTTTCCGGCTTCGTGGCGTTCTTCTTATAAACAATCACTATCCCCGTCTTAGCCCCGGTATCTTCCAGGTCCTCCGGCGATTGGCTGGCCAGGCTGTCCTCTTCCACCAGCCATCCGGAATTCGCCGTGGAGTTGAGGATGTGTAGCTCGCTCGACAGCGACTTGTCCAGGAGTTCCGAGGGGGATACCAGGTTATCAACCGCCCCCTTCGTCTTGCCCCTGCGGAAATACGGGAAGTAGGGAATAATCGTGTACGTCTTGTACGGGCTCCACTCGTCGTGCAGCACCAGATCCAGCGTCGTCACCCGCCACCGGATGCGGTAGCTCATCGTGCGGTGGATCACCAGCCCCTCCGCTCGGCACTTCTCCCGCACCTGCTCCGGCTCCATGGCAGCCGGCACCGGCCGCAAATCCCCGGTCACCGGGTTCAGGAAGAACGTGGTCAGCGTATACACCTTGAACTGCCGGTCGATCACCCGCACCCGCTTCACCGAGCGGTCACTACCCATGTAGGCGTCATACCAGCGGCTCCCCTGCGAGCCGAACGCATTGCGCGATTCCTGGCTGTTTTCCCGGTCGTCGCTTCCGTGGGACTGGTCCACCGGGTTGAACTGCTCCACCTTCAGCGCCGCTTCCCGGCCGTAGTGCTGCTCGATCTCGTTGACTGACATGAACTTCGTGACGATCACTTCCTTCCAGTCGGCCGGGTCGTAGCTGTTCGCGTCCGGATCGGGAATCACGTCCCGCGGGTCCAGCAGCGTCTCCCGGATATCCCCCATCAGGTTGTCCGAAAAATCCATGCGGATATCCGTATAGCCCCGCTGCTCGATCATCCCGTCCCGGAACTGCTCCGTCTCCAGGTAGTGCACCTGGTTGTCGTCGCACTGCTGCATGATCAGCTGGGTCAGCGTGTCCGCAATCTCCTGCGTCGCATTCCCCCAGCGCGGACGGAACATTATGTCCGTCCGGCTCTGGATCTGCTGGCCGGTGATCGTCTCGATGATCGGCTGCACCAGGTTCATCTCCAGGCACGGTCGCCCCGCATCCTCCAGAAACTTGCGCAGGTCCGCCTGCCAATGTCCGTCGCAAATCCCCTCCTGATAGCCGATATAGAAGCGCTCGCACTTCTGCGCCTGCTTCGTATACTCCGTGTGGCCCCGCTGGCGGGCGTACTGGTAGCGTGCCCAGTTATCCCAGGCAATCTGCTGCTCGCTCATCTCCAGCGGCGAAATCCCGAGATTATCGCCCCGCTCGCTCGCCATGTTGCCCGATGTAGGTGAAGAATGTTGAACGTTCATAGGTAACCTTTACGCCGCAAATTCTTTGTAGGGCGCATACTGGCGGGGACTAAGGCCGCCCCTGACTCTCAACGTTAGCCAACGTCACCAGCATGCGCCCGTTCGATGTAACCTTTACGCTGCCATTGCGCCACGTGGGCGGGATGAATTGCGATTGCCGTTCCTGCTTGACTCCACCCGGTAGACATAGCCGCAAGCCAGCGTCCGCACTGCGTCAGCCGGGTTCGACGCCCAGTTGTGCAGCGGCCGCGAACGGTATACCCCCAGCTTCTCGTCCCACTCCTTGCGATACTCATCCAGCGCCGCTATCAGCCGCTCGCACTTCTCCTTGTCCAGCCAGCATGACATCAGGAACTTGCGCACCTCCTCGATGCCGTCCTCGATATCCGCCGTCCTGGCCACCGTGAAAATATTGCGCAGCCCCAACTGGTAAAGCTTCTCCTCCCGGGTTACGCCGTCATTCAGGCTGCGCACCTTGGAATCGTGGGGAAGGTAGTGAGCGTCATAGACATAGCCTTTCCCCTGCAGCAGGTTGGCGTAATACGCGAGAGGTTCACCGTTGCACTCGTCATAATCTATCAGCCTGTTCTCCAGACCGTATCGCTGGTGATACACGATGCAGGTGGTATCATCCATCCCCAGATCCCACGCCGTATTGACCGGCAGGGAAGGATCATAGGGCACAGTGGCAATGCGGCACGGCCGCTGCGACCGAAGAAACAGCATCTGCTTCTGGTAATAGGCACCCAGGATTGACGCCTGGAATGCCTCCTCCGGAATGGAAGGATGCTCCCGCAGCATGTCCTCGCCCTGCGTCACCTTCTTCGCCGCGTACCAAGCCTTCTGCTGATCATCCAGCACGATGCCGTGCTTCGCCTCAAGCTCCGCAAAGTAATCCACCAGATCCTTGCCCAGCACCAGCTGTCCGGCAAACTCCAGCCGGTTCTTCGGATCCTGGTGCCAGCCGAAGAAGTGCAGCTTGTACTCCAGCTTCGTCGGTGCCCGCCCCTCTGTCTGGCGCTTCTGTGCTTCCTGGCAGAAATCGAAAAAATAGCCGCTGCGGCCTTCCGCCGTCGACTCGATGAACACGTAATGGCCCACATGCACCGTATTCAGCGCTCCGGTCACTATCTCCCGGGCCTTCTCCGGATGCTTTGCGCACACCTTCCCGAATTCCGAAATGTGCAGGTATTGGCAGGTACCCGAACGCAGGGAAACGCCGGTCGAGATACGCGAGTCATTGGTAAACACCAGCTCTAGCGAGGTATCGGTAATCAGGCCAATCTCCGCCCGCAGCTGCTCCGGCAGATTCTTGTAGGCGTAGTAGATCTTCTGGTCGAAAAACTTCTTCGCGTCGTTCAGGTTGTCGGCAATCACACCGGCCGAAACGTTGTCATTGAACAGGCACATATCAAGGAACAGGATGCACAGGAAAGTCGTCACGCCGTGCTGGCGGGATTTCAGCACCAGGTTGAGGTACCAGAGCGTAGTGTATAAACGGCGCTGCACCCGGTTCATACGGAACTTCACCCTCTGTCCCTTCTCATCCTGGATGAAATACAGGTTATTCAGCCGCCAGTTGCGGTCGCTGAAGTTCTTCTTGATTTCCTGATATTCAGCGTCAGTCACCGGACTTCTCCTGCACCAGATCCCGAGTGGTACCCATGATCTCGTCAATCAACCCGGAAAGGCTGTGCTCCGTCTTGATCGGCCCGCCACCTTCACCCGACAGTTCCTTCTTCTCCCTGATCATGCCGGCAATCTTAGCCAACTCCACAGCGGATTGGTGACGAGACGGCACCTTCAGCAGAGTGCGCACGCCATCCTTTGCCGAAACCTGCTCGAACTCCAGAATGGCAACAGCGGCGGCTGACAAATCCTCAAGCGGCTTTACCCTGCCATGATCATCCAGAAATATCCGCCGGTCCGTTTCCACCACTCCCAGGTGGTAATTCACCACAGCCGCAGCAACCCTTCTCCGCTGCTCCATCCGAATCTGCTGAATACGCTCCCTGACCTTATCTTTTCTTAGCAATCTTGAGGCGTTAGCTTCTGCAGCTTTTTCGGTTGCATCAGGATAAGCAGCCATGTAGGCACGTTTGGCCGAAACACCGCCCTGGAGCACATACTTCTGACAGAACAGCTCCTGCTGCTCCTTCAGAACAATCGTCTCCACTCCGAGTATCGACTCGAATCCCGGGATGACCATTTGCCCCGGCAGGTTGCTTTGTGTCAAATCTTGTGCCTCACTCATGTTGCCCTTGTTGCACAACATTTTTCCGAGTGCAAGAAAAAAATGTTCAGCTTTTTCCTGAACAGACAACAAAAAAGCCGGAGCATAACCCCGGCTTTTTCACTCAACATATTGATTTACAACGCTTAAAAAATTATGTGATCCCCCTTCACTTTTCAATCTGCCTTGGTGCCATTGCAAAACTCCACCAAATGTCCAATCCACTGCTTTCGCTTTTGCTTCTTCCGGTCCTCCCGAAAGTCAGCAGCGCAGTTCTTATCGCAGAACTGCCGGGGCTTCCAGTTGCACAGCTGCTCAGTCGGCCCCCTGATCAGCACCTTGTTGCACACCGCCAACCTGCACCGCCGTTCCTCCTCCATAGACACCTCCTTTCATCACACAGCAACCCCCATCTTCCGCTTCAGGTCGGCCAGCATCTGCCGCCACTGCCTGGTTGATTCCGGCGTCGGCACCGGAGCCTCCGCAATCTGGCGCTGTCCCTTCTTCGGCAACATCTTCGGCACCGGGGCCATAGGTGCTGCATGGCGCAGATCGGCAGGAGAAGGGAAAAAGGACGAATGCCCGAAGTGGTACTTTGCCGCCCACTCGATCCGCTCGATGTGGATATCATGCAACGCATCAAACCAGTCATTCAACTCCTTCGCCGGCAGTTCACGCGGCACCAGTTCACCACCCTTGCGCAGCGGATACTTTCCCGCCAGCCAGTTCAGCACCACCGAAAAACGAGCCCTGTCCGCACTATCCATCGCTCACCCCCGCAAATTCCCTTGCCGCCTGCCTGTTTGCCTCCAGCACCTCCGCCGCCAGAGACTTTCCCGGGCTGGCACGTGCGCCGCTTGGCACCACCGGCACCGCCTGAAACCACCGCAGCACCAACAGCCACGGATCTGCCCCCACCGGCTTATCCCGGTACTTCGCCACCAGCAGTTCCTCCTGAATCGTCAAATCAACAAACGGGAAAAGCCTTTCCAAGTCGTGCCGCTTCTCCGCCAGACAATCCCGCAACACCCGCTCACTCCGGGTTATGGCCTTTTCTTCCCCAGCGCCTTTTTCTGCCGCAGCAGTATCCGGCCCTGGTGCTTCTAACTGACTATGGTTAGCATCTTTACTTTCATTTACTTTACTTTCATTTACTTTACTTTGTCGTTTACTGTCATCATTAACCGGGTTTATGTCAGCAATAACCACACCTGAGCGGGCAATCACCTTCTCTATCGTCGGAGTCTCCATCCTGCGGCGCTGATAAACCGTTGCCAGATTGAGACTCCGACGCTGACAATAAATCAGTTTATGTAGCCATAAACCCCGGTCAATCGCGTTAAGGTAGACAAGAGTATCCACAATCTCCACCAGCACGTTTTCCGGCACACGGCACACCGCCGCCAGAAAAACAATAGCCGTATCGTCCCGACAATCGATGTAGTGGCTTTCAGTCGCTCCCAGCTTCTCCAGCAGCTTGAACCACACCGCATAGCCGTCGTTTCCCCACTTGCTCTCCAGGATGAACATCGTCTTGCCATGCTCAACCATGTGCGGAAAATACTCCACCGTCTCCTTCTTGGGTCGGGCCATTACCTCACCTCAATATCAGTTCGCAGTTCATTCATACTTCATACTTCATAATTCATAATTGCCTTAATCGAATCCTTCCACCGCACCTTATCCCGCAGCGCCGCCAGCCCTTCCACCTGCGCCACCAGCCCCCGCACCGCAGCCTCGCACTGCAGCACCTTGATCCCCGCCACCGCCGCCGCATTCTCCGGCACCGACATATCCACCCGACGCCGAACATCCCGCATCGTCCCCACCCACACCGTATCCGTCACCAGCGGAGAAACTGCACGGATCACCCGCAGCGTCTCCTCCCGGCGATGAAGCCCGCTGCTGTACTTAAGCCGTTATCTGCTATGCTTTGTCACTCCCAATCCATGATTGAGACATTTCACATAGCCCTCTTTGTCGTTCTGAATGCGTACTTTTCCGGTCAAATCCGCCCCGCATTCGACGCAGATCACGTTGACGCCATCAAGCACCTTGCGCGGAAAAGGTCTTGTCCTTGCCATGACGTCAGCAATGTGCTTTTTGACTTTGCCCGTCTTGCAGCAGAGTTGGCACCCCTCGCCGAATCCTTCACACGAAGGGTTGTAACGGGTCAGGAGGCTGCAATGAATTACTACTATAACCAACTCGCAGGAGCACTCGGAGTACTCAGATCCAACGACGTTGATCTACCGTATACTGATTTAAATGAACAACTCCGCATCATCGCCAGGGACAACGGCCCCGAAAACTGTGATACCGACGAGGTGAGAGTTATGCACCGGAAATACCGTGATATGTGCATCGACCTCGGATTAATCAACCGTGGCGAGATTTTCAGTTTTCGTGATGTTGTACCACTCACTAACATTGCCGCCTCTGCTATGGGTTCCATTAAATCACCTGCTAAAGCCGCCGCCGCCAGAGAAAATGGCAAAAAGGGTGGCCGTCCTCGTAAAGTCAAAAACCCGCCAACTGAGTAGCTTCGCACCATAACAAGTCGCGGCAGCGGGCCGATAAAGCCCGCCGCTGCGCTTAATCGTTGGGCCGCTCTGCACTTTTTTTGCAGATGGCAAAATAAATGTTATTTTCCTGTTGACATTAACCTAACGATAGGTTATTCTTGTTTTAACGATACAGCAAAACAAAGGAGCCAGCCATGGAAGTTAAAATCATCAAAACCCACACATTCGAGATTCCCAATCGCGGCAAAATGCAAATCAACGAACTCGTAGACGGCACATTTCACGGTTGCGGGACCACCCACATTTACACCAAAGAGCAATATGAGGCAGCAGTTACAAAAATCATAGCCGCTGGCGGCAAAGAAATTTAAGGAGGCAACAATGAAAACAGAAATCAAAACATATTTGCATGGACAGGGATTAGGCTGGAACTCAGGCACTTGGGGCGTCTCCCTAATGATTGAAAATGAACACTGGCAACCTGGGAGTGTCGGCCCGCAATGGCTCGAAAAAGAGCGGTCATCCGGTTGGCCGAGTGAAGAAAGCGCCCTCAAATTTGCAAATGAGCACTGGGGAAACCACCCGATCAAGGGCAAGTCGGCTGCTGCGGTTGCCCTTGGCTCGATCAAGTCAGACAAAAAAGCCGCCAGCTCTGCCGCCAATGGTGCTAAGGGTGGCAGGCCAAAGAAAAAACAAGAATAAATATCGCAAGTTGTCAAAGATCCCCGCCCCTCACAGTTTGAGGGGCTTTTTTCTGTGCTAACTGGCGGGGGGATTCGCTGGCCCAACCAGTCGCCGCACACAGACGGCTATCGCCGCTGGTGGGCTTTAAGCGTTCGCCCCGGCTCCGCCGTGACGAACGGAGGGGCGATTCTGCCGCAAGGCTCTGAAAATCACGCTCAAGGAAGAGTATCTTCCTCGTCTTCATAGCAAACTCCGCATCCGTAACACTCGCCTTCTTCTAAACAGTTGCGTTCATTACCCTCTTCGTCCACCCGTGTACAAATCACAATTCCCATTCTTATCACCTCCGCGTGATATTCAGAACCTTTACACCCTGCCGTAGCTGGTCCACCCCTGCTCCGCAGGGTCGAACCAGCGATTGCTACAGTCTGCCCCAAGGGGCAGGCGGCAGAATCGCCCCTCCGTTATGGCGCAAGGCCAGCATCGACCCTGCGCCACGTTCGGTTAAACCAAAGTGTAGCCATCCTCGAACGCTTCAGCCGGAGAATAGGCTGTGTAGTTCTCGATTGCGCCGGGTTGACGGCCATAAACGACATAATAGCCGCCAGCCGCAACTTTCGGGTTGCGCGTCATCCACGCATGGTCAACACGAAAAGGGGCATAGCGGGTGTCTTCCGGCGTAATCATGCCGCTGCCGTCCGTTTCCCTGTCCTCTCCCTCGCCGTCCCGCTTAATTGCGGCGATTTTCAGCGCCCAGACTTCCTTGTGGCATTTGTAACGTGGCATTTCCATTGATGCATTCGGCATTGTCTTTCTCCTTTGTGATTTGGTTGCCAATGCGCCATAACCAGCGCATAGACACCGGCTCCCGCTGGTCGCGGGTCATGCTTAAAACGTTATCCGACTCTGCTACTTCCTCGCCAGTTCCGCGCGGAAGGCCCCCAGGATGCCATACCCGGCAATATCCCGGTACGGGGATTCCCCGAGCGCGTCCCGGTTGGTGGCAATCCGAAACAGTTTATCCACGATCCGTACAATGCAGAGAGCGTCGTCTATTTGGTCCGGGCTAATTCCGTTGGGGTAGAGTACCCGCAGGATGTCGCCGGATTTCCCGAAACTATCACCGTAAGCGACCTGTTTCTCTTCGACCAGCTTCCCGATCTGTTCCCCCATCAGGGCATAAGGTAAACCGCTCATGTCAGTTTGTACTCCTCGCCGTCAGCTATTATCAGTGTGCTTCATCTCTTCCGTTGCCAGGGAAAATGGATCGCCTGCAATTCCCCGCACCATGCGACCCAGCGCCAAATGGTAGACGCCAACAGGAATGTTGTGACGGCGCATCACCTCAGGGGGGGCATCCACGCTTTATCATCACTTTTACCGCTTGGCCGGTCAAACGCTTCGCCCATCTGCGCGGCATTATCATGAATTCAATTGCTCTCATAGCTGAGTTCCTGTTCATCGTATTCAGTGCAGACATGATCCAATGCGCCCAGGTAGTCGAATTTCAGGCAGCGCACTTTCATGCCAACGAAATTGGCTGACCGATTGCGGCAGTTACTGCACATGGCAGCCTCTTTGTAATCCGGTGGCGTCGCCATTACTGCGCCCCGGTTTCGGTTGCCATCCCATGCAGGTGATAGACAATGATCGCGTATGCACTGGCCTCCCAGGCATACTTGATGTTGTCGGGGAGATCTTCCCATTTCGGCAACGGTGCCCCGGTCGCCAGCGACTTCCCGCCGGTGTGCCGGGAATATTCCTCGTAGCCAATTTGTGCCGCCTCAAAAAATTTGCTCATCCGTAACCTCCTGTAATTGCTTGTGATCAAAAAACCCGCATAACAAGCTGCTGGTGCCGTCAAGCGGCACATCAGCAACCCGTTAAACCGACTCTGCCAGTGCAACGCAGTACGGATCATTTGGTGATGGATCGTTTGCCATTAACTTGGCAAATTGCTTGTTATGCTGGTTAGCTCTTCTCAGTGCGTCAAACTCGCCACGGCAGGGGATAACATCGTCAGGTCCGAGAATGTGCATGACCCATGAAGTTTTCTTCTCATGTTCTTCAGGCCGCACAGCATTGACGTACTGCATAATTTCGGTGACAGCGCCCATGACCTCGGCATCATCCCCAGTGCCCGCAGTGTAGAGATACGTACAGACGATATCAGAGAGTCTGGCCAGTTCGCCCAACTGGTGCGAGTATCCCCGCTCCAATTCTTGTGTCTCGTTCAGCGTAGACACGATTTCTTCAACCGACATCGTCACGCCATCCTTCAGTATTGCCGCTCCATCCCCACAAATGCCTTCACTAAACATAAAATCTCCTTTCGCTGGTTTAACAACGGCTCCCAGCGGGTGAACCGCTGAAGCCGTGGCCGTTCGCCGCGCCTCCCGCTCCCTTCGGTCGCTGAGGCGCGGCGAACGAGGCGGAGGATGAGCGGCTTAAGGTTGATTCTAAACCGCGCATCGGGCCTTAAACCTGGCCCGAAATTGGTTTTTTACCGCTCCCACCGCAAGATTTACATTTTGCATAACGTATCCCGGTATCTACATTCCATCCGACTACCCTCTCACCAAATCCTTGGCAGACGGAGCACTTCCCCGTCTTTTGTTCCCAGCCATGCAGCCATATTTCATGCTCTGCACATGTCAGAGTGACTGTCGCCTGTGTAGACCGGTCCCTTCTCCGCCAGTTCGGTTGTCCTTTTCTGTGCCCCTTCTTGTACACCTCAGTACAAACAGCGCCTGTTATCAGGTGGAATGTTTCTTTCGCCTCAATGATAAAAATCCCCCACCCTTCAGGCAGTTTGAACTTTTCCTGGCAGTGTAGAGCAACGAGTGGCATTAGCATGTAAACCTCCTATGGCCTTCGGCCAAAAATGATGAATCTACGTCAAAGGCGCGCGGTTTAGAATCAACCCTAAGAACTGCTTTACTCCGGCTCGTCGCGGTTGCCCTTCTCAGCCCTGCCAGAATGAACCGGCTGCACTGCCATCCACACGCGGGAGGGCGACGAACCAGAGGATCGAGGCAGATTCCCGCTACGCGGGAGCCGCTCATCCTCCGCCTCGTTAAACCGATACCGCCTGCACCGTTCCATCTGGCAACAGGTCAACAATTTCCGCGTCATCAAACTCCACCCGGTTGAGATATCCGGCAGGTTCGAGGCTTTTGTATGCTTCCGGCCATTTCCCGCAGTAGGGGACCAGAGAGCCGACGAGCCCCGCGTACCACATGAGGTGGTCTTTGCTCTTGACTATCCGTAGCATCAGCATCTAGTGGCCGTTCCCATAGAGATAGAACCGGCGGCAAAACCGCTGTTCACTGCATTGAGATTGATTCCCGGTGTTAAGCCAATCCAGAACCACAATCCCCTCAAAGCAGTCGTTGACTTTGCAGACTTGGTCCCGGCCATCCTTGTACATCAGCCCTTTCTTTATCCTGGCTGGGGTACCTACCGTTTCTGAGCCAAACTGAAATATTCCCACTGATGCCTCCAAAATCCGGTTTAACCAGCTTTTTCGAGCCGTCAAGCGGCTCAAAGCTGATCGTTATGGTGCTCTACGGTAAATAGTCCCTGAGCCGTTCGGCCTCATCTTTTGGTAGAGGTTTAAATACCTCTGTCACCCAATTGCCCGTGGCAGGCCGGAAATCAATAACGACACCGAGGCCGTTAGAAATCTCTTGCCAGATCGTCAAACAAAACCGGGATACGCTCTTTCATTGCCAGAAGTAGCGGTATTGCCACTTCCCGCATTTGCGGATGTGCAGCCGCCGAAGTGCGGAGCTTGAAGAAGTGCCGCCACTCGCGGAGGTTTGCAGTCATTACGATTTCAGTTTTCAGGCTGTTCGGCAGCACGGAACGGGCTTGCTCTGGTTTCCATCCCGCTTCCCGCAGATTGCGGTAATTTCGCTCTGCGTTTATCATCGCCCAATACCAAGTGCTCTCAGCATCAGAAACAAAATCAATCTTATCGTCAAAGTTGAAAATGCCATCCGGCAGGGTGCACCAAGGGGGGAGGATGAAGCTGACATGACCGCCGTTGTAATCGCAATACCGCGTACTCTCCTGACTGTAGCTGGCCAGACGATGACGCACAATCTCATGTGTCACTCCACGGTCGCAGATAAAGCGGACAGTGGCGGAAGCGTGCTCGACAACTGATTCATGACCACGTTTCAAGATCATCTCAGCAAATTTCGGCGCAGAGTCTTGCGTGATTTTATCTTCCGACTTGTAGCAGGTCCGGCCAGCCAGCTCGATCATGTGAAGCGGGAATTCAGTGATCCCCAGAATATCCGCAGAAGGTTTAACAAGTAGCATTTCCGGCCTCCAGTTCTTTTGTCAGTTCCATTGCCGCCATCTGGCAGTAGTGGGCGGTCTTTATCAGGTCAAGCACTTCCTGCCCTGGGCGGCTGTTCTTGCCATAACGGGCAAGGTAGCGCTTCGCCTGCAACACATGTTCAGCAGAACCGTACTCACTTGCCTGATCTTCGCCCTTGTCGCCGTATTGCGGCACGGTGTATTCCTCGATGTGCCCGTTTACCTTCTCCGCAAACTCTTTCCAGTCATCACCCCTTTTACTCATGACGCCTCCTTTTTTATCTTCGTAGCCACGACCGATTTCTAACCAGTCGCGGCACACCGACCCGGCAAACAACCGCCGGGCGGGTGCGCTTTGTCGTTAAACCGATACCGCCTGCACCGTTCCATCTGGCAACAGGTCAACAATTTCCGCGTCATCAAACTCCACCCGGT
>Ga0209727_1001589_pt1 | contig 18116 bp, 23 predicted proteins | sample RifGroC1_FD_183995 | JGI IMG/M metagenome (GOLD analysis project Ga0209727, IMG submission 183995) | Groundwater microbial communities from Rifle, Colorado, USA - Groundwater C1 (SPAdes) (version 2) | ecosystem: Environmental > Aquatic > Deep subsurface > Groundwater | place: Rifle, Colorado...
CTAAGATATTTCAGATTTAAGATTTTAGATTTATGGATTACCGTCAAGAGATAATTGATCACTACAAGCACCCAAGGAATTTTGGCGATTTGGAGGAGCCGTGCATTGTGGTGCGCGAGAATAATGCTGCCTGCGGGGATATGGTGGAGATAAAGGGACGGCTTGACCCTGAAGGCAGAATTCATTTTTTACGCTGGCGGGGGGTGGGCTGCGCTATTTCAACGGCGGCAGCAAGTATGTTGTCCGAGGAGGTAGTCGGGATGGACAAAAGTGATTTGGAGAAATTTGGCGTTGATGGGGTGGTGGGATTATTGGGCGGGGAGATTAACGCCGGGCGGATGAAGTGCGCCACCCTGGCCTACAACGCGATTCTAAAACTATTTACGACCGGAGTAAGATAAGGCTATGCCTCCGCAAAAACTGACAGCCAAGGTAACTAAGAAAGAAAATCTGGCCAAGGATTGTTGGTTGGTGACATTTGAATTTCCTGATGACTACCCCTTTCTAGCCGGTCAGTATGTCAGCCTGAAAGTGGCGGAGGACGGGACGAGGCGGTCGTACTCGATTGCCAGTGCCCCTGGTGGGAAAGTGATCGAGTTATTGGTTGACGTTGGACCGATGGGGGCAGGAAGTAGATATATCTTGGGACTTAAGCTGGGCGATAGCGTTGAAGTGTTGGGGCCGCTGGGGCGTTTTACCCTGCCGCCTTCTCCCAAGAAAGTGCTTTTTGTAGCGACGGGGAGTGGGATCGTGCCTTTTCGACCGATGATCCGTGAACTGCTAGAGAAGCGGGGTTTTACGGATGAAATCCATTTGGACTGGGGGATGAGATACGAAGAAGATTTGTTTTGGATAGACGAATTCAAAAAGCTGGAAGCAGACCACCCCAATTTTAAGTTTGACGTGGTATTGTCGAAGCCGACTAAAGAATGGTCTGCCTGTTCCGGCCACGTCAATGATTGTTTAATCAAGCACCGGGTTAGTTGGGAAGGCTGGGAGGCCTTTTTGTGCGGGAATCAACAGATGATTGAGGAGGTGGCGGTTACTCTTTCGGGGTTGGGGGTAAGGCGGGAGGACGTCCACTTTGAAAAATTCTTCTAGAAATTTTCTCTGGTGATGTGATATCGTGGAGTAGATGAAGAGAAAAATTGTCTTATTTCCCTTGGTGTTTGGTTTGATTTTGGCCTTGGCGGTAAAAGGTGCCAGTGCCTATACCGTGACCATTAGTAAATCGGGGATAGTGACTGGTTATCGGGAGGCGGTGCTGGGCGATAATGATGAAAGAGGAGGACGGGAAGAGGTAAAACGGGAAGAAAAGAAGGCAGAGTCGGTTAAGAAGGAAATGGGGATTAAGCGGGAGAATTTGAAGGTGGAAGTAACGGGTGGAAATAAACCAAAAGTTGAGGTGAAGCAGGAGCGCCGGGAGAACAAGGCGGCGGTGGAAAAGAAGCAAAAGGCGAGGGAGACTTTGCTGAAAGAACTGGAGAAGAAGACGAAGGAAGGGTCCCTGACGGAATCGCAAAGAGAGACAATGAAGCAGAGGATAGAGGTGGAAAAGAAGCAGGAAGAAGTGCTAAGGGAGAGGCTGATAAATAAGGCTGAAGATGACAAGGTGGAGGTAGAAGTCGAGAACGGGGTAAAAATTGAGTCGGTTGACGGGGAGCTTGAAGTAGAGCACGAGGGAGAGAGGGTGAGAACGAACCTGCCGGTGGTGATCGATGTCGATACAAAGAAAATGAAAGTGAAATCACCCCAGACGGGCCGGGAGACCGAAGTGAAGGGGGTGGGAACGGTGACGGAGGATTTGCGGGTGAGGGGTCTAATTGATGACCTGGCGGAAAACAAGACGGGAACACCCCAGTCCGAGCTGAAAAAGAATGAGACGGGGGAGTTGGTTTATGACCTGGCGGGGACAAAAAAGGAGAAATTGTTTGGGCTGTTGTCGGTGGATCTAGCCAAACAGATTGAGGTTTCGGCCGAGACCGGAGAGGTCGTCAAGATAAACCAAACATTCGTTTCCAGGCTGCTTGATTTGTTCTCCTTCTAAAGAGATGGTAAGATTTTGCTATGGCAGACCAAACATATACCGTTGGGAGTGAAAACAAACCGACAAAGACCAAGTACCAGGTAAAAGTGATTAATGATAAGTGCATCGGGGCGGCGTCCTGCGTGGCGGTGGCGGCGATGACCTTCAAACTAAACGACGCCAACAAAGCGGACATTATTGACCAGGACGGCAACGTCGACAGCGAGAAACTGTTGGCGGCCCAGAGCTGTCCGACGGCGGCGATTGAGGTGATTGAGGTAACCACAGGAGAAAAGATTTGGCCGAAGTAAGTGGTTTACGGTTCGGGGTATCGCAAAAATCCGTGCTCACCTCGCCTCGTGAATACGAGGAGTCGTTCCGCGCGGTTTTCGGATGCCCCTGCACCGCATAATCGATTCTTGTACAATGTTTGAATGGAGAATTGGAAGACGATACTCGGTGTATTTGGTGCGAGTGTCGGGCTGGTGATTTTGATGGCGGTGGGATTGTCCAAGCTATCCGGTAGCGGCGGTGAAACGATAACCGTACCGGTGGAGCAGTTGACTGAAGGAGCGAGGTGGGAGGTAACTACGGGCGAAGCTAAAGTAACGGTGGCGGCATTTACGGATATCCAGTGTCCGGCCTGCAAGGCGGCCGAACCGATGGCAGTGGCGCTTCGCTTACTGCCCGGGGTGAAGTTTGTTCACCGGCATTTTCCCCTGACCACTATCCATAAAAACGCCTGGAAGGGAGCGCGGGCGCTGGAGGCGGCCCGGATGATGGGTAAGGGTTGGGAAATGATGGCGCTGATGTTTGACAAACAAACGGAATGGTCTGATCTGGGTAATCCGGATGATAAGTTTGTTTCGTACGCGAAAGATTTGGGGTTAGCGGAGGACCAATTTCGGGAGAAATATCTTAGTAAAGAAACGGATGAGGCGGTGGGGGTTGATTCGTCTTTGGGAAGTCGGCTTAAACTGGCCGGGACGCCAACTTATTTTGTTAACGGCGAACAGGTGGCGGCGTCGTTTGTCTTAGATAGGGTTAAGGAGTTGTTGAAATAAAATGTCAATTTCGCTTCTTTCCTTGACGTTAGCGGCAATCACGAATGGTCTTAACCCCTGCGGTATCGGGATGATGATTACCTTTTTGGGATACCTGCTGGTTTTTGGGCAAAATAAAAAGGATAAATATTATTTGTGGAAGTTGGGGGCAGTTTATATCGGCGCTGTTTTCGCCACCTATTTGTTTATTGGTCTACTGTTTTATAGCTTGGCCTTTTACTTGCAGAGATTGTGGTTGGCCAGTGTTTTCAAGTATGTTATCGGTGGGGTGATCTTTTTGGCGGGATTGATTCAGATCAAAGACGGGATCTGGCCTGATTCTCCGATTCATTTGCGGATGCCGGACTTCGGTGGCAAGAAGATAAACCAACTGATGGCGAGGATGAGTCTGCCGATGGCCGCTTTGGTGGGGGTGGCGGTAACCGCCTTTTCGACACCGTGCATGCTGCCGCTTTATGTCGGAACGGCGACGGTGATTGCGAGATCCGGTTTACCAATGGCGCTAGTCCTCGCCTATTTTCTTTATTACAATCTGATTTTCATTCTGCCCTTGATGGTGGTTTTGGCGGTAATGGGGGCGGGGAAGGAAGTAGTGGCAATGAAAGAAATGGAGCATAAATACGGGCGCTGGATGAGGCTATTGATGGGCCTCGTTTTGGTAGTGGTTGGCTATCTCATCATTTTTTGATAAGTCATTGACTAAGTGAGTACAATCAAAGTATGGATGACCTTGGAGGAGGTGAGTAAAGTTGGATTTTGCGGATAAAAATAAACCGGTAATCGCTAAACTTTTGATTTATTTGTCGGTAGTCTCGGCGGTTTTGGCAGGGATTGGGGCGACGGGAAATGATCTCTATTTGGCGAGCACTCAATGGATGCTGATCGGGATAATTCTGTCGGTTTGGGGTGTCTACCTGCTGGTGGAGGGGTATTTGAGGGTGAGTTAGGGTAGAATTAGGGAATGACAGATTTGGAAGCGAAGGTTCGCGCGGCGTTGAAAAAGGTGTTTGATCCGGAACTGCATATTAATATTGTGGATTTGGGTTTGGTTTATGATGTCCGGGAAGAAGGCGGCGTTGTCGAGGTAGAGATGACTCTGACCTCTCCGGGTTGTCCCCTGGCGGGTGTGATTGATAAAGACGTGAAGATGGTGGTGATGAAGATTAAAGGAGTAAAAAAAGTAACGCTGGAACTAATTTGGGACCCGCCCTGGACGGCGGAGATGATGAGTGATGAGGCCAAAGCCGAGTTGGGCTTTGATTAGTATGCAATAATGGAGTTATGGGAAGTAAAAGTAGGATTGATCTACAAAAAAAACAGTTGGAGAAAGCAAAAAGTAAAGCTTTAGTGGGCGTACCAAAGGTGATACGTGATCTCTATCTTAAAGTTGACAAGCCAAAAGACAAGAGATCGTCCAATGAAATTTTGATGGAGGTGAGATATGGTTTGGGTTGTGCATGAAACACTTTGTTTTGGAGGACAGTAGCTTTGTCATTGCAGTAATGGATCCTGGAGATGTTTTTCACAGGGATGCTGTCTTTATATTCAAAAAGATACTGGAATGTAAAGATAGAGTTATAGTGTTAATTCCTTCGGTAGTATTTTTTGAGTCGATTGTTACCCTAATTAGGAAAGGGATATCTCATTCGGAGATCGAGGATAAATTTTGGAAATTATTGCACTTATCGAATGTGATAAACGTGCCGATTATTGAAACTATGGCGTTCAAATTATGCAAACGGCTTTCTGGAAACTCTGATTTTTTACAGATGAAAACATCTGATTTCGTGATAGCGAATGTTGGTATGGAGTTTGATGCGCAGATACTTACTTTTGATAAGGGTATGAGGAAACGTGTTTTTCCAACGCATAATGAGATTTATTATTGTTCTAGTTTGGATACCGACGGCGAGTCTTTCGGTGATGAAACCAGCAGATTTATTTCTGATATGGAGATTGCGTTGGGAGAAGACATTCCATTCTGATAAAATTTATGGATATGAAGATTATTTTGGGGGCTGATCATGGAGGATTTGAATTGAAGGAGGAAATCAAGAAGTGGCTGGCGGAACAAAATTACGAAGTACTGGATGTGGGGGCGGAGAGGTTGGAGCCGGAGGATGATTTTGTCGACTATGCGGTTTTGGTGGCTCGTGAAGTAGCCAGCGACTCAGAAACCTTGGGCATTCTGTTCTGCCGAAATGGCTATGGCATGATGATTGCGGCCAATCGTTTTCCGGGCGTGCGCTGCGGTGAGGCCTTTGATATCGGGGCGGTGGCCAGGGGCCGGACCGACGATGACATCAACTGTTTGTCGGTGCCGGCGGACTACATCAAGAATGACAATGTAAGAAAGATGATTGAAGTGTTTTTGGAGACAAAGTTTAGCGGAGAAGAGAAATATAAGCGGAGACTGGGGAAACTGGAGTCATTGGGCGGGGGGTCGATTTGAGAATCGGCACCTCGCCCAACCAGGTCGATTTGAGAATCGACACTTCGCTCGACCGGTTCGCTCAGTTCGCTCGGGCTGCGGAAGCTGTTAAAATGAGAGTATGGTGACAGTAATTCCGGCGATCATGCCGAAGAGCAAGGCTTCCTTGGAAGAGCAGTTGGCGAGGGTGTGGGGTCACGCGCCCAGGGTTCAACTGGACGTGGTGGATGGAGTGTACCGACCGGAGAAGACAATTGGGCCGGAGATGCTGAATCAAATAGACACGGTTGTCCAATGGGACGCGCATCTGATGGTGGACCAACCGGAAAAATGGATCAAACAGTGTGTCATGGGTGGGGTAGATCGCGTTTTCGGGCAGGTAGAAATGATGAAGGACAAAACGGCGTTTATTGCCGATGCCCAGTCGGAAGCGATGGCGGCGGGTTTGGCCTATGACATTGATACCCCGCTCACCGGTTTACCTGAAGTGATTAATGATCTTGATGCGGTGCTGCTGATGAGCGTTCCGGCGGGAGGACAGGCAAGGGAATTTGATGACCGGGTGCTAGAAAAAATAAAGGAAGTGAGAAAAATGAACAAAAGAATCACGATCGTGATTGATGGGGGCTTAAATGAAGAGAAAATGAAAGAATGCCTGGCGGCCGAGTGGGCAGAAGAAATCGCTGAAAATGAGCTGGACAGATCGACCTGCCGGATTGAGTTTGTCGTGGGCAGTCACCTGTTTTCGGCGGAGAATATTGAGGCGGAATTAGAGAATCTGCGTCTGATGAAACATGGATGAACCAACAAAAGCAACACAATTTAAGCGGATAAAGGCGGTGTCGTTTTTTGGTTTTGCTGACGCCCAGCCGGATAGCGAGCTCTATCAATCGGCTTTTGAGGTGGCGAAGGTTTTAGCCACTCATGGACTGGAGGTGGTCAATGGGGGAGGGCCGGGGATAATGCGGGCGGCAACCGAAGGAGCGCACGCTGGTGGTGGTAGGGCGGCGATTGCTACTTTTTACCCCAAATACATTAACCATTTCGAGGGAAAGGACCCGAGCAACAAGGCGGACAAAGAAATAATTGAAGGCAACTATCTGGATCGGACGATGAAGTTACTCGAGCTGGGGAGCGCTTATGTCATTTTTAATGGCGGAACCGGAACTTTGAGCGAGTTTGGGATGGCCTGGGGTCTGGCTTACCTCTATTTCGGCCACCACAAGCCGCTGATCCTTTATGGCCATTTCTGGCACGCGATCATGGAGGCGTTGGTATCGAATATGCTGATTGCCCAACAGCGACCGGAATCGCTAAAGGTCTATCGAATCGTGACCACACCGGAGGCGGTAGTTGAAGCGCTGGCCGAACACGAGGCCTATCTGGAGAAAAATCCGGAAGAGGTTCATGCGCCGACGGACACCGGGGAGCAGGCGTTCCTGGATTAGGGTAAAATTTACGTATGCTGCCCGTTTCGATGGATGATTTGGCTGAGAAAGCGAATTTACTGCGTGCCGAAGTGGTGAAAATGCTGACCAACGCCGGGACGGGACACTCGGCGGGGCCGTTAGGGTCAGCCGATTTTTGGACCATGCTCTATTTTGGAGGGTTAATTAACTACAAAGCGAATGATCCCTGGTGGGAGGAACGAGACCGGGTGGTGTTGTCAGCCGGTCACTATTGCCCCATTTTGTATGCGGTTTTGGCAGAAGCCGGTTTTTTTCCCAAATCGGAACTGGCGACACTGCGCCAGTTGGGCAGTAAACTGCAGGGTCACCCGGTGGCCAGGAGCCTACCCGGAATTGAAACCAGCAGCGGCCCACTCGGCCAGGGAATAAGTCAGGCGGTGGGGATGGCTCTTGCCGCCAAGATGGATAACCAGAAGTGGCGAGTTGTTTGTTTCATGGGTGATGGCGAGCAGGACGAAGGCCAGGTGTGGGAGGCTTATTTATGTGCCGCCAAATATGCTCTTTCAAACCTGACGGTAGTGATTGACCGAAATAATATTCAGATTGATGGCCATACCGAAAACGTGATGCCTCTTGATTCGCTGGCGGCGAAATTGGCGGCCTTTAATTTCAACGTGGTCGAAATCGATGGCCACAACTTGATGGAAATAAAGGAGGCCTATGAGAGAGCGAGGGTAACCTTTGAGAAACCGACAGCGATAATTTTACGGACAATTCCGGGCAAGGGAGTCGATTTTATGGAGAATGATCCGGGTTGGCACGGCAAGGCGCCGAAATTGGCGGAAGCGGTGGAAGCATTGGCGGAACTTAGGAAAATTAGAACTTTGGGAGGGAAGATTACCAATGATTAATGGGGAAATGCACTTAATCGAAGATTTGAGGAACCCGAAGTTGGTGGCGATGCGGGATGGCTATGGCGAAGGGTTGGTGGAGGCGGGAAAAAGAAATGAAAGGGTGGTGGTCTTGGTCGCCGATTTGACGGAAAGCACAAGAACTGATTTATTCAAAAAAGAATTTCCGGAGCGTTTTTTCGAAATGGGAATTGCGGAACAAAATATGATGGGAGTGGCGGCGGGGATGGCGGCTTGCGGATTAATTCCTTTCGTAAATTCGTATGCCTGCTTTAATCCCGGCCGCAACTGGGAACAACTGCGACTGTCAGTTTGTCTATCAGGGAATAACGTCAAGGTGGTTGGAGCTCATGCTGGATTTGGGAATGGAACTGATGGAGGAAACCAACAGATGTTCGAGGATGTGGCTCTAACTAGAGTATTACCGAATATGACGGTGTTGGTGCCGGCAGACTATGAACAGGCGAAGAAAATGGTCTTGGCCATGGCGGAGTTAGTTGGGCCGGTATATATGAGAATGACTAAACCGGTAAGGCCGAAGGTGACGACTCAAGGAACACCGTTAACGATCGGTAAGGCCCAGGTTTTGAGGAGCGGGAAAGAGGTGACCGTTTTTGCCTGTGGGGCGATGGTTTACGAAGCGCTTTTGGCGGCGGAGGAATTGGTAGGACAGGTTGATGTCGAGGTTGTTAATGTACACACAATTAAACCGTTGGATAAAGAGACTATTGTCAATAGCGCGCGAAAGACAGGCAGGGTGGTGACGGCCGAGGAACACTCGATTATCGGCGGCCTGGGGGGGGCAATTGCGGAACTGCTGGTTGAAGAATATCCGGTGTCAGTGAAACGGGTGGGGATGAGGGACAAGTTTGGGGAGACGGGCGAGCCGGACGAACTTTTGGCCAAATATGGTATGACTAAAGAAGCAATTGTCGGAAAAATTAAGGAAAGGCGATGAGTAGTGATACGAGCATAATTGAACGAGACGGCAGGGTAATGCTCCTGGCCTATGATCAGGGCTTTGAGCATGGGCCGGTGGATTTCGATGAAAAAAGTGTCGACCCGAATTACATCATGGATATTGCCCGCTCTAATCACTATACCGGGGTGATTTTTCAGGAGGGGGTGGCGGCAAAATACTACGCGACGGCGGCTGACAAAGAGAATTTACCGCCCTTGATCGTAAAACTCAATGGAAAAACTTCGTTTCAGGGAGAGGAGCCGTTGTCACTCCAACTATGCACGGTGGAAAAAGCGATTGAGTTGGGGGCGAAGGCGGTTGGCTATACCGTTTATGTGGGCAGTGAGCACGAAGAGCAAATGCTGGCGGAGTTTTCCCGAATCGAGGACGAAGCCCACGCCAAGGGTTTGGTGGTGATCGCCTGGATGTACCCGCGGGGCAAAAAGGTAGAAGGAAAACAAACGACAAAAGAAACTTTGGCCTATGCGGCCCGGCTGGGGCTGGAGTTAAACGCCGATTATGTCAAGATTGCCTATTCGGGGGACGTCGACAGCTTCAAGTGGGTGGTGGCCGCGGCGGGAAAAACGAAGGTTCTGGTTCAAGGAGGCAAGAGGCTGGATTGGCCGGAACTGGAGGCGGAAGTGACCGGGGCTTTGGCGGCGGGAGCGAGTGGAATCGCGATTGGCAGGAATGTTTGGCAGGCAGTTAATCCGGAGGAAATAACGAAGAAGCTGGCGAGTTTGGTTTTTGGTAACTAATCGCTCCCGACGAGGCGCAGAAAGCGGCCGAGGCGGGTGCCCCATTTGTGCCAGAAACCGCCAAAGTAGACGATGTTCAGAAAAAGGAGGGTGACGATAGCGACGGCGTCGATGTTGGTGCGGTCCCAATAGATGCCCTCCAGTTCGGTCCACATGACAAACTCGTCGAAGGCGAAGCCCAGGGCAATGCCATAGATGATGGAGAAGCGGAGACGAATTTTTTCGCTTCTTTCTGCCGTGAGGAGAAAGTAGTTAGTGAGGGCCAGGAGAATGATGCCGTAAGCAAAGTGGTGGAGATGAACACCACGAATAGTTAGAAAAAGACCGGGAGCGAAATAGACAACGGTACGGGAGATGATGAAAGTTGCCAGGAAAGAAACAAGAATGAGGAAAGGGATTTCCTTGCCGTTTTTTGGTTTCAAAAATTTGAGTTTGCTCACGGATCATATTATAGAATGAAGACATGAAGAAAGTGATGTGTATTGGTTCGGCGACGATAGATATTTTGGTCAGGTCAAATGATTTTCGGGTAATGAAGAGTCACCAAGTCAGCGGTGGGGTGGCACTCTGCGAGGTCTACGGGGGGAAAACGGAGGCGGATGAAATGGTGATGGACACCGGCGGCTCGGCGACGAATGTGGCGGTGGGGCTATCCCGGCTTGGTCTGACGCCAGCGGTAATTACGCGGGTGGGTAGTGATTGGATGAAGGAAAGAATAATCGATAACCTGAAATTGGAGGGGGTAGATATTAGTCAGATCCAGGAAGACGATAAAACGGCGACGGCCTTGTCAGTAGTTTTGGTCGCGGTTGATGGCGGGCGGTCGATAATCACTTCGCGGGGAGCGGCGGCAAAGATTGATTCCAAAAAAATTGACTGGGAAAAGGTCGGAAGCGCCGATTGGCTGCAGGTCGGGCCCCTTGGTGGCAACCTTTCCTTGGTGGAGGACCTGGTGGCATTTGCCAGGAGTAAAAAGATTCGGGTTGGCTGGAACCCGGGGAAGATCGAACTGACCCAAAAAGAAAGGATCTTCCGGCTGTTGCCCAAGATTGATTTATTTATTGTTAACCGAATGGAGGCGTCACAGTTACTGCGTCACAATTATGAAGAAATGAAAGAAATGGCTAAGAAAATTCTCGACCAGGGGGCTAGGGTCGTGACGATTACTGATGGTCGGAGAGGGGCGGGTGTGGCCACGCCGCAAGCTACGCAAACGGGCGGGCAGGCTGAGGGAAGGTGGATCTTTGCACCGGCGTTCAAAATGAAGTCTGTTGATGATACCGGGGCGGGGGACGCCTTTGTCGCCGGGATGGTCGCCGGGCTAGTGTCGGGAAAAGACGTAGAAGTAGCATTGAGAATGGGATTAGCCAATGGCGCGAGCGAGGTCGCGCTATTGGGAGCAAAATCGGGGCTGCTGCGGCGGCGCGAGATGACCAAGTGGCTGCGCCGGCGAGTGAAGATGGTAGAGGAGAAGCTTTAGGTGTACATTGCATTTGACAAATAGCATTGCACGATGCTATATTGAATGCAAATGACATATATAGCAACGATCACTAGTCGGGGGCAATTGACTATTCCAGCGGAACTTTTTCGGAAGTCCAACCTGAGGAGGGGAGAGAAAGTAATCCTGTCGATTGACGGTGATCAAATAAAGATGCAATCTTCCCTCGATTTGCTAAACAAACTTGCCGGGAGCGTGAAGGTACCAGACCATTTGCGCGGAAGGGATATCGATGAAGTTATCGAGGAGGCAAAAAGGAGTTATTTTCGGAAAAAAGGTGCGATGATATGAAATCCGTTTTCGTGGACACGAATGTTTTTTTGAGATTTATTCTTGGCGACGTGGCGACGCAAACTGAGAGGGCCAGGAAAATTTTTAACGAGGCAATTATGTCTCACGTAAAATTGCACACCTCAACCATTGTGATATTTGAAATTTACTGGGTCTTAAAGAGTTCATATGATTTTTTCGGAAACGATTTGAAGCAGAAGTTGATACAGGTTCTGCAATTGACTGTTGAGTTTGAAAATCATGAATTATTGGTTGAGGCAATAAATCAAATGGATAAGTACAATTTTGATTTGGAGGATTCATATAATTTTATCTACGCAAAAACATTGGGAGTCAACGAATTTGAAACCTTTGACCAAAAACTTCTAAGGAAGTTTAACAAGTGACACGGGACATTGTATATTGGAGGCATGGGGAATACGGGATCATTTAAGGTGGGGGTGGTGGGTTGCGGCAAGGTAGGCATGACGGCGGCTTACGCGATGATGCTGTCGGGAACGCCAACGGAAATGGTCCTTCTCGACCGGAATAAAGAAAAGGCAATGGGGGAGAAACTGGATCTGGAGCACGCGACCTCGCTTTTGGCCAACTATGTGGTGATAACGGGAACCGATGATTACCAGGAGTTGACCGGCGCCAAGTTGGTCGTCTATACGGCGGGAGTGGCTCAAGCTCCCGGACAAACCAGACTCGATCTAGTCAGCACCAACAAGAAAATATTGGAAGAAAATTTGCCCAAGATTCATGCGGCTGTGCCGGAGGCGGTAATTTTGATCGTCGCCAATCCGGTAGATGTTTTGACCTATTTTGGCAATAAAATAGTCCCCGACGCCAAGGGAAAAATCTTTGGTTCGGGGACGATGCTGGACACCGCCCGTTTCCGTTTCCATTTGGGGGAGATGCTAAAGATTAACCCGCATAGTATTCACGCTTACGTTTTGGGCGAGCATGGGGAGACATCTTTTCCTGTTTACGCCCAAACTCAAGTAGGAGGGCAAAAGTTGATGGAAATGGCAGGGGTGACCGAGGCGATGATTCAAGAGGCCTACCAAAAAACGCGCGAGGCGGCCGGGAAAATTATTGAGGCGAAGGGGGCAACTTATTACGCGATTGGGGTAGTGGTGACGAAGATCATGCAAGCGATTTTTTCTGATAGCAAGACGGTCTTTCCGCTATCGATACCACTGACTAATTACGCAGGAATTTCCGGTGTCGCCCTGTCTGTTCCCTGTATTTTGGGAGCAAGTGGTGTCGAGAAAATACTGGAGGTGGATTTTTCAGAAAAGGAAGCCGAAAAACTAAACGCTTCAGCTCAAGCGTTGTTACCATTTTGCCATGAGTGATGAGCCAAGGCAATTGAAGTTAACCCCCCGCGCTGAGGGTGAGACAAAGGGGAAGAAGGAGAAAAAGGAGGAAAAAGCGAACAAGTGGGTGGTGGTTTTGATTCTGGTGCTAACGGTGATAGCAACCCTGGTATTTTACTTTGGCGGCGGGCGCAAACAAACTTCAGAACCAAACGCTGCGCCGCAGTCGGAAAAGAGTGGCCTGTTTGGTCCGAAAATCTATAAATTTTAGAGGACTTGGTTAGTTGGCGTTGGGGTGGCCTTGGCCCGGTCTTCAATAATTTTGGCGACGTCTTCACTTTTACAGGTCGTTTTCGGTTCCTTGCCCTTGATGAAGTATTCGTAAATCGTGGGACAGCCGGTGCAGGTAAGGGTGCCGGTCAGGGTACAGATGGGAAGGCGGACGAGGCTTTCGGGGGGAGCGAAAGCAGTATTGTTGGGGTTACTTTCCAGTAGTTTCCGCATCATCTTTGACCAAATTGGCGAGGCGCCGGTGATACCGGAGGCGACCTGGCTCATGGGCGAGTTGTCGTTGTTGCCAACCCAGGCGGCAACGACGTAGTCGGGGGTGTAGCCGATGGTCCAGTTATCGCGCAGGTCGTTACTGGTGCCGGTTTTGACCGCAACCCTGAAGGGGGAAAGGTTAAGAACAGAATTGAAACCGAAGGCGGCGGCCCGGGCGGAATTGTCCGAGAGGATATCGCTGATGAAAAAGGCGGTTTCCTGGCTGACGGATGGGGAGGAGGCGCAAGCCAGTCCGGAAAGACAGGGGTCGAAGGCAACCGGTTTACCCTGACTATTCTCGATTTTCATGATTGGATTTAGAGGGACGGTCAGACCGCTGTTGGCAAGAGTGCCATAGACGGTAGCCAGATCAGTCATTTTCACCTCGGCGCCGCCGAGAGTCAGAGACAGGCCGTAACGGGCGGGTTCATTCCAGGTAGTAATACCCATTTTTTGGCCTAAGGTGATCATGGCAGCGACGCCGTTTTTGGCCAAGAGAAGAACGGCGGGAATATTGTAGGAATTGGCCAAGGCAAGCCGCAGGGTCAGGGTGCCGTGGAATCGGCCGTCGTAGTTTTTTGGGGTCCAGAGACCGACACCTTGAATATTGAAACTGATCGGTTCGTCTTTGATGGCGGTATTGGGTTTAGCGCCTTTTTCAAAAGCCAGGGCATAGTTGACCGCTTTGATTGAGGAGCCCGGTTGGCGGAGCGAGGTAGTTAGATTGACCTGACCGTCATTGGTCAGATCGAAATAATTGCGGGAGCCAACCATGGTTAAAATTTCTCCCGTTCCCGGCCGGGTGATGAGGAGAGCGCCGTTTTTGACATTTAACCGCGTCAGCCGGCTGAGTTCGTCGGTAAGGATGGTTTCGGCCTCTTTTTGAAGGTTTAAATCCAGGCTGGTGAAGACTTTTAAACCGCCGTGACTGATCAATTCTTCACCGTACTGATCGACCAGGAGATCGCGGACATACATGACAAAATGAGGAGCGTTGATTTCGATTTTTGGCGGGGCAAAAGTAAGCTTGGCGTTAACCGCCTCGGTAAATTGGTTGGCGGTAAGATAACTGTTCTTGAGCATAAGGGAGAGAACCAGATTCTGGCGGGATAAAGCTAGGCCCGGGTTGATGTAGGGGGAATATTTGCTGGGCGCTTTTGGTAAACCGGCCAGAAAGGCGGCCTGGGCGATCGATAGTTGCCCGGCGTTGACAGCAAAATATTGTTCGGCGCCTTCCTGGATACCGTAGGCCGGACCGCCAAAGCCGACTTCATTCAAATACATCTCCAAGATGTCATCTTTGTTGTAGATACTTTCAACGGCGATGGCCAGGATTAATTCCTTGACTTTTCGCTGCCAGGTTTTTTCCGGTGAGAGAAGGGCGTTCTTGACTAACTGCTGGGTGATGGTGCTGCCCCCCTCGACGCGCTGTTTAGTGAGGTTGTGGTAGGTGGCGCGGAGGAGAGAAATGACGGAAAAACCGGAGTGCTGATAGAAGCCGTTGTCTTCGATGGCGAGAAAAGCTTCTTTGACATAAGGAGGCAGGGAAGAGAGCTTGATGGGGGTCCGGTTTTCGTCCTGGTAGATCTTGAAAAGTAGTTGGCCGTTGCGGTCCAGGATTTGGGTAGTCAGTTTTTGGGAACGATTGGTAAGAGCGTGGGGGGAGGGTAGACCGGCAAAGATTTGGACGTAAAAGTAAGAGGTGAGGGTGGAAATAAGAATGATAATGACGACGAGGCGGATGTTGGGGACGGGAAAATGAAAAGGGGCTTTTGGTTTTTTTGGTTTGGGTAGTGCTGGCAGTGATGCCAGGAGGTTGTCGAGGAGGGAGATCAGGAAAGTAATACCGTGCCACCCTACTTCGCTTAAGCTTCGCAGGGCAAGCAATATCGCGCCCATGATGGTAATGAGAAAAATTAGGAGAGAGAAAAAAGGGGCACCAATTATCGCTAGGGGGTTGGGTCTTTGGGTGCTGATGGGACGGAACAATCTGGCGATGAGACTATTTTAGCAAGATTAGAGGTTATTGGAAATAGTCTGCCAGAGATCCTGATAAGGAATTTCGTAGCCCAAGGCCCAAATGGCCAGGCCGCCCATCTTCGCTTGGTGGATAAAATTAATTTTGAGTTTGAGCGAGGCGGCGTCTTCATAATGAATTTGATAGGTCTTGTCAGCCTCGACGTAGGAAAGATAGGGGGTCAGAGTGAGGTTGCTCCAGGAGGCGGAGAGGGAACTGATCTTTTCATTCCCGAAGAGGCCCTGGATTCTTTTGTAGGTAGCCAGGCTGCCCGTTTTCGGATAGGTGTTGGCGAGAAAACTATCGTCGACGGTTTGCCACTCATAGCCGTAAAATGGGATACCGAGAATGATTTTGTAACTGGGAACAAACTTGGCGATATCGCCAATGCTGGTGACGATGTCGTAGTCCAAACAGGGGGTTGTTTTCGAGTCTCGATTGCACTTTCCTCGGAGGGGGGCAACGGGTCCTGATTGGGTACTGCTAGGCCGGTAAAAGTCGTAGGCCATAACGATGATCTGGTCGACGATCTTGCCTAGGGCAGAGAGATCATAAAGGCGACTTTTGATCGCCGAGTCGGCGAAGACGTCGAGGGAGATTTCGCATTTCCGGTTCCGCGCTTTGCAGCGGCCGGCGAGATCAGAAACAAAAAGGGTGAAGTTCTTTCTTGTCTCCTCGGCGGGATAACCCATGTATTCGAAATCAATGTTTAAGCCGTCGAATTCTTTTTCCGTATAGACAGTCAGAATCGAGTCGATGGCCTTACTTCGGCTCTGCTCCCCGGCGAGGAGGGTGTCAATCTGGTCGGTCTCCATGGCGAGAACGGTCAGAATAACCTTTTTGCCGAGGATTTTGAGTTGGCGATGCAGAAGAGAATATTGGTCGCTGTTCAACTTGTTCCAGCCCGGTTCCTTTTCGCCGGGGCGGTCATATTTTTTGATTCCCCCAGCGGGAGTCAGGTCGATGCCGAAATAGGCGAGGTGGGTTAACGGTTTGACAGTTAATTCGTTGGCTAATTTTAAGTTCCAATAGGGGAGGAAACCAAAAGCAATTTTCTGCCCCGGTTTATTAAAAATAGGAGCCAGGGGGGGCAATGACTCGATCAAGTCGAGTGGGGAAACAAGGGGGAGGTTAATGAGCCAGAGATGGTAGAAGGATAGGCTAAAGTAGATCAGACCGAGGGCCAGGCAGACCAGGACAAACTTGTTTTTCATTGAGAATTGGGGAGGTAGTTGTTTGGCCGGGGAAGTTTTAGCCTGAAAGTGTTGTAATTAATGGTCGTGGTGGGCCAGGTTGTTTGGCCTTTTTCGTCGAGGGGATAAACACAGTCAAGGCAAAAGCCGCGGACTAGGGGATCGGAAAGAACGGCGTGCATTTCGAGATCGAGATCGATGGTTTGGTCTCCAGGCAAGAGGGGATACTTGTCGGAGCGACGGACCCAGATTTGTTTTTGAGTGGCGATATTGGCAGGCGGAAAAATATCTTTGACAAAAAGCTCGCCTCTGACCTCGCAAGGATCCTGGTCGGTGGGGAGAAGTCCGGTGACGGTACAGACACTGCGGCTGACGACGCCATCGGGAATGGCGGCAGGATGGTCCTTTTGGTCAGCCAGGACCCGGCGCATGATTCTGTTCCAGATGGGGGAAGCACCGGTGACGCCGGAGGCGACATAACTCATCGAGGAATTGTCGTTATTGCCGACCCAGGTAGCAGTCAGGACATCGGGAGTATAGCCGATGGTCCAGTTATCCCGAAGATCATTGGTGGTGCCGGTTTTGACGCTGACCGTGCGGCCGGGGATGACGAGTTGGCTGTTGGGACTGAAGGCGTCCTGGCGGGCGTTGTTGTCGGCGAGGACGTCGCTAATAATGTAGGCAACTTCTTCCGGAAGAGTGACTCGAACTTTGGCAGAGGCTAGTTCGGCCACAAAGGGGTGGTCGCGATGCCAAAAGGTAGTCCAGTTTTCGTGAAGAGAGCTGACGTACTGGCTGACTTCGTCGGGGTGGAACTCTTCCAGAACCTCGCCGTTAAAGGTTTCGACCTTGAGGATGGGGTTTAAGGGGACGGTGACGCCGGCGTTGGCGAAAGTGCCAAAGGCAACGGCCATGTCGGCCATGGTGACCTCGCCGCCGCCAAGAGTGAGCGAGAGGCCGTAATGGGAAGGATCGGTGAAAGTAGAAATACCCATGGCGCTAGCGGTGGCGACAAAGGATTCCAGCCCGTTGAGGGCGAGCATTTTGACCGCCGGGATGTTTAACGAATTTCCCAGAGCGAAACGCATTTGGGTAGCGCCCCGGAAGGTATTGTCGTAATTTTTCGGGCAGTAAAGCGGCTGAGCGGTGACGGAAAAACAAGTGGGCAGGTCGAGGAACATGGTACTGGCAGTCCAGCCGGTCATCAGGCCGACGGCATAATTAAGCGGCTTGATGGAGGAGCCGGGCTGGCGGGGACGGGTGGTGACGTTGACGTTGCCGTCGTTTTCGAGGTTGAAGTAGTCGGCGGAACCAATCATGGCGAGGATTTCGCCGGTAGCCGGTTTGGTGACGAGAGCGGCGCCATTGCTAATTTTTAGCCGTCCCAGTTTTTTGATTTCGGCTGATAATGAGGCCTGGGCGTATTCTTGGAGAGAGAGGTCAAGGGAAGTAGTCACCCGGAGGCCGCCGAGGTTGACCAGGTCTTCGCCGTATTTGTCGACCAGGAAATCCCTGACCCAGAGGGCGAAGTGGGGAGCGTTGATTTCGATTCTTTTGGTGGCGAAATTTAACTTTTCTTCCTTGGCGGCGGCGGCCTGTTCCTGGCTGATATAGCCGTCCTCGACCAGGCGGCGAAGAACCTGGGCCTGGCGATTGATGGCGAGCGTTGGGTTGGCGCCGAAGGGAGAATATTTAGTTGGCGCCTGG
>Ga0209727_1001599_pt1 | contig 18084 bp, 28 predicted proteins | sample RifGroC1_FD_183995 | JGI IMG/M metagenome (GOLD analysis project Ga0209727, IMG submission 183995) | Groundwater microbial communities from Rifle, Colorado, USA - Groundwater C1 (SPAdes) (version 2) | ecosystem: Environmental > Aquatic > Deep subsurface > Groundwater | place: Rifle, Colorado...
TTACCTTGTTTGCCAGGGGGAGTGATGGGGAGTATAACGACCTAGACGACACTCGTGGCATTAGTGAAACAATTACAACAGAAATCAGAAAATTTCTTTTTGACAATATAGACTTTTCTGAATCCACGATTAAAAAGATAGCAATTTCTAAATTAGAAGATATTGTTTTACTGGAAGTACCTGTAAAAAATTTCAATATATCAAAAATTGAAAATCAAATAATTTCAGAAAAAGTTGCCAATAAGGATACTATTTCTTTTTTTGAGAATCTTTTGATTGTAGAATCTGTAAAATTGGGACAGGACAGAAAATTAATTGTTGGCGACAGTCTGATAATTTCAGAATTTTTGGTTAGAACTGGTGATACACTAAGGCTTGCTTTTGTTGAAAATGTAAATTTATTAGCATTAATAGATAGTGCCTGTTTTATTAGAAGGGCTGCTGATACAGCTTTTATAAGGACTAATTATCCATAAAGAAAGGGGGTGAACAATATGGCAATGCAGTTTAACGCAGTCTTAGAACCAGATATAGCCGTAACCGAGCGGAGTGAAATCCGAACGGATATTGCTGCTGGCGTGACGACGATTCCCGTGCAAAACGCACGGAAGTTTGAGGGAAACAAGTATTTGTGTATCGGGCAGTACGGAAACGAAACGGCAGAACTCAGGAAAATTATAGGCAAGGACGAAACGGCAAGGACGCTCACGATTGAGACTGCTACAACTTATCCACACTACCAGAAAGATGCTATCTATCAGTTCCTCTACAACAAGAGGAGGTTTTATCGTTGGAATGCAAGCATCAATAACTGGGAGCACTTATCATCGGAGGGCTCACCCAAGGAAATCGAAGTTGACAATCCGCAAGGAACATTCTTTGAGGATTCGGAAGGAACACAGTCAAACAAGTACAAGGCGACCTATATGAATATTGCGGGAGGTGTTGAAACCTCACCCGACGATGCTAAGGAAATTTATGGCGGTGGAATATCGACGGACTTGATTTCTTTGTTCAGGATCCGGTATTCCGCAGGGTTTAAAGAAAACTGGTCAATCGAAGACAGTTACATAGACCAGTACCGCCAAGACGCTCAGGGAGAAGTTTGGGCAGCCTTACGTACACGTTATACATTCCCTTTGACCAAAAACTCCTCATTTTTGAGGAACATCGTCAGGGATATGGCAGTCGGGTTTATCTGGCTTGATCAATATGCCGGAAATACTGAAAAAATTAGGTCGGCTGAAGACAGACTGAAACAAGCAAGAGAGCGTTTGAACGGATTAGCGGACGGAACGTATACGCTTTATGATGAAGACCTAGCGACAGACCAGGCTGAAACAGGTAGAGGTGGAGGCTTGTCATACTATCCCGACGCTACAACGGAAGACACGGACGATGACCGTATCTTTGAGTTGAAGGATAGTTTCTAAAACGTATGCCAGACTATTTTAGAATAAAATTCACCATTGAGGGCGTTCCGGAATTGAGCCGGATTCTCATGATGGAACACCAAAAACTGAGCAATTTCAAAAAGCCCTTGCGGGCGTCAGCGGACCTGGTTCGCCAAGACGTCGAGACGCAGTTCAAGACAGAGGGAGGGCTTACCGGCGGATGGAAACCTTTGACGGAAGGTACGATAAGAGGAAGAATACGAGCGGGTTTTGGCGCGCATCCGATTCTTCAACGAACCGGAAAATTGCGCAGGAGCTTCTATTCTCTTGTTGACGAAAAGAAGGCAATCATCAGCAGCCGGTCGCCGTATTTCGTGTATCACCAGAGCCGGCAACCTAGGAAATTCTTGCCGAGACGTGCTATGCTTGTATTAATTGACAAAACAAGGCAGAATATAGTAGAGGAGTTTCACAAATTTTTGAGGTTCCAATAATATGAATATCCTTGCAGACAAAATCGTTGAACTTCTTCGAGAACACCTTGCCGAATCAAGGCAGGTCAAAAGGTTTTATCTCGGAAATCCTATTGAATTGGCAGTATCCGAACTTCCCGCAATTTTTGTTCAACCGCTCCGGAAGTCCGTCGAGCAACTGGACAACGTCTACGACCAGATGACGTGCGACTTTATCATCGGCGTGTGCGTTGACCCAGCGAAGTACCAGCGGAAAGACCTGAATGAAGGAACAGCAGAGCGCTTCCTCATGGAGATTGAGGGCGGAAGGAATACGGACGGCACCCCGATTGAACAATCTGTTACCTATGTTATGCGAAATCATTTTACGCTTGAAAATACAGCGGTCTATCAGGAACAGGACACCGTGTGGGGAGAGAGGGAAATGACCGGCGGGGTGGCGAAAGAGATACACATGTATTTTACGATAAAAGTAAAAATCAGGAACACAACCTAAAGGAGGTGAGCGAATATGGCAGAAGAAAATGTTGGAATCAAGGCGGGGATCACCGCAAAATTGGTTTCAAAGGACGCGGAAGGGAAGAAAAAAACCACGTTCTTTTTTCCTGACCTTGGCGTGAGCGTTGAAGCTGCCGACGAGAAGGAAGCTCACGCACTTGCAGAGGAAAAGGCAAAAGAGAAAAAGTAGAGTATGATACCATGATGAAAGGAGGTGAAAAAAAATATGGCGACACAAATTGGGAGACTTATAAATGTTGGTATTGGGAGAGAAACAGCGAGAGGAACAGCGCAGGCGAGCGCGACGTACTGGATTCCTAAAGTAGATTTTGACTACAACCCACGGGCAGATTATGTGGTGAATGAGTCAGGTCTTGGTGTTATCGACGGAAGGTCAGACGCGAAAGTGGTAGAGAAGGTGGGCGAGGGTTCATTCGGAGGAATTGTCTATGACAAGGATTTCGGATTGTTACTGGCAGCCTGTCTTGGTACTTGGTCATCAAGCGTCATTTCAGACGCAGCCTACACGCACAGTTTTACAAGACTTAATACGAATACGCATCCGGCGTTGACGATATTTCACAAGGATTCGAACGTGGACGAAAAATTCGCCTTGGGAATGCTGAACCAACTGACGTTGAACTGTGTTTTGAAGGATTTCGTGAAGTACACCGCTGGCTTTTTGTCGAAGGTGGGAGCGACCACAAGCTCGACTCCATCGTACATCGCAGAAAATCCGTTCTTAGCAACACACGTAACCGTCAAGTTTGCAGCGACAACCGCAGCTTTGGCTACGGCGAGCGCAACAGCTGTTCGAGCGATAAATTTGACCATCAACAAGAACGTAGAGGATTGGCTGAATCTAGGAAGCAGCGAACCAACAGACATCGTGAACAAAGCATTGAGTGTAACAGGGGATTTGGAACTTCTTTTCGACGACACGACCATAAGGGGTTATGTCTTAGACGGAACTCAAAAAGCCTGTTTAATCACAATCCAAAATAGCGATGTCCTCATTGGGACAGCGAGCCGTCCGAAGCTGGAAATAACTCTTGCCCCGATGTCATTCAGGGATTGGGGTAGAGCGACAGGTCAAAATGACGTTGTTACGCAGACAGTTGCCTTTGACGGTAACTTCGGATTGACCGATAGCAAGACGCTCAGCATTCAACTGGTGAATGCGGTCGCGTCCTACTAAGAGAAGATTTGAAGGGAGGTGTTAATTATGGATAGACCTACGAAAGAAATCGAGTTGCCGGTCTCCGGTGTCAAGGTGGACATTTTTACCTACTACCTGCGAGGGGAGAGGAAACAAATCGAAGCCGTGATGCTGGAGAGCGCCGAGTTCGAACAGGACGCGGACGGCAAACCTAGATTAAAGAAAGTCGATGCCACTTATCGCTCAAAGATGGAGGATAAGGCGGTCTTGCTGGCGGTAAAACGCTTGGTTGACAAGGAGGGGAAGGAGCTACCGAAAACGACCGAAACCCTTGACGGGCTTCCCGCCGAGGATTTTGACTTGTTGCAGGCTTCCTTGCCCCAACAGCCAAAAAAAAAATAGACTTTGACGCTGTCAAGGACTTTTTGGTGAACAAAGGCAGTGCGAGTAAAGTGCCCTCTGAGTACTGGGAATATCGGCTTGTTGAGGAGCACTTTCGGGGCAACTGGTCAGAATACTGGAATATGCCAGAACCATTGATTGACCTAATCATCGGGTTTCGGACTGCCGAAAACGAGGCGGAGCAAAAGCAAATGAAGCGTTTAGCTCAGGAGAAACAACATGGCAGACCAACAAACTGATTTAGCAATAGTCATCGAGGCGGTAAACAAAGCCTCAACTCAGTTAAAACAAGTTGAAAAGGATTTGGGGGGGTTGACGGATGCTGTGAAAAGCGACGGCGCAGCAGCAACGACAGCCTCCCTCGGATTCGGGCAACTTGTCGCCGGCGTTGCTACCGGAACGGTCGTTGCTCAACTTGCAATGAGGGCGATGCAGGGGCTCTACACCGTTCTTACCCAGATACCGGCTTCCCTCGCAGAGATGGGAAAATACGCCTCAGAAGTGTCAGGAATCGGTATCGCGATGCACATTGTTGCCAACAATGCAGGAATAACCGCCGAGGCGGTTGACAAGGTTCGGGACAGCGTTGTTGAGCAGAACGTAACAACCGAGGCAGCGAACCGGCTGATGACAGACCTCATTCGCAACCAACTGGAATATACGCAAGCCACGGAGCTTGCCTCCGCAGCACAAAATATCGCTGTTGCTTCCGGCGTTTCATCCTCGGAAACCATCGAAAGGATATCAGACTCAATCGCTTCAGGAAACACGTGGCTTTTACGTCAGCTTGGTTTGGTTGAACACCTGGACGTGGTTTATAAAAAGTATGGAGAAACTCTTGGTAAAACCTCTGAAGAAATGACCGAGGCTGAAAGAAAACAAGCGGTAGTTAACTACGTTCTTCAAGAGGGCGAGAAGTACGCCGGTGCGTACGACGCAGCAATGCAAAACGCTTCAAAAGTAATGAGGTCAACCAGCGACAGGGTGAAAGAAATAAGCTACGCATTCGGGCAAATCCTCGAACCGGCAATGTACCAAGTCGCTAAAGCCGTGTACGACGCCGTCAACAACATCGTGAAGTGGGCTCACGAGCATGAGGCAAAGCTCCGGGGGATCGCCAACGCGGTCGGGGAGTTTATGAAGTCCGTCGTCGGGGCTGTCCGGCAGTTCGTAGCGAGTATTCCCTGGGGAGTGGTGGTGGAGGCGTTCAACGTTATAGTCAAGCAGGTCATAACCTTCGGGAACTCCCTCAAGATCGTCTATAACGCAATCCAGATATTTTGCAACGGCGTTTCCCAGCAGATAAACATGATTAAATCGCTCGGCGCAGCGCTTAGCGCGCTCATCCGCGGGGACTTCGCCGGCTTGCAGAACGTGTACGCGGACTGGCGCGCCAACAGCCAAAAGACAAACGAGGCGATAATCGGCAACCTCGACGACATCGGCGACGCGTTCCGCAACTCCTACGACGCGCAGTCGTTCGACCTCAAAGAGTGGTGGGACAGCGTTGAGGAGATAGAAGGTTCCGGTTGGGAAGACCGGCTGAAACAGGCAGAAGAACAGGGACAAAAGCTTTCTCAGAAGCAAAAGGACACGCTCGAGAAGATGGCGCACGACCTCGAAAAAGAGAACAAAAACTATCAGCAGGAAGTCGCGAAGCGGGCAAAGGCTTTTTCCGACAGTTTCGACGACCTTGTTATTACTCACCGGGACAAGATTAAAGACCTCACCGACGACCTCGCCTCGGAAAGCCGGGACTACAAGGAAAAGCTCACCGACCTACTTTCGGACTACAACGAAGCAATGACGGACATCGAAAAAAGGCATGCGGAAAAGACTAAAAGCGTCAACGACGACATGGAGGAGGAGCGGAAAAAGGCGCTCGAGGAAATCGAAAAAATCACGGAAAAGTACAACGAGGAGCGCGTGCTCATCGAGCGCGAGGGCGAGGATAGACTGAGCACCCTCAAAGCGCAATTAGACAGGGAGCTTGCCCTTGGCGAGAATGCAGACCAGGCAAAGATTGAAGCGCTTCGGCAGATGATAGCGCATGAGGAAGATGGACTTGCGCTCTCGCTGGAAGAAAAAAAGGCGAAGTACGATGAGGAGGTCTCCGACGTCAACGAGGCGCTGGACGACAAGTTGCAAAAGCTCAAGGATTCTCTCGCGGAGGAGGACATCGCCTATGCCGAGTCATTTGCGAAGCGGAAAACGCAGTACGAGGAAGACCTTGCCGACGCAAAAGCGTCCTACGAAGAAAAGAGGGCGGAACTTCAAAAAAACCTCGATGAAGAAATTGCAATTCGAACAAAATATGCTGATGACTTCAAGCGGATTGGAGACAAAATTGCTGATGATGACATTACGCGACTGATTACTACCTACAACACGGAAAAGGCGGAAATGGAGCGGGAGCATCAAGAGAGGCTGGCGGAAATCAAGTATCAGGCGTTCAAGGGCGGGGAGGAGTTTGGCACAAGCTTCGCTGCCGGTTTCGACGCCAGCTATCCCGAAGTAAAAAGCCGGCTCAACACGATGCAGAATGACATACAAAGAACGATAAACTACATTGATGAACTTTCTCAAAAAGCAAAATTTGCGTCTGGTTTTTCTTCCGGGTATGCCGGTGGAGGTGGAGGAGGCGGAGGTGCTGGAAGTTGGGCTGAGGGAGGGGTTGTTACAAAGCCTTCGTTCGGAATGGTCGGAGAAAGCGGTACGGAGGTAATTCTCCCCTTGAATTTCCCGAAGCGCATGGCGAACATTATGAAATCAATGGGAATAGGCGGAGGGATTGGCAGTCAGGTTACGCAAACTTTCTACATTACAGTTAAAAACGTTCAGGATGTAGACCTACTCATGGAGAGAGCAGGTTTTGCAATGAAGACGGGAGGTGGGTATAGATGATAGCAAACATTACAGCACCCTTAGCAATAGGGCAGGCATCTGAGTATTACACGTTGAAAGATGCAGAGGGGTTTGGGTCGGCAGCCCTTGAGGTGGTGAAGTGGAACAGACCAGGCTTTCATGGGATTAAAACTCCGAGAGCTTTTTGGAGAGAACGCGTCATGCGGTTGATTGTCGGGGTGCGTTCCACAACTTCGTCCGACTACGAAACACGGCGTAGGGCGCTGGAAGCAGCGTTTGATACTCCGAGGGACGGGCTGACATGGCTCAAGTTCACGACAGTCGGCGCTCTTGCACTTCAAACACAATTTCACTTGAACTCAGAGATACAAGCCCCGCTCAAGCAGGGAGAGGTAACAATCGGGGACTTTCGGATAGAGCTCATAGCGGAAGACCCTGTTCTTTACTCCCAAACGCAAAGCGTTCCGGAAATTACCTTCGCAGCCGGTTCCGGCGTGGTCAGCAACGCGGGGAACGCAGCGGTTTACCCCGTTGTTCGGGTTCACGGCGCAGTGACCGACCCCGTCATCACCAATACCACACTTGAGAAAACAGTGTCTTTTACGGGGCTCACAATCGGCGCGGGGCACTATGTAGATATCGATATGCTGAATGAAACCATAGTATACGATGGAATAACGAATTACTACTCGTATGTTTTACTTGACGATTTCTGGTGGCTTGCCGAGGGAAGCAACACAATTACCATTTCGGGGTCGCTTGGTGGCTCAGGAGACAGGAAAATTGTCGTGACTTTCCGTAATGGATATATCGGGATTTAGAACGGTAAAAATTTTTAAATATCCTGACTCGAGAATAGATTTACAAAATGGAATTACTTTATGTTACAAATGCCATAGAAAGGCACATAAGGATTTAATATGTCCAACGGTTTGAAAAGCGAATGGCGCTATAAAATCAAAAATCCCTCAACGGGAAAGTTTGTTGAGAGCCTCACCAACGCGCGGGGTAGGTGGTTCACGCAACGGCTCAACGACGAGTCCGAGGCGGGGTTTGTTCTTGACGCTGATGATGCGAAATGTATTGAATCTATCCTTGTTTTGGGAGTAAACGAGCTTCATATCTATTTTGGTTCAACGCTCATGTGGGCGGGGCAACTCGCCACGATAAAAAAGGTCGTCAAGGAGGACGACATTTACTGGGAGGTCACGGCGAAGGACTGGGTCGCGCTCTTGGGGAAGCGGTTTTGCGGGGTCGAGGACTTGCGCGAATTCACCACGACAGACGCAGGGCAGATCGCGAAAACCCTCATTCAGGAGACGCAGGCGCTCGCCAACGGCAACTTCGGGATAACCTACGGGACGATACAGGCTTCGATTGTCCGCTCGCCTTCATACGACCGGAAAAACATTTTAGACGCCATTCGGGAGCTCGCAAACCAGGGCGACGACGGGTCGGCAAGCTACGGGTTTGACTTTGAGATAACGCCGGCGAAGGTCTTCAACGTGTACTACCCCTTCAAGGGAACGATTCGGAACGAGTTGGTGTTCCGCTACCCGGACAACATCACGAACATGGAAGCGCTGGTCGACAGCTGGGGTATAGTTAATCAGGAGTGGGGAATGGGGAAGCATTGGACGGGCAACACGGCGATTGTGTCCCGCTCGGACGTCACCTCGCAACTCACATACAAGAGGCGGGAGGCAATAAAAAATTACAAAGACATGCTGACCCTTGAGTTCTTGCAGGACATGGTATACCAAGATGTTCAATGGCTCAAAGACCCCTCAATGGTTATCAAGTTTGACGCACGGGTCGATAGCAAAACGGCGATTACCGCCTATAACGTTGGAGACGGGGTTTCTGTGGTGTGCGATAAGTTCAATGTTGATGAGTGGCTGTGGGTGTATGAAAGGAAAATTCAAATCCAAGAAAACGACGAATTGTCAGTTAGCTTGGTAGTAGGAAACTAATATGCGAAGACGTATTTTTCCAAACCTAATAGGAGATATAGCCCAGATGGAGGAACGGCAGGAGCGCATGGAGCGGGTCATGCAGATGCTCGGCGTCACGCCGGAATACCCCTACACCTTCAACGTCAACGACGGGACGCTCAACCGTGTACGTATCGGGCTTATCGGCGCAGACTACGGCATTCAAATCGTCGACAACGCCGGAAACAGTATACTTTTGGCAAACGGCACGATTGTCGCCAACGCGATAAAGACCGGCACGCTGGACTGCTCGCTCCTCACCGTGACGAACCTAAACGCCGGAAGTATAACCGCAGGGACGCTCTCCGCCTCCTACATTCAGGGCGGGACGCTGAATTGTAGTCTTATGACTGTTCAGAACCTCAACGCGGGCTCTATCACGGTCGGAACATTTTCAAGCCCGAATGACAGATTTACTGACGAATCGTTGAATGGAGTCAAAATCTCGCAAGGCACTATTTACGGAAACCGCATCGTCGCCAATTCCATCAACGCCGACAGGATACAGGCTGGAACGATTACCGCCGACCGCATCACGGCGAAGACCATCACGGCAGATCGGATAATGGACTACTCGCTCGGAACGGGACAACTTATCTCAAATGGCGTCCACGGCGACAGGATACAAGACCTCACGATTACCAATGCGAAAATCGGTTCGCTTTCCGCCGACAAAATGACCGCCGGAACGATATATGTGGGGTATGCGGGAAGACCTGTCGCCATGTACATCGCGCACGGCTCGTCCGGGGATGCGAAGTTCTGGTTCGAGGGCGGTTCCCGCATGTGGTCGGACGGGAGCAACCGCATCGGTATCAACTCCATCGGTTCGCCTATGACTATTTATGTAGACAGTTATCAGATTTTGACCCTGTTTAGTAGCGGTTCACAGGTTCTTATCGGTACAGACAGCAACAAGGTGGGGTGTTATGTTTGGGGCAATTTTAATGTTGGCGCAGGAAACTCACGCTTCGGCGGGAACATCATCACGGAGGGTCAGGTCGAACACAACAACACGGACAGGATATACATCGGAGGAAGGAAACTCGAAATGAGCCAGAACCTCACTGTCGCCAGCCCGACCTACATTGGCTCAGGCGTCATCTCAAACGGCGCGGGGCAGTTCTCGTGGTGGAATGGGAAAAGCGCCGTCCTTCCAACTTCGGAGGGCTACAGGGCATTGTACTGCCTTGAAAGTCCGGAAATTTGGTTTATGGACTTTTGTGACGCGCAAAAGCAACTTGACCCGCTTTTTGTCGAAGTAACCGAGCCTCCGTACCGCTACATCAGGTGCGAGGACGGCGGATACCAGGTGTGGGGCAAGAGGAAGAACCTCGGAAAAATCCGTTTCGAGGAAAAGTCGGAAAAAGAGTTTATCGAAAACAACAAGTTTTGGGACACGCCCTATATGCGAGCGAGGAGGTGATTTTTATGAAGGTATCAGTAAGCTTGAACGTCAATCCGGAAAACGACCAGGAGACCAAGGACAACCCGAACTCTTACCAGTCGATAAGCTACACGCTCAATGGGTTTGACCCGAAAATCAGCCTGAGCAACTTGAACGACGTGATTTACAACTGGCTCAAGGAGCAGACAAAAAAGAAATAGGAACGCAGATGTGGTACGATGGTATCGAAAGGAGTATTTTATGACAATTACACCGATGGGGCAGCGTGACTCCCGATGGGCTTCAAAGCTCTTGGGGTTCAACACGCAAGCCCAGTATACGATAGGAAACTACGGATGCCTTATAACCGCATTTTCTATGTATTTGACTGCGATAGGGAAGCCGGAAACGCCGGACACCTTCAACGAGAAGGTGAAGGCGCTGAAGGACGCGAACGGAAATCCGAACGGATTTACTGGGGGTGGCAATTTAGTGTGGTCGGCTCCCGAAAGGATATGGGGAGTCAAGTGTGTTTATCAATCTCCCTACTACGATGGACCGGTTACCTCCCAAGGCGTTGCAAAAATGAAGGCATTGATTGATGAGAATAGACCCCTCATTTGTCATGTGGACTTTGACCCGAACGACCCGGACGACGACATGCACTGGGTACTGGTTACGGACTACAAGGGCGACGACTTCTTTTGCAACGACCCGTGGACGGGTCAGCACATCAACGTCGACGTCTACGGGGGCTCGCCGGAACGCGCCGTCCTCGAGTGGAGGGCGTACGACCCGAAAGTGACAATCGAGGGAAGCGTCATGGAGCAAATAGAAAGCAAAGTGCTTGAGAACTTCAAGAGGAAGGCTGGGCTCTACGACTGGATTATCCAGACCCTCGGCATAACGGACAGCAAGACGGTGGTGGAGGAGCACATCAACAAGAGTTTGAGTTACGAGGACACCATCGCTAAGCTCGAAGCCGAAAAGCGGGAAGTGAGCCAGAGGGCTGTCGAGTTGCAGAAGGAAATAGACGCGACCAGCGTGAAGCTCAAGGAGGCGCAAGACCACAACGTCACGCTTTCGCAGGAGGTGGAGAAAGACCAGAAAATGATAGGGGAACTCAACGTAAAATTGGACAGCCTCTCCGTCGAGTTGCAGAATCTCAAGGACGAATCGAACAAATCGGCCGGAAAAGAGTGGTACACAAGATTGTGGGAGTTCTTTTTGAGGAGGTGAGAAAACCATGAACAGCGAGATATTTGCGGGGCTTATTGGATTCGCCATGCCCTACATCGTAGAAATTGTGAAGGCGAAGCTTCCGGACACGAAAGGAAAGTGGCTCGGATACGTTCTGTCCTACGGTATCGCAATTATTGTCGGCGCATTGAGTTCCTACTACGAGGGGAAGTTCGACGCGGAGAACGTGCTGGCTTCAGCCGGCTCGGCGCTCATCGTGTCGCAGGGGTTCTACAACCTCTACTTCAAGGCAAAGAAAATTGATGTGAAAATTCAGAAGGCATTGCAGTAGGCAAGGAGAAGGCGCGGTCGCAAACACAGTTCAGCCAAAGAGCCTGTTTCGCACCGCGCTTTTTTCGTGGTTTCAACACTTGACGAAGCGTCAAATATGGTTCATAATTAATTCATGCAAGACTATGAATGGCAACTCAAAAAACAAAAAAGAAGTACCTATTTACTCCTACCTTATCATCCGAAAGGATTACCTATCTATCTATAAACGAGCCGATTTCAAGTGCGAAATCTGCGGAAGGAACAATTGCCGATTGAACGTTCACCACAAGGACAAAAACCACCAAAACAATGTCGTGGAAAATATGATTCTGGTGTGCTCAAGGTGCCATGCCGATTTTCATATCGAGGAACTCAAAAAAGGTCGTCAAAACCAGAATAGAAAAATCTCCGTGTCTTTTCAAAGGAAAAAATTGATCTGGGAATTGACTGAACAGGGAATGTCTCTAAGTCAAATCGGAAAAATGATGGGATTAACAAAGCAAAGGGTTCATCAAATACAAAAGTGAGGCCAGATTGGGGGCTTGACAAAGAAACAAAAGTAATTTATAGTTAATTGCAGAAAGGAAAAATATGGAAATACCAAAAAGCGAGTTGCAGATTCTTGAGAAAGAAATATCCCCGCTGGTCAAGAAGGCGGGGAGCTACGAAATAAACAGCGTTGAGGCGGTCGACGACGCTTCGGTTTTTCTCCGAAAGGTCAAGGACGCCGAGAACAACATAGAGGCGAAGCGGAAAGAGTTCACCGAACCGATAAACCAGTCCCTCAAGGCGATCAACGAGACGTTCCGGCAGATGCGCGCACCGCTCGAGCAGGCGCGGGCGCTCCTCACGAATAAAATCCTCACATGGAAAAGAGCCGAGACAGACCGGCTGGCGAAAGAGGAGGCACGCCGAAGGGCGATTCAGGAAGCCCACGAGAGGGCGGGGCATGAGGTCAGCGCGCCGGTCGTCCTTGAAAGGCCGGAGGCGAGGATAGGGAACACCCAGACCCGAAAAATATGGACGTTCAGCGTTGAGGACTTTTCGAGGGTTCCCGATCAATACAAGTTCGTCAATCAGACTGCGGTTCACGCAGCCATCAGAAACGGCATCAGAGATATATCAGGTATAAAGATTTATCAGGATGATGTATTGTCGATTGTATGAAAACGCTTTTTTACCTTTTGTTCATATTCGGAACTACGTGGTTTTTCACCGGCGTTGTTTTGAGGGCAATCGACGTCAGCATTCAAAATCAAGACCGGATGTTGTGTTTTAGTGCTCAAAAATCTGGCAATAAAGAATATCTTGAAAAATGTCAATGTTTTTATAAAACCAAAGAAATTATTTGTCTACAGGAGAACTCAAAATGACAATGTTAGGTAAAAAACATTCCGAGGAAGCAAAAAGGAAAATGAGTATAGCAAGGTTGAAACAAAACCCACAACCATTTGCTGGTAAAAAACATAGTAAGACATGGAAAGTAAAATTGAGCAAGAAAAGAAGAGGTATATATTTTAAGGAAACTGTCAAAATGAGGGGATTGCACGATAGAATGAGAATCAAAATACCAAAATCAAAATTATGTCAGGATTGTAAAAAAAGACCATCTTTCGATTTGACAAACATTAGCCAGCAATACAAAGAGGATATTTCAGATTGGGAGTGGCTTTGTAGGTCTTGTCATATGAGAAAAGACGGAAGAATTAAAAATTTGAAAAATCAATGAAAGGGGATATTTTATGTCTGCAAAAATAGACGAAAGAAAATACTTTGCAATGCTTGGATTCAGCCAAGACCTCCGACTAGAGGTAGCCGGCAACATGACCAAGTTTGGCGGAAGCTTTGTGCAAGGACTTGCGCAATGCCTTTTGAGGGCGGATTCAAGCAACCTCGTCAAACTCGTGGGCGCTTTTCCGGAATACTTTTTAGAATACCACCCGGACAAGTGGAGAAAAGACAAATAATATGAATGAAAAGATATTTTTTCCATTATATCTGATAGACGGAGATCAGATTTTAGATACAAAAACCCAGAAGGTCTTGTACGAATGTCACACAAAAAAATTCAACTTTTCCTTTTTAGGTTTGTTTAAAGTAAAGACACACAAAGGTCTTGCTATAAAAACTCAAGAGGGATTGGATAGACTAATAAAAGCATATAGAAAGGAAACCCATGATAACCATTAAAGACCTCCTGCGGGACTTCCAGCAGGAGACAATCGACATCCACGAGGAGCAGGGTGAGAACGAGGTGACCGGCAAGGGGATACAGGAGTACAAGGACGCGCTCGCCGACCTTCTCGACGAGGTGGTTAGAAAAATCAGGATGTCATTTTTTCAGGCGATTTTCGAGTAAACCTATGGAACAACAGTACGCAAACGAAACTGAACACCATCTTGACGACCTTCTCATGGCGGAAGTCGGATCATTGAAGGACGTTTGCGACGAGTGCGGGCAAGTCCTGCCTTCGCCGGTTTGCGAGGCGCGGGAGGGCGGGTACTCGGAGACAGTAATAAACTGCCCATGCGGGGCGACGTACACGGTGAACCTATGAAAGATGAAATAAAAGTCGGCGATAAGGTTCGGGTTATTGCAAACTACTGCATGCACGGGATTCCTATTGGCGCAATCAGAGAAGTCAAACAGGTCATCACGCAGGGTCAGATTGGCCTTGACGCTTCACCAGCCAAACGCTTTTGGTGGGTTGGCAGTGATGAAATTGAGAAGGTAAACCTATGAACCATATAATTTTTGCTTTCATTGCTACTGTGATTATGCTATTTACTATAGGTATCATTTGTGTTATTGCCCTTTTTTTCTATCAGCGTGAATATATTAAATGGGAACGGGATACGTTTCACGGAGGCAAAAATGATTAAAGTATATTTCGACGGTTGTTGCGAGCCGGTCAATCCAGGAGGAACGGCAGCCTACGGGGTCGCCATCTACAACGATTTTCAAAGGATTTGGGAGGAGAGCAGGGTTTTCGTTCCCAAGGCCGGTAGGGAACGCGAAACAAGCAACAACGTGGCGGAGTATTCCGGTTTCATCGCGGCGCTCGATTGGTTACTGAAAGAAAAATTGGAAAACGAGAGCATTCAGGTCTACGGCGATTCGATGCTCGTTCTGTGCCAGATGCTCATGGACGACCCGACGTACGGGATACGGTGGAAAATCAAAAAGGGGCTCTACAAACCTTTGGCCCACAAGGCGCTAAGGTTGCTGAAGAAGTTCCCGAACATTCGGGGTCAATGGATACCGCGGGAGGAAAACTCCATAGCCGACGAGTTGTCGAAGGCGGAATTGATAAAACGGGGCGTACAGTTCAAAATTCAACCGGAGGAGGGTAAGTTATAAACTCCCAAGATTTCAAGGCACTTCTGGACTCCCTAAACCGCATTGCAGAGGCGATAGAGGGTAAAGCGGGCAGTTCCCCCGAAAAAATTGTGAACAGGTTCGCGGGGGTCTACAGGGCGCTTGATAACCTTGAAAAAATGTGCGAGGGGCGCGATCAATCCGGTTTGTCTGGGGAGGTTCTGAAAATCAAAAAAATGTACACCAAAATAGCAGGGGAGGTGCTCAATGAAAATCGTTAACGTCCCCAGCAAGTCAAACCCGAAAATCAACCGGCAAGTCCGGGTGAAGGAGAACATCGACGGGTCGCTGACCTACGAGTGCTCCTGCCCCGCGAACGTGTGGTACCGGGTGTCGAACGGGCGGAGCGGAAAGGCGGAATGCTCCCACATTCGGGACGTGAAGGACGGGATTTGCGGTCAGGAGAATTGACGTATTGACAAAGGACAAAAAGCAATCAATAATGGATGCAGTGAGCATTTTTATACAGAGAGGGGGTGAAAGACACATGGAAAACGAGGCCAAAAAAACAGAGAAACCAAGGGTTCCCGTCCAGGTAACCGAAACAAACATTTTCAAGGCGCTCGCTAAAATACAGCAGGACTTGAAGGCTCCCAAGGGGCAGCTCAACAAGTTCGCGAACTTCAGTTACCGCTCGTGCGAGGACATCCTCGAGGCGGTAAAGCCACTTCTTCAGGGTTTGGTAATCCTTATGCGCGACGAGGTGGTGCAGGTCGGCGAGAGATACTACCTCAAGGCGACCGCGACACTCACGAACGGCAAGGAGTCGATCGACGTTCCTGCGTTCGCGCGGGAGTCGATGGACAAGAAGGGAATGGACGACGCGCAGATCACGGGGGCGACGAGCTCCTACGCGCGCAAGTACGCGCTCAACGGGCTTCTCGCGATAGACGACGCGAAGGACTCGGACACGAAGAAGGAGGAAAAGGTCAGCGCGGAGAAGCTGATAAAGCCGGAGGAGCTGAAGGCGATTGCCGGTGTTTTGCAAAGCATCACCAACGCGAAGGACGCGGGTGAGTTGTTGAAAATTGGAGCGGAGGTCAAGAAGGGCGACGAGGCGAAAAGGTATACCGCCAGTCAGCTCAAGGTTTTGAGGGAGGCGTACGACGGGAAGAAAAGGAAGTTTTTCCCGAACGCAAAGTAACATGAAATTGAGCGTTTCCAAAATCAACACGTTCCTCGAAGACCCCAGGAAATACTGGTACGTCTACGAGATGGGCATTAAGACAAAAAAGTCTGAGGGGTTCTTCTTTGGGAGCGCGGTGCACGAGGGTCTGGAGAACTACTACACCAAGAAAGACCCTATGCAGGGGGTGAGCCGAGCCCTCTTTGGCAAGAAGTCCTCCATCGCGGAGGAGGCCAAGGAGGGCGTCGACCCCCACAAGCTCTACACGCAGGCGCGGAGAATCTTCGACGTGTACGCTTCGAAAGCCCCGAAGTTCAAACCGTTATTCGTGGAGCACAAGTTCGAGGTAAACCTGATCCACCCGCAGACCGGCGAGCAACTGCCGGCGACGTTTACGGGAAGGGTCGATTTGATCACTGTGGAAGGTGACGTTGTCGACCACAAGACCGGCGGGAACTTCGGGAGCCACTACTTTGACGACTCAAATTGGGTGCAGTCCACCGGGTATGCCTACTTCTACTGGGTAAAATTCGGAAAACTTCCCCGGAGCGTGATCTTCAACCAGATCAGCCGAAACAAAGTGACGACATTCGAGAAAAAAACGCTCAGCCCAGACATGAAGGATTTGGGAAAATTCATCGACATCTGCAAGGACGTGCTGGGGAAAATATCGCGAGGCGAAACGAAAGACTATCCGAGCGAGAAGCACTATCGGGTGTGCCCGTGCAAGGACATCTGCCCGTACTGTAAAAAGGAGCGTGAGCAACTATGAGGAAACGAAAAATTATCAATTTCAGGAGGCTGTACCCCTACATCTGCAAGGGGTGCCACAAGAGCCGAGGGACGAAGGTGTATGTCCGGCGGATCGGGGAACTGTGTACCTTGTGCAAGAGGGAAGAGATCGATAAAAACCAGCTCTCGATGTTGGAGGATTGACCTGTTGACAAAAGAAAAAAAGCAATTCATAATGAAATTATACGCTTATGAAATACAGAACATACTTTCCCTACGAACCGATGAACTTCTTCTTTTTTAGGGACAAAAAGGGGAAACTAAGCGCTACTACAAATGGTTCTGGTTTCCCTGATAGAAAAACCCTTCTTGAAATGTTTGACGTTTTGAACGATATTATTTTGATTGACGAAAAAGAACTGGAAAGGATAAGTTTGGGAATTATCGAACGACGAAAAAGGGCAGACATGGAATGGAACGATGGTATGCGAAATAGAAACCATAAGCGTGAACCGGAGGAGGGATACATATATTTGATAAAAAGCCTCAATCTCTACAAAATTGGTCGATGCAAAAGTCTAGACAGGATTGGAGCATACCGGACGGAAAATCCGCACAAAATAGAACTGATTTTTCAGGTAAAGGTTTCAGACTACAGAGAAACCGAGAGGTTACTGCTCAAAAAATACTTCAACAAGCAGTACAAAGGGGAATGGTTTAGGCTGGACAAACAAGACATATTGGATATTCAAAAAACACTTTTATGAACGAAGAAAAATTCAAAGTTCGAGACTTCAGGAACAAGGGTTTTTTCATGATAGACGATGTTTACCTGAATGGTTGGGCTAAAAGACTAAAACCAACAGCTACGGCGGTCTATATTTCCCTTTGCAGGCATGCCGACAAAGAACAATTTTGTTTCCCATTACAAAGTTTGATAGCAAAACAACATTCAATTTCAAGACCCTCTGTTCAAAGGGCAATAAAAAAACTCGTCGAGTTTAACATTGTCAGATGCGAGCAACAAAGAAGCCTGAGGGGAAAATTCAAAAGAAATGTTTACTATCTTTTAGACAAGTCAGAATGGGAAAAAGAAACCGTGCATCAAAAACCTACTACGGTGATCCGTGCATCAAAAACAACGACATCCGTGCATCAAAAAC
>Ga0209727_1001600_pt1 | contig 18076 bp, 25 predicted proteins | sample RifGroC1_FD_183995 | JGI IMG/M metagenome (GOLD analysis project Ga0209727, IMG submission 183995) | Groundwater microbial communities from Rifle, Colorado, USA - Groundwater C1 (SPAdes) (version 2) | ecosystem: Environmental > Aquatic > Deep subsurface > Groundwater | place: Rifle, Colorado...
TTTATAAAGTTAACTATTAATATATTCTATATTATACCATATTCATTAAAAAATGTAAACTATAAGTTGTGTCTTTGTCCATATGTGGCTATTAAAATAGCATCAGTCAAACCATCGCTTGGTTTTTTACTTCGTTCAGTTGCTAAAAAAGATTGCTCTGGAAAAAGTTGCTTTGCTATTAGTATACTTGCTTGCTTTGTGTTATCAGAATTTATATCACGAAACATTTCACGTTGCCATGTTTTTGAATGAACAATATTTACTCTTATTTTTAATGCACTAGCTATTCCTAACATCGTTCCATAACAACGACCAAACGAAAATGCTTGTACTGTTCCAAGCAATGGCATCGCATGCGCTTTTTCTATAATCATTACAGCATTAGTATATTTTTTTAATATGTCTACTATAATATTAACATCATATTCATTTTTTGAATTTGCTGCTTGTAAAATAGGCATAGGAACAAGTTCAATAATTTTTCTTCCTTGCAAAATCGCTAATCCACCATGAATACCATTGTCACATCCTATATAAATTGTTTGATTATTTTCAGACATTGTGTTATATTATTATTAATTTCATGTTCCCAAAATCGTAAAACAATATATCCATCATTAATCAATCTTTTTGAAATATTTTTATCTTTTGATGTCTTATTTGAAAAAGATTTCATATTCTCTGTAAAACAAGTTGGGCATGCATGCCAATAACAACCATCTGCAAAAATACAGATATTGGGTTCAATAAAAATATCTGGTTGACCTAGCATAGGTTCGTGTGTTCGAAAAATGATATTTTCATTATTTAACAATAATTGTAATTTTTTTTCTATGCTCGTGTCTTGATATGGTTGAATTTGTTTTCTTCTAGCAATTTTCAATTTTTCTTTGTGTTCTTTTGAAAAATGTTTATTTTTCCAAAATTGAGAATTCTGTTTTATAGCTGCTTTTCTTAATTTTTCTTTCGTTTTTTCTGAATGTTTCCAATTTGCAGGATCTCCACATCTAGGTTTTCCTTTGCGAGCAACGCTAAGTTTTTTTTTGATAACTGGATTTTTCATTGCATTTTTTGTAGCAACAGATACTCGTTTTCGATATGTTAAATCAGTAATATATAGATTTTTAATATGCATACGTAAGAGTTTTTTTGTTTTTTGTGAATGAATTGATCCTTTTTTCATGTGTTAATCATATACCGCCTTGCAATCAATGTACAATAATATCTTTATAATATTTTTTATTTTTTGCTATAAATGATCTATCTTTACTAGTGAAATCATATCTAGATTTTTTCAAATACTCATATGTTTTTTTCAATAACTTTTTTCGAACTTCAAATGTAACAAGTTTTCCGTTACCGAGATGACATTTTTGATTATGAATAGGACAAAAATTCAAAGGGCTAGAAGATATTCTACCGAGTATGTGATGTCCAGAATCCCAACCATTCATATCACAAATCCAACAATCATAATTCCATATGAAAAGTTCTCTTGTTTCTGTTTTAAATGGATTTTTTAATATCATTTGTGTTGTAAAAGAAAATGTAATTCATTTTTATACTTTTCTATATCTCTAGCATATCTTCCAGTTCTTTTTAAATACGCTGGATGCTGCATATATAACGTTTTGATGCTCTTTTTTTGATTATCATACCACATAAAATGTTTAGCAACAGAACCTACTGCTACAATGAGTTTTGGATTCAAAAATTCTATTTGTTTTAAAAGAATCTTTTTTTCGATATCTGGAATAGACTCTGGAATGATATTATCAACAAACGGGCATTTGTAAACATTTGTAAAAGAAATTCGTGACCAATCTTCTCCATACACATCATTTATAAATATCCCGTATGTCCCACGAGATGATTTTAATGCTTTGATATAATACTCATTTAATTTGTCATATTCTTTCTTCTGATATGATTGTAGATATAATACATCACCTTCGACATCTTGTTTGAGCATTCCAGGGTTTTGAGCAATGAATAAAATGTCATTTCCTGCAAAATAACCAGGCATGATGCAATCTACAGAATTTTGAAATCTAGAAGTGTCATATTCTTTTAATATTTTTTTATTAAATATATCTAACTTTTCGATATTCATTGTTTTTTCTTATACTCGATTCCTCTATATTGTGGACGAAGAATCGGTAAGTTGGGTAGACTTCTCATCAATTGCTCTGGTAATTGAAACATCTTCTTTTCATGCAACAGATAACATTCGTTAGGATTGACATTATATAATACACACAATTTTTGAGCACTTATGAAATGAATATCTTCATCTTTCTCACTCTCTATCCAACCACCTACTACTATATATTTTTTCTTCATATTATTCATGTAATAATTTAATAAAATATGACACTCTTTTTTCAACTGTATGCTCTTTTAGAAGTTCATCTCTTTGTGCAAGCAGGTCTTCTCGATGCTCTTGAACAGAATTCCATCGTTCTTTAATTTCATTACCGTCTTTGACAATTAATTCAGTCGGAAAAAACTTTTCTGCTCCGACAATTTTTGAATCGCAATAGCAAAGACATCGATTCATTTGACTGACAAATACTCTAGCTGTCATGAGTCCGCGATCTCTTGCGAAATCTGGAACGATGTGAAGTGTTGCTTTTGCTCGTCGCATTAACGGATTTGCTGCCCAAAATTCACAATTTCCAGCAAATTCAAAATTTTTGAATTGTTCTGCAAATTGTCTACGAGCATCTGTTTCAATCCAGCTGCCAAATATCAATTTGTCGAAGGGAGCATCTTCCAATGGTTTGAAAAATTGCATTGCTTGTTCATTACGCCCATAAATATTTGCTATCAAAAGAAAATCCAAATCTCTTTCAATTGATTGCTGAATTTTTTGTTCATATTCTGAATGAGTAAAAAATGGAAAATAGATTTCAGTAGCAAATTTTTTCGGTGGTAATATCGCAGGATGCAACAAAATACATTCATTTTTCATTCTGTCAGTAAATCCGTCGAGAAACATGTCCAATTCCCATATAAATACTTTTTTATTCGCATCTAAAAATCGATTGATGAGAGTAAAAAGAATTTCATTTTCTAATTTACAAATATCTGGACGCGGTTGACAGATGAATGCGTCGTATTCAGAAGGATCGATAAAATCCCAAGATTTATTTAATTTTTTAATCTTACTATCCATCGAAATAATATCAGCGTAGCCAAGATAAATTTTCAATTTATCTAATTTTTTATTATGCTCTTTATTTTCCAATGTGATACCTACCCAATCGACTTCAATATTTTGTCTAGTTAATTCATTCAGAAAAGGTATAAAGACATCGACATATGTGTGTTTTCCAGAATACACATTATTTAACGGGCCCACATTGAATGCGGCTATTTTCATTGCATTTTGATTGAAATTATTAATTTCTCACCCATTGTTTGAATATCCATCATTTTTTGAATATGTAAAATCACACTTGCTACTATTTCTGCTTTTCTTTTTTCAATTCTTTTCTGTGCTTCGTCAAGTTCGATTTCAGTAGCAATTTTAATTTCATGCTCAATTGCTGATTTAATAAATTCAGGTAAATTATTCATATATTCTACTATTTTTAATTAATTTTAATGCTTGTTTCAATCCAGCTATAAAACCTTCCCGATACTCTTCAGGCATGTTATGTGAATTATTTTTACACCATTCTATTTCTTGTCGTATTATTTCTAATGCATCTTTTTTCTTCATTGTAATGCTAATTTATTTGCTAATTCTCTTGCATCTGAAATGTTATCCTCAATACTCTGATAGTCCCAAGTACTATATCGCCCAGTTAAATACACATCATGCTTTTGCAACAGAGTGCGATACTTCGATACTTTCTCAACTGTATTTTTTTCAATAATAGAATATGCTGGAGACATTAGAAGTCGTTGACTATCTTTTATTTTTGCATCATCAAAAATAAATCCATGCTTTTTGAGAGCAGAATCAATATCTAATAACGTAAACATGACATCAGTTCCAGTTAATGTTGAAACTTCGACGTAAATACTAGTATCTTTTTTACTCGACATATGATTGTAGTATCCAACTCGATAAAATGGAATTTGTTTGTCAGGCACGTATACCCAACATTTATCTTTGATGATTGGAGAAGCATCTCCTTCATATGTAATATTGTACACATTTACATCAACACTTCTTAGATTTAAGTCATCTTGATTAGTCAATTTAGTAAATAGATTCAATGGCAATGTACTCACAAGTGTTTCGTACGTAATTGTACGTTTATCAGTCGTCACTATTTTATTCTGAAGATTAATATTTAACACTGTTTCATTGAGTGAAGCAATCACTGGTTTTTCTTTAATAAATGCATCGACTAATCCTTGTATTCCTGAAGTTGGAGAGTATAAAAAAGTATTATTATAGCCAAACTCTTTTTTTGTTTTAAAATTTTCGATGACTTCATCAAATGCAACTTTTGGGATAAATCTTTTCATGCCATCTGCTGAAATATTTTTCAACTTAGTCCAATAAAGTTTTTCATTATACGGCTTGAAGAAAATATCTGTAATTTTATTACCAAATGCTCTTCTTGCTAACTCTTCAAAATTATCAGCATCTTCTGTTGAAGTCGATTCCCAAAGATCTGTCAAACAATCAATAAAAGTTTCTTTATCTAATTGATGAATATTCGCTTGAAATGGGTAATCAATGATTTTAGTAATATTTCCATCTTCATCAGTCATAACAATTCCAGCTTTTCTTTCGTATGTTTTGAATTTACCAGTTGCATGTTTGGCTATTAATTTTTCAATATATTTTCGAATTTCAGGATTTTTGAAATGTAGAAAATGACCAGAATAATCAAAAATTGAATCACCCACTTTGAAAGATTTGCAAAGACCACCCAATCTATCTGTTTTTTCAATAATCAAAGAATCATACTTTGGATAGAAATGACTAAATGCGATTCCGCTGATACCACCACCAAGAATAAGAGTATTCACTTTGTCCATAGGTTTATATTATACTATATTATTCATATCTTGTAAAGGTATTCCAAGAAATTTTGAAATTTCAGAAAGTTCCCATTCGAGATCTTCTGAATCAGTGTCTAATACAAGAACTTGACATCTTGTTTTTGCTGCGAATTCTCGATATTTTGCTTTAATAGCAATTAGTTGATCTTTTGTCCAGAGTTCATCTTCGAGTTTGTCATTTTGTTTCTGAAGAATTATGATTTTTGTGCCAAGCTCTGCAAATAATTTGTCAAATTCCCAAATCTTTTCTTCATTTATTTTTCTGAATAATGTGCCATACACAAACTCTGACGGATAAAATCTATCCATAACAATACTAAAATTAACTTGTTTTGCGAACTCATAGAAAAAATTAAGCTGGAGAAGATGAGCTTGTTTCAATATCTCGGGAGCTATTTTTTCGATATGAATACGCTCCTGTTTGACTTTAAAATATTGATAATCTGGAAGTCTTTTTGCTAGAGCGGTTGCGATTTCTGTTTTGCCGCAATTATCTACTCCGCACATTAAAATTAGTTTTGACATATTATTATAGATTTAATGTTAATTGCTTTGCTTTCGCTTGTTTTTTCATCTTACGTTCAAGTTGACGTTTGTCATAGTCTTCTTGTCTTTTTTTTCTCGCTTCTTCTCGTTCTTTTTTCATGTTGAGTCTTTCTTCTTCACGTTTTATTCGTTCAGTTTCTTTTTCTAATTTTTGTTTTGCTCTCTCTTCAAGCAATTTTGTTCGTTCTTCTTTTCTCAATTTGCTAGCTGCTTCTCGTTCAATTTTTTTCTGAACTCGTTCTTTTGCAAGTCGTTCGTTTTCTTCTTTTTTGCGTAATTTTTCTAATTCTCGAACTTTTCTTTCTTGTTCTGCTAGTGAGTATTGTGCCCAGTCTTCAGCTGGCCAGACGATTTGTAGAATTCGAAAAATAGGTCCATATATCTGAGTGTCCCAATAATATCTTCTATCCCATTTTCCATCAAAATCATCTATATGAGTTGCTATTTGTTTGGGTGTTGCTTCTGAAATGACGTAATCTATTCTAGTTCCCCAAGCATCAGCTTCTTCACTAGGTTGAAGAATTAGTCCTTTCTCGACCATTTTTTCTGCTAATAGAATATGTGCTGATTTTGTTACATACTTATATGTTGGTTTTGAAATTCTAGTACTGATAACAAGATCTTCTTTTTTGACTTGAAGAGTTTCATCAAAAATATCTTTTTTTAATTTTTCAAGCCAGTGTCTGATATGTTCTAATTCTCTATCTTCAAATGTAATCATTTTTGAAAGTTCTCTCATAGCTCTTTTTGTGATACCAATTGTATTTTTCTTGACGTCTTCAAGACCTTTTGAGAAAATCATGTCTGTTTTTTGACTATTAAGCCACATCATCGTTCCAGAATATCTTTTCTTGTCGACCATAATCATTTTTCGATATGCTTTCTCATATTCGAGATGGACGATATTTGTAGTCAATGAAAATGCTTTATTGAGAGATTGTTTAAGTCGTATATTTACTTTTTCAGTAAGAGTATCAATGTCATCATTTGTGCCTGGAATTGGAACAAATGCTGAATCCGTATCTGCATAAATTGTCGCAAAACCTGATATTTGTTGAATTATTTCTGATGATGCTTTATTCAAAAATTGACCAGTTATTGTAATTGATTCTGCAATATTCTTATTGAAGTATCGAGAGCTTCTGTCAGCAGTAATACCATACAACGAGTTTGCTAACTCTTTGACTATTGCTTGAGCAGAACGAGTACTCCCATAATCAGGAGAGCCTGGTTGTAATCCTGAAAGCTTTTTTTTCATTTCTGATCTAAGTTCTAAAAGTTCTTTAATCAATGATGCAATAAAACTATTAGTATCTTTTCTAAAAAAATTATTATTTGCTGTTTGATAACATTCATTCTTTGGATCAATCTTCTTTTTTTGTTTCATTAAAAAAGTGAACCATTCTTTAAATTCAACATCTTCAATTTTTCGATCTGAACCTACAAAATTATTAAATGCAGCATCTCCTAATTTTGTTTTTTCAAGGTCAATAGAATCTTGACCAATATTCCAGCTAACAATCATTGACGGATATAGTGATTTGAAATCAAAGATTCTCACATCAGTGTACAATCCAGTAATTGGTGGTTTAACATATCCTCCAATAACATGAATAGTTTTGTTTGCTTCCGCTTCTGCTTGAGAGGGTCTTGATAACAGATATCGTTGAAGTTTTTTTGATTTTCTAAGCATGTAGTTGTCAAGCAACTCACCGACAAAGAATCTATTCAGAGTAGTTCCAGTCCAGACACATTCATTAATCATCAACTTAGTCAATTCAAGTTTTGAATCTAATTTCAATAAAAGTTCTGCATCCTTACGATTATATTTTTCAAGAAGTTCTCTATTATTGTCATACATTTCTTTAATTCCTTCAGCATGCAAAATCTTCGCTTCTCCTAAGAAAACTCTAGCTATCTCATTAAGAGAAAATCCAGTCAATCCAATTTTATCCATTTCATACGAATATAATTTGATGCATCGTTTCATAAGATCAAGATGAATTCGTTTTCTCCAATCATATTTGATTTCATACTTTTCCATACGTTTCAAAATATATGGTAAATCGAATTTTTGAGAGTTCCAACCCACGAAAACATCATGTTCATCAATGAGTTTTATGAGATTCTGAATTAATGTTTTTTCATCAGCAGTATCATCATACCAACTTTTTCCTTTATTATCATATGCTGCCCATGAAAGAATCTTATCTCTTCCAATCTCAATTCGCTTGCTAGTCGAGTCATCTGTTTCGATATCAAAATACAAAATATTCAAATTGTCAGCAATCGGAACTTCTTTGTCAATCATGTATCGTTTAGTTCGGGATAAATCTGATTCATATGCGACGATATTCATTTTCTTGAGTTTAGAGATAATCCCAGAAACAGCAGCATTTCTTGCAGTGTATTTACAATAAATTAAAGTGAATTCTCCATTGCTGCCAAATTTTTCAATAAGTTCTTCTTTGTTATTGAAAACTTCTTTAAATTTTTCTTCTCCACCCGCTTTTTTAAAATCTGCTGTTTTTATAGCAAAATACCAATCTTGTCCTTTTATTCGATGTGTTGATGTTTCTTCTCCTTTTTTGAGAATTAAAATAATATCAGCCCAATCATCCCATCCAGTAAGTACTTTATATTTTGATTCTTTTTTTTCTGACATATTATTTTGAAACAAGCCAATTTACAAATTGATATTGCACTGGATGAGTTATCCCTTGTTTTTTAAAATCTGTTTTTCTCAAATATTCTACTTCATCTTTTGATGAAATTCGTGGACAATCAATTGATTCAAATTCTGTAGGATTTTTTATTATTTCTTCAAGCATTAAAAAATGTTTTTCATACACATGCAATGAATCAACGAAATGATGGTAGTTCCCCATAACTAATTCAGGATATGTGCTTCTGAGGGTCACGTAGATCATTTCTTGAATAAAACTAAATGTCGGTGCATCATTTCCCATACCAAACACAGAATCTTGTGAGCGCATATGGACTGTCATATTCAATTTATTTTCACGAATTCTGAAATTAATAGCATATGTGCATGGATAATCATTTGAATCAGATAACAAGTGTTCAGAAGATAAAATCATAATACTTGCTCTACGAGAGTCTTTATCTTTCATTAGAATCGAAATAACATTATCAAATTGTTTATTGATATATTGACCATAATTTGAATTTATTCCGCCGTCTTTGTTTATTAAACCTTTCCAGAGACTAGCATGCTCTATAATACTCGTATCGTATCTATCACCTTTCATATACCAAAGAAATTCCTGTTTAATATAATTCAAATTAAGTTTTCTTGCTTTGAAATTAGCAAATCGAATATAAGGAGGTAAGATATAATTTGCATTTTCTATTTCTTTGATTAACAATCCTCGAGGTGATACTAATTTTCCATCTTTTAATAGCATGCCATAAATTTTTATGAAAGGTGCAATTTCTGCGTAGGGTATGTTATCTATGTTATGCATTTTCTATAAAAGGCAATTTTAATTGTTTGTTATTCTCACCCATCTCATCAGCATATCGCTTTTCAACTATTTCTGATTTTTTGTAAAAAAGTTCTTCAAAACTTTCTGGCGTCAAACCTTGCAGAATACAAATATTCAATAAAAATTTGAATGTGTCTATTATTTCTTCTTGCACGTGCTCTTTGTTATATTCTTTCGTATTTGCTCGATGCAATTTCCAGGGAATGACATTCAAAATTTCTCCGAGTTCGCGATGGACGCTTAAGATATACTCTTTTGTGAGTTTGATTCGTTCTTCTTCAGAAATATTTTCTGGATCGAAAAAATTCAATTGAAATGATTTCTGTTTTTCCCAAATTTGTTGTAAGTTATTCATGTTTTTCTGCTAAATTTAATCGAAGTCTAATAAAATGTTCTCCATTTGCAAAGTTGATTCTTGAATCTCTGTCGCATGGGTTTTTTTCTAAATGCTTTTGTATTTTATCATGTTTGAAAATATATTGTGTATCTGTATTTTTTTCAGTAATCGCATATGTATCATACAGCATTGAATCAAAAATATGAGCCATTACGAAAAATGCACCAAATTTCGCTTCTTGAGTTTGTTTATATTTTCGAATTGACATTTTTGATGGAGTATGTATTACCATATTTTCTATTGCTTTTTCAAGATTTTTTTTAGACACGAAAAATCTTTTCTGTTTGCCGACTTTCTGTATACTCGCACCCAACACATTTTTGTTGCACATATCTTCTTCAATAAATTTTCTCATTGATGGCTCACTTGCAATCTGGGGAATGTATTGAAAAGCCTCACGAGCGGAATATATTTTTTTATCTTGTATTTTCATGAATTTAGAAATTATTTTGCAACATGTATATTCCCGCTGCGAAGCCTTTGACATCTAACTCAGTAGTTGAAGTATTAAGATATTTTTTTTGTTTTAACATCTCTTTCAAAGATGCGCGAACTTCATCTATGCTTAGTCCTTTTTTTTCTGCAACCACTCGAATAAGAGCATGCATCTGTTTTCGAAGTCGTTGAGTAGTCATATCGATAGTCTCATTCATAGCTTCTCCAGTCGATGCAAACTCTTCATCAATCGGTAACAACATCACAAGAAACGTGTCACCTTTTGTAAATTCCATAATATCTTTAAAACCTGCTTTGTGGGACTCATCAATGTCTAAAATTAATTTATATTGATGAGCCCCGTCAGGCCCATGATGTTTGTCGTATTGTGCAATGAATGACATCATAATGGTTTTTAAAATAATTACTTATTTTTTTCTGCTTCCGCAAGAACTTCTTCAGCAAGCTTTACGAGCTCTGCTTTCTTTTCTATAAAAAGTACAGTATTTAATGCATTCTGTCCTTCTCCAGTAAGATCTAAATCTCCGTTAATAAAGCCTGCTTTGACAAGAATTTGAGTATCTTTGTCAAGAAGTTTCTTCATCATAATGCTAAGTTTGTTCATAATTGTGTGAGAGTTTGTTAATGTTTTACTAATAATTTCGTATTCTTCTAATTTTCTGCTACCACCACTATCATTGATCTGATAGTTTGAACTTGCTTTGATACACTTTCCCCGAAATTCATATTCGTCTGTAATATGAGTAATCAGCCATTCCGACTTATCTATTTTATTTCGAACTTGAAAACCAATTTCTAGCGGATATCTTCCAATATATTTCATATCACCGTCATTTAACCAGCCACTTACAATACTGCCATCATCAAACAATACTTCATATGTATTCGTTTTGACATGTTTTATTATTGTCGCAAATTTTCCTTCTCTTTCTTGATCAATATTTGATTGCACTCCACCAACTACTTTGAAACGATCTCCTTTTTGAAATGCTCCGTTTGTTGTGCTCGAAAATATCATATTTTCAAAATTAACTGATAATCGTTATACTTTGGGTGCTTTAAACATTTCTGATGTAACTGTTCTAAGATCTTGCGCAATCACTTTGATGCTCTGAGCTGCTTTGCGAATATTTTTTGATCTAGCATACACAAATCCTTTTTCTTTTGATGTTGCTATTTCTGATTCTATCGAAACTATATTTTCTTTGAGTTGAGCAACGAATTGTTCTAATTTATCCATTGTTGTGAATTATTTAATTAATAATGTTTCGACCTTAAAATACTTCTTCATCATCATCTTCAACTGCTTCAGCGGTTTCTGTTTTCACTGTTTCAACGACATCAAAATCAGAATCTTTTTTAACTACGTCTTTTTTCGTTTGCACTTCTTCTTTGTTGAGATCAACATCTGCACCCACAGCTTTCTTTTCTGATTCTGATACACTAGCTCCAAATTTTTTCATAAGAGCATCTGCAAGTGCAGAAATATCATCTAGTTTGATTGTTTTCTTATCTTTGAAAAGAATGGGTGCAAGCGCTGCTGCTACTGTATAAGAATCAACTATCGTGGCTTTTCGAGGACCCCAAGAGCCGCCTTTGCCTCCAGTGGTTGCATTTGGATTTTTAATATTCCAACTTTCTTGAGCAAAGCCATCTTTATCTTTCCACGTTCTTTTTTCCCAAATACCTTCAACGGTGTCTCCAATTTTCCAACCGTCTGCAAATTTTCCCATTGCAGCGCCTTTACGGCCTGACACTTCGTCAAGCACCGTTGTGATACTATATGTTTCACCTTCTTTAAATTTCGAAGGCATTTCTTTTCTACCTATTTTTGCTATTTTAATTTTTACTGTTTCTGACATAAATTTATAATTTTTTAATTTAATAATAAAGCTTGTTCGTACCGTGCAAGCTCTGCTTTAGCAAAGAAACCTATGCCTCCTTTTGGATCATCATAAATTCCTTGTCTAATTTTCTCGACAATTAATTCTAATTCGTCGAATGCTGCAGCCATGTCATCAAGAGACACATGTGTCGACACCACTTGTATCACTTGGTCATGTTTATGTTGTTTGTACTTTTTCAGCAAAATAAAGTACAAAGTCTCCTCAGCAACCTCGTTGTATTCAGAATAATACCAGAGGTTGTAAAGAAGAGTCTGGACTTTAGAACTCGCACTGTCTGGAGCCCAAGCTTGCGAAGCAGTTTTATAATCAATAATTCGACCATTTTTTGTTAAACGATCTAACACGCCAGAAAAATCTAATGTTGATTCCTGACCAGTAAGCGGATTAATAAGTTTTCTCTTAACATATTTTTCAGAAACACCTTCATTCAATTGATACAGTTTTTCTAACTTTGGATGATATTCAAGATAATTAGTCAACATTTCTTTGCCTAATTTTAAAAGTTCTGGATGTAATAGTTTTTCCTCTTCAAGAAGTTTGTTGACATCTAACACTTTTTCAAATGCTTCAAAAGGATCTGAATCTTTTTTATACATTGATTCAATTCCTTTATGCACAGCACTTCCAAAAAGCAGATGTTGCTGTTTTTGAGGTAATTGAATTTTTGCGATATATTGATAATAAAATAATTTTGGTGAATCTAAATAACAATTTATCATGCTCGCTGAAATTCTATTTATTGGATATTCATTGTTTGTCATATTTTTAAAAAGATTCAATTTTTTTTGCTACTTCTTTTGCAAATAATTCTTTCAGATATTTATATTGTTTATCAGAATATTTTTTGACTACGACACGGGCTTTAATAACTTTGCCAGCTGCTTTTAATTCTTCTTTGTTAGCAGCATTTAAGATTAAATTAATTTCCTCGACAATTAATTCAAATTCTTTCGATCCTGGTAGCACTGTTGTATCTTTTCTATTATTTGGATGTGTAAATTCTTCCGCTTCTTCTTCTGAAAAAATCATTGTATGCAATCCAAGATGTTTCAATACTGCAATATCAAATCCTCTTTTTTCAGCCATCTTTCTTAAATAGCCACGTCCGCGATGTGGAGTATTCACTCGATTTGATTCGCCTGTTACTGTAAAAGTTCTATCATTTTCTGAATGTATGCATCCTCCGTTTGGATTATTTTTAGTATGACAGTGTATTGTTATACGTACAATATGTTCTAATTCATTTTGATAAGTAGGACTGACATTCGGTGATTCTGATACTTCAAAATTGAGACTTATACCTGCTATTTGTGCAATCTTTTCAACCGCAGCATGTGTAAGAATCCAAACTTTTTTATCTTGTGCAAGCCAGCAATCTATTTTTTTATCAATGACATCAATGAGCTTAACTGCTTTTCCAGTCTTGTCTAGAAAAGTAGTTTCTTCTAATGACGGTATCTTTTTTTCTTCAGTTGAAATTGTTTTTCTTTTTGCCATATATGTGTATATTATATCATATGCACAGATTTTGTACAATTTTACTATGTTAATAACTATTATTTATCCCACATATCATCTATTTCCTTTTGCGATTCTTTACTATTTTCAATAGGCACTCCTTCAGTTTCATAATATTTTGCAATTGATTTATTTAATGAAATTGGAATTCGAATACCTCCTTCACCCATTCTATTTTTCTCAACAACTATTTCATAATCACCATTCTTGTGAACACTAATTATAAGAACAACGTCAGCATCTTGATAAATAGTTGATGATGATTTTGCATCATGCATTGTAATTGGTGATTTAGAATCATATTTTCGTTTTGTGATATGAGAAATCATCAAAATTGGAATTTTCAAATCAACAGATAAATCTTTGAGTATTGAAACAGCTTCTCCAGTTCTCTGGAAAATGTCATGAACTCCTTTGACAAATTTTTGAAGATTATCGATTGCGACAAATTCAATATCATACAATTTTACAGCAGCGGGCAATAATTCTGACATTCTTTTCGGATCCATTTCTGCTTGCGAACCAGAATAAAAATAAAGAGGATACTCTGAAAATTCATCTTTCAATATTTCCCATTCTGTTTCATTGCTTCGAAGTTCTTCTAATTTTTTACCACTATGAATGCTCATCATGCGTAAAATGTAATAATTGATTTTACCTTCGAGACAAAACAATAAACATTTTTTGTCTGTTTTAACCATTTGAAGAACAGCATTGAGAATCCATGTGGTTTTGCCAACTCCAGAATCACCCATTAAAATAATTAAATCTTCTGCTTTGAAACCATTTAAAATTTTATCAAGTTTCGGAAAATTATCAAGACGAAGACCTTCAAGTGAGCCATCTTCATCAAACCAAGTATCTATTTTATTAACATAGTCACTAATCTGTGTAACACTTTTTATAGAAAATCGATATGCGTTTTCTTTAATAAATTTTTTGAAAAGAGAAACATCTTTTTCTTTGAGATAATCATTAACATCTTTAGTAGGCAATACTACGTTATAACATTTTGGAAAACCAATTTTTTCAGCAATTTTTTTAGCACCGCTTTGTCCCGCTTCATCAGAATTAAGAACAACGAAAACTTGTTTGAATTTATTAAAAAGAGTTAACCATTCTGGTTTAAATGATTGAGCTCCTCCTGTGAGACCCACGACATTTTCAATTCCCATTTGCCATGCTGCCATGCAATCAGTTTCACTTTCAACTAAAACAACTGCTTTTTTCGAATAATCAAGATTATCGACATTAAAAAGAACAGTAGGCTGGCCGCTTACTCTTTTAAATGCTTTATCTCCTTGCCAGCGACGCATTTTAAAATTCCAAAGTTCTTTTTCAAAAATATGTGGTATTGTAATCCAATCTTCTTTTAAACCCAATTTAAAAAATTCAATAGTTTTATCAGAAAATCCTCTCTGATATAGATATTTTTTTGCTGACTCATTTTTAACAAGAGCGTCTTGACTGGTTTGAATGTTTGAAAATATCAGAGGTTTGTATTTTTTACGAAGAATGTCTGCTTGAGCAATATCATCTAAAACTCCGTATTTCGCTTTAAGCATATATAGATTGCCAGAATGCCCGCATAGTTTACAGTTGTATAAACCTGTTGTTTTATTTACATACAGTTTGAAACGCTCATCGCCACAAAATGGACATGTTTTAATAACAAGCTCTGCTTCTGTAGCACTCTGATATTCAATATTATTCTCATTGACAAACGTTAATCCTAGCATATAATTAAAAAGCAACAACCGCATTGCTGACAAAGGGACCATCAATCCCTTCAGAACAAGACTTATGAAAACTTGTTCTGATGCAATGCGGTTGTTGACTTTTAATTTTGATGGTTTTGTTTGTCGTCATATCTTTTTTGTTACTGATATAAGATATTATTACTGTTAATGCTTATTTTCAATGCTTAGGACTCTGTAGGCCCAGAAGACCATTGCTATTTAATGCAGCTGGTTTGTTTCGAATTTCTTTACAAAATTTTGTAGATTTTCATCTTTGACATAATATCTAGTGCCCGATTTAGTGCCAGTCAGAATGGGTTTGAATATATCTACATAATCTTTGGAAATATATTTCAGAAGTGCTTTATATGATGTTATCCAGTACACTCGTTTTGACGCCCAAATCTGTCTAGCTGTCAGAAGTTTCTGCTCTTTTTGCGTATTATTCATGTTTTAAACGTATTTGTGGCTTATAATATCTTCCCAATATGGGTGCTTTCGCGAGAGCTTCTAGTTTTCGTCTAGTAGTGCGATTACGTGATTTTTTGTGTCGTGCAAAATATCGTTTGTATTCTTCACTATTTTTATCCCAACGAAAACCTTTTCGATTTCCCCCGTGAAAACGTTTTTCGACCTTCATATTGTTACTATCATTACTATACATATAATACCATATTATTCACAAAATGTACACTACTGAAGAAGTTTTTCAAGCATAGCTCTTGAGACTTTTCGTTTTCTCAATCTATCTTTGTCACCGAGAACTTGCTCAGCTGTGTTTTGTTTTGTATTTAAAACTTGTAATGAATATTCATCTATCGTATCCTTTGCTATAATTTTATACACAACAACCTGGCCAGTCTGACCGATTCTATGGACTCTGTCCTCACGTTGTTCAGTTTTAGACACACTCCAAGGAATATCATAATGAACAACAAATTTTGATTTTTTCTGTAAATTGAGTCCATGCGTGCCAGCGTCTGTTGAAATTATTAATTTATTTTCAATATTTGAATTGAATTTGTCTTTGTTTTCATTCCGTTCTTGTTCGCTAACACCGCCCGCAATTAGAAGTGGATTATACTCTGCTAATTCTCTCATCAAAATCAATGCCATTTTTTTAAAAGATGTAAAAATAACAACTTTATTACCATCTGTGCAAATAGTTTGTAAGAGTTCTTTCAATCCTTCTAATTTTGATGATTCTTTACTGTCACTTATTAATTCTAAACTATTTACCGCTTGTTTTAATCGAAGCATTTTTGTTATCATATTCTGCAATCCACCTCGATCAGTCATTCCGAGTGTTTTAAGTTCTTCTTTTAATTCTTGTTTGATAGCATTATACATTTTTCTTTCTGATGCTGAAAGATCAATATAAATGTTTTCATAAAGCTTGGGTGGTAATTGTTGCAATACTTCTTTTTTTAATCTACGAATACAATATGGGTGAATTTCTTTTCGAAGTAAATCTAGATTTTTATAGCTTTTGATTGAACCCCATTTGTCTTTTTCACAATATTTGTCTACAAATTGCCAATATGAACCCAATGCGCCTGGTTCACAAAAATCAATAATGCTCCAGACATCCTGGACAGAATTGCTTAGAGGAGTGCCAGAAAGTGGAAATCTATATGTAGCATTTAACTTTTTAATTGCTCTCGTAGTTTTAGCCTTTGGATTCGAAATTTTAGTCGCTTCATCTGCAATAATCACATCCCATTTTATTTTTTGCATTTCGGGTAAATCTCGCAAAAGAAGTTCATAATTAGCAATATACACATTAGCATCTTGAGACCATTTCTCATCACGTTGTGTTTTTTCTCCTTTAATTATAATTGAACTAAGCTCTGGTGCTCGTAATTTGAATTCTTCTTCGACAGTGGCTTTAAGAGTCGCATATGTAAAATAAAGAATCTTTTTGCATTTCCTCATTTTTATTGCTGCAATAGCTTGTATAGTTTTACCAAGACCCGGCTGATCGCCGTTGAGAGCATTTTTTGCAGCATGTAGAAAACTAGCACCCTCTTTCTGGAATTGAAATAGCGGCAATGCTGTTTCTGCTAATAGTCTTGTTTCAGTTTCTGTAAAATCACCCATTCGCAATTTTTCTAATTTATCTCTGATTGCTTTCAATTTTTCAAACTCTTCTAAAATTTCAGCATCAGCAACAAACCCTAATGTTGGTAAACGATTCAGCACTGTTTCAAGTTGTGACATAGGAACAATCCAACATTTTGCTCGATTATCGAATTTACGATCACCAATTTGTCGAATTACTTCAACAAGATAAGGATCGTATTTGAATGAAATGATGATATTATTGTTTCTTTTACTAATTTGCATAAGTGTTATATAATATTTACTATTATGGCAAACAAACAAAAAGACAAAGACTACTACATTCCGGAATTTGATCAATATGTTAAGTTAGATGATGTTAAACAAGAATATATACGAATTTATCATGCATACTTCGTGTTGCAATGGGAAATGTATGAACTTTGTGAACATTTTCAATGCAGTAATGCAAAAATAACAAAAGCTATAGCTTGGGTAATCGAAAATAAAGGGAAGTTTCCTTCAGAATATCTTCTCGACGGTGCAATTTATGCTCTTCGTGAAAGACTTAAACAGAATCGTAAACTGTTAGATATTGAGTTAGCGAAAACTAAATTCCAAGATAAGCGTTTTATCATTGAACTCAACAATCAACTTCGATTTGATGAAGAAAGACTTTTCAAATTACAAGCTATCACTGATTCAAAACCAAGTGCTGAAGATGCAATCAAAGCTAGCGACGTATTAAAACTAATTTCTGCAGCAAATTCTACAAAGAACTCTTAGGCTATTATACCATATTATTCTATATTTGTACAATCTGTTCATAGATTGATATATAATGCTACTATATGTCAGATGAAAAAATACTTCCATTTTCAGAAGATGAAATTCGAGTTTTAACTCGAGCATCGA
>Ga0209727_1001601_pt1 | contig 18071 bp, 18 predicted proteins | sample RifGroC1_FD_183995 | JGI IMG/M metagenome (GOLD analysis project Ga0209727, IMG submission 183995) | Groundwater microbial communities from Rifle, Colorado, USA - Groundwater C1 (SPAdes) (version 2) | ecosystem: Environmental > Aquatic > Deep subsurface > Groundwater | place: Rifle, Colorado...
TTTGAAGTAGGGATGGTATGACGCTCAAACGAAGGCGAATTTTTGCCGCGTAAAGATGCTGCCGCTTCCGTAGCAACCCTCCCGATCGTTCTTCCTGCCGCATCAATAATATGTGTTGTTGTTGTCATAATAATATCTAAACAAATTCAATGATAGCCATTTTGCTTGCATCTCCTTGGCGCGGAGTGAGCTTCACGATTCGCGTGTACCCGCCCTGGCGCTCTTTATAACGGGGTGCGATAGTTTCCACAAGTTTTTTTGTTGCGCTCTCGTTGCCCAACCGCGATACCAAGAGCCTGCGCGCGAATAGATCACCCTTGCGTCCGCGTGTTACCATTTTTTCAATATACGGCCTAAGCTCTTTTGCTTTTGCCTCCGTTGTTCTGATCTTTTCCCGTAGAATAAGGGAGCACGCAAGAGAACGAATAAGCGCTTGACGCTGATCGGTCGTTCTTCCAAATTTTCTGATTGCCTTGTGGTGTTTCATCCCGTTAGAGATAGGAAATGCTTTGTATTTCCGTATGTAAAATTAAATTTTAATTACTTTTATGCATCAATTTTCGAATAATCTGCCTGTTAGAAAAACAAACTGCTTAATCTCTAACGGGATTCATACTACCTAATCAAATCTTAAAAGTCAAAAGTAAAAATTTTTGTATTCGCCTAGGGCGAATTCGTTAATTTTTCATTTTGATATTTGCATTTTTATTTTTCTTTCAGGACAAGGCCGAGATTCCCGAGTGCGCGCCTGATCTCCTGAATTCCTTTTTCTCCCAATCCTTCGAGCTCAAGAAGATCTTCTTCTTTCTTTCGAGATAGGCCTCCTACGGTTCTGATATTTGCGGCGGCGAGCGCGTTTGCAGTGCGGGTCGAGAGTTCAAGACTTTCAACTTTCATTTTCGGAATCTCTCCCTCCCCTTCCGCTCCTTTGGTGCCGCCTTCAACATCCTCTTCTCCTTCACTTGAAGAAAACTCTTCTTCTTTAAATCCGACGATGGACTTGAGTTGATTGATCATAATTTCAATTGATTTTTCAAGAGCTTCGCGAGGAGTAAGTGTGCCGTCTGTTTCAATGGAAACCTTGAGTCTGTTGTGGTCAGTTCGGTCGCCCACGCGCATGTTTTCCACTTCGTAATTCACGCGGCGGATAGGAGTAAATATCGCATCAACGGCAATCACACCAATATCAACCTTATCTTTCTGGTGTACATCTTTTGGAATGTACCCAAGACCTTTTTCGATCTTCATTTCAATATCAAGTGTTGTCCCCTTGTCGGTGATCGTAGCAATGAAAGCGTCCTTTGAAAGCACCTCGACTTGGCCGGGAACTTTTATGTCTGCCGCAGTAACGCTCTTCGCACCCTTCACGGAAAGAGTCACGGTCTGCGGCTCATCGGTGAGCATCTTAAAACGCACTTTTTTCAAGTTCAGCAAAATGGTGATGACATCTTCTTTTACCCCCTGGATGGTCGAAAATTCATGAGATACGCCGCTGATCTTGACGGACGTGATCGCCGCGCCGGGAAGAGACGAAAGAATGATCCTTCGCAACGAATTGCCGAGCGTGTGGCCGTATCCCGGGTACAAACCGTCAATCTCATAAATACCGGAGATGGCATCTTCGGAGATTATGCGGGGCTTTGAGGGAAGAAGTACGTTGTAGTCAGGCATAGATTTCGAAATAATTAGTAATTAATAAATACCAATAAAAAATTATCTGCTGTAAAATTCAATAACCGATGCAAGGTTAAATGTCACCTCTCCTTCCGCGAGCTTTGGACTTGACGCAAGGGTTCCCTTAAGTTGGGCTACATCCATGGTCGCCCAAAATGGAGTCTTGTGCTTTTCGAGCCGTTCAGAGAGTCCGGCAAAAAGAACTTTTGCCTTACTTCCTTCGCGTACCGCAAGGACATCTCCGGGCGCTACGCGATATGAAGGAACATTCATTCTTTTTCCATTCACCGTGATGTGTCCGTGCGAGACCATCTGACGCGCGATCGATCGAGAAATAGCAAACCCTAAACGGTATGCAACGTTATCAAGACGCGACTCAAGATTTTCATAGAGACGCTCAACGGGATTCATGCCCGATTTTGAAGAAGCTTCTTTCACGTAGTTTGAAAACTGTTTCTCGCGTAAACCATAGGTATTGCGTACCTTCTGCTTTTCGCGAAGTTGTGTTCCGAATTCAGAAACGCTTCCGCGATGTTTTCGATCGCTATCTCGTATGCCGGGAGGATACGGCTTTTTAACCGTGGCGCACTTGTCCCCACGGCCGCAAATACTCTCTCCCAATCTCCTGCATATTTTACAACTGATTCTCATGCTATTTTAAAAAAAATTAAACTCTTCGGGGCTTCTTCGGTCTCGGTCCATTGTGCGGGACCGGTGTCTTGTCGCTGATCCCCGATATATCAATGCCCTTTGAAGCGAACGCCCTGATCGATGACTCACGACCCGAACCAACTCCCTTCACGACAACGTCAACTTCTTTGATTCCCATAAGATTTGCTTTTTCGCCGATCAATTCACCGACTTTTGCGGCCGCAAATGGAGTTCCCTTTTTTGCGCCGGCAAATCCAAGCGCGCCGCTTGAAGAAAACATAAGCGAGTTTCCTTCTTTGTCGGTCAAAAGAAGTTTTGTGTTGTTGTATGTTGATTGAACATACAAAACACCCGCGGTTACGCGCTTCTTGGGAACACGCGCTACCGATTGAGACACTGGTCCCTCTTCTTTATCTCCCCCTTTTTTTATAATTCGTTTTTTTCCCATGATTTTATAGCTTCATTAGCTTTTAGCTTCTTAAGCTTCGGAAGCTTTTGAAGCTCTGGAAGCTAGAACCTTATTTTTATGTCTTCTCAACCTTTCGGCGGCCGGAACCCATGGTCTTCCTTACGTTGCCTCGAACCGTGCGGGAGTTTGTCTTTGTTCTCTGTCCGCGCACCGGCAATCCGCGCGTATGACGGCTTCCGCGATAACACTTGATGTCTTTCAAGCGTTTGATGTTCATAGAAACTTCACGCTTGAGATCCCCTTCTATCTTAAAGGTTTCAATAATTTTTCTGATCTTATTTTCGTCTGTAGGAGATATTTCCTTTCCTTTGGTATCAAAACTTACGCCTGCTTCATTGAGTATTTTTTGCGCGCGAGGACGCCCGATGCCATAGATGGCACAGAGTCCGATTTCTAGTCTTTTATTATCTGGTATGGTGATTCCTGAAATACGCATAAAATGAAGTTTTTTAAAGTTTATAAAGTTAAAAGTTTGTAAAGTAAATTTCTTTGTTGTTGTCTGGCCTTACGAACTTTATGGACCTTATAACTTTCTACTTGGTTATCCTTGCTTCTGTTTGTGCTTCGGATTATCGCAAACAACATACAGGCGACCTTTTCGCCTGACCATTTTACATTTTGCGCAGATTTTTTTAATTGATGAACCGACTTTCATCCTGTAGTAGAAAATGGCATCGCTCTCATGGAGCAAACTCGCCATGTTATTTTATTTAGTAATTATATTTCGACATACCACATACTTATAAAGAGAACACCCTTTCTCTAATGCCATTTTTCACTACGGGATTCATTTCCTTTATACACAAAAATGAAACCAATGGTTTGTTATACAAACCATCAGTAATTATTCATCCCGTACGAGAGTGCGTTGTCCCAGCCACGAACTTTCCTAAATCTTTAAAAATTAAAAAGTATGCTCTCGTACGGGATGAATAAAACGATGACCAAAGGCTTGCCTGCCGGTAAGCAGGCTAGATTGCGATTATATATTACTTACAATCTTTTGACAACCCTTCCTTTTCCACCGTAGGGGTCAAGCTTGATCATGACCTTGTCGCCAATAAGAACCCGAATCCGGTTAAATCGCATTTTCCCCGAAAGGTATGCGAGAATCACACTTTTGTCTGGAAGTTCAACCCGAAACATTGTATCTGGTAATGCCTCTATGACTGTCCCGCTGGTATGAAGGTCCTTATCGTCTGTTATATCCACCATTTTTTGATTAAAAGATAATATCAAATAGAAGCCGCGGCGTCAACCCCAAATCGTTAAGCGTAAAGCCTAGAACCTAGAGCGCGTGAGGAGGCATGGAAAAAAAATTTGGTATTTGCCTTACGTTTTACGCCTGCCTGCCCATGCTGGGGTGGTAGGCAGGCTTCACATTCTACGTTCTACGGCTTTCATTTTAGGGTTTCTTCAATGGTTATTTTTTCAGAATTTTGAGGAAAATCCATCTTCCAGAACGGCCGTACGACTGCTTCAGCCCTCCAAATAGATGCGTATTTTGTAATAATATTTTTAAATCCATCGCTTTTTGAAACTCCAGCAAGTTCATTTTTGAGTTTTTCCGTATCTACATTCCACACGACAACCGCTTCGCCGGAAATAGAAAACAAGACGTCTTTCAGGTTTGCGGGGTCAAGTACCTCGTTCTTTGGCTTTAATTCAAGGTCCGCGAGGTTCCGGACCAAAACAGGATTTCCATCATACGGATCGATTGTTTCTTCGGCGATAAATTTACTTAGTGCACCCTTGTTAAACATAATGCCGTAGAGCGACCCTTTTACTGTAATATGCGCCGGATTTTGCGTATTAATCGCCTCAAGATCATCAAACACGATAAAGATGGCATTATCGTAGAGTATGAATCCTTCCGGGATCTGCGCACGCGCTTTTTTAATAAGATCGCTTCGGAGAGCTTCCTTCAAGCGTAGAACGGCACTCTTTTGATCCTCCGGTGATGGAACTTTTATTGTTCCCGAAAATCCTCCCTCAAGAGGAGTTTGGGAACGAGCATAAAATTTCGCGTAGCGAGGATCGCCCTTAAAACCGGGAATTGTGAAATCCGTTGCGCTGCTATTGTATTCCTCCCCCGGAGCATCGCCATAGACAGTGACCTCGATGCTTCCCGGAATACTCTTGCCTCCCAGCGTAGACATACCGGGTACAACGATTGAATTATCAATGCGATAAATTTTTCCGCTTGCAGATTCGAATCTTGTATTTTTGATCAATCGCTGGCTTACGGTGCTGTATTCGTTGAAAATCTTTATTTTACCCGAAGCTTTTCTGGTTATTTTTTTTTCAACCGTTGTGGGGATATCTTCCGATTTTTCTTCGAGGGGAAGAGGGATTTTTTGATATGAAACAATCCCCTTCCCTGTCGAAGCTTCAGTTTCGGCAGGCAGGTCGGCTGCGTTCTCTCGAGCGGTAAAATCAATAGCAAGAGAAACCGTTTTATTGAGCGGTACAATTTTTACCGTTGCACCGGAAAAAAATGTTGAGAGGACGACGCCAAGCATGCCGACAAACACCACCGTAGCAACAACCCACAATACCATGCGCGGTGATTTACTTGAAGTATTATTCGTATTTTTTATCCATGCAGACGAATTTAGTTCTCCGCCTTCCTGCTTTTTTACTAATCGAGGAAGAAAGTCTCCTGCCTGCGCCGCAAAGTCATGCGTCGCCTGCCCGCGCTCATTCGGCGGGCGGGCAGGCAGGACCGGCTCCGGAGACGATTGTTTCACCTCTTCTTTAGTGGTCCGTTTAGATGGGAATACGACATCTTGAATAATTCTTCTCGTCATAGGTTATATATACTATCGTATCAAAAATAACTAAACATGCCCGAGCTCAACAATGCGATCGGCAAAAAGCGCCTCGACGACGATGAACGGATCTTTTTCAACCTGCGGACTGAATGTTGAGAATTTTTCCATAGTCGCCGTATCAAGGAGTGTGACATCAAAGGGCGCACCCGTGCCGGTAAATTCTCCGAGTTCACTTGATGTAAGACAGTCCAAAAACCACGGAGCAACATCTGCATCTGACGTAAAGAAAACAGCACTGGGAAGCGTGAGATCGTCAGAAAGACTTCGAAGGCCCTGCTGTAGAGACTTGAGCCATTCATCTCGAGACCCTTCAAGGATTTTTTGAATTTTTTCCTTCGTTGCATCGTTTGTCTTTTCTTCTCGATACATGGTGAAGAGAGAAGCTACCTCTTCGGGGACAGTATTAAGCCCGCTTGAAAGTCTGCGCAATAAAAAATTCTTTCCGAGGGGGAACGACGCTGTTTCGAGAAGGACGTTCCCTTTTACAAGCGATATGTCCGCGACCTCGCCACTGATGTCCATGAACAAAAAATCATTCTTGTGAGAAAATATGTCGCGTATGGTGCTGAATGCCGTAAGCGAGAAGGAACAAAATTTTATATTGCGAGATCCGAATGTTTTGGTAATACGAGATTTGACGGAACTTAAAACTCGTTTGGGAGCCATACTGATGTATAGTGACATCTCAAGATTTTTTGCGCGCATCCCGTAAGGATTGTCCGTGATGTAGCCGTTGAGTTTTACCTGCACGGTGTGCGTTTCCATGATCTCAACATCTTCCTCACCCATACGCTTATACTTCCCGATATTGAGCACCTTAAAACTTTCGATCTCACGTGCAACAAGATCTTCCACCACGCGCTTGCTTACCGCAAATTCTTTGTCTTGCTTCATTTTTATCACGCGCGTTTGCGATGCGTACCACGGAGAGGAGAAAACGCATAAAAAACTGCGCGGGTGCGGCATTTCCGATTGTTGCATTTTTATAAGAACCTTCTCAAGAGTTTCGAGCATCGAAGAAAGAAATCTTCCGAAATTAAGGTCGTTTTGGAACACCATGCTTTCCCGAGCGCTCCAGATAATTTTTGGCTTTTCTCCCGCATGAAAAGAAATAAGCGCTCCGCCGACACTTGCGCTTCCGATATCAAAAACAGCAATGACTGTCGACTCCCGAGAATTTTTTAAAAATGAGAACATGTCCATATGAAGTATTATCAGTATACCACAGGAACAAGAAAGCTCTGTGGAAAATCATATGACACATAAAAACACCGCCATCCCACTTGACAGAATATTAATAACAAACTAAATTTCAGGGAGACTTAAGTTCTGGTTCTCAAAAACACACGTGGAGGTATCCATATATGACTAGACCGAGAAGTGATTTTGGGGAAACGAGGACGGATGCGCCATTTCGCCTAAAACGGAGGCTTTGGGCATCCATTGAGTTGGATGATAATTACGAGGGTGTGAAAAAAGCTCTCGATGACGGTACTCCTGTGGATTCTAAAGATGAAGATGGGAGAACACCTCTTGTGTATGTATTGCGCTATCGAAAAAAGAATTGGCCGAGGGTCGCGGGGCTTTTGATCAGTCGCGCCGCAGATGTTCGGCTAAAATGCGGAAAGGGCAAGCATAAAGAAACGGCTCTGGATATTTTGATACAAATAAACGATGAGGAAGCACTCGACGTTATCGAGCAGTACGTGACAGGTGTACTAACCGCCTAACACTCCCGTGATTATTCACGGGATTTTTTTATCCAACGACCGCCTTAATGCGTCGAATTCCTGACGCAACGGCTTCTTCTTTTATGATTTTGAAGTGTTTGATCTGCGAAGTGTTTTTTACGTGCGGACCTCCGCACAGTTCGCGTGAGTAAACAGTGCCATCCAGCGCTTTTACCATATACACATTCACTATATCCGGATATTTTTCCCAAAAACTTCCTTCAACTCCCGCTTTTTGCGCTTCTTCTTTTGGCATCTGCTCAATGACTACCGTGCATCCTTTGGTGATCGCTTCATTAACATAGTCTTCCACTTTTTTAAGAATATCAGGAGATACTTTTTCCGGATGAGTGAAATCAAAGCGTGTGCGCTCTTGCGTGATATTCGAGCCCGCCTGATGCACGTGGTCACCCAAATATTTCCGCAGTCCCGCAAGCATTAAGTGTGTCGAAGTATGAAGCATGGTTGTCTTCTCGCTGGTATCAGCGAGACCTCCTTTGAATTTTTGTCCTGCGCCGGCACGTGAAAGTTCTTGGTGTTTTTTGAATTCGAGTTCGTATTCTTCACGAAATTCTTTTTCATGAGGGAACATACTATGTTTTGCTAATTCTTCACGAATTAACTCGAAGGGAAACCCGTAGTTCTGGTACAAATCAAAAGCATCTTTCCCTGATATTGCATTTATGTAATCGCTACTTTTACTTCCAAAATCTTCCCTGTGTTTTACAGCGAATTGTGCTATTTTCTCTTTTTTTTGTACAATTTCCTCAAGCTTCTTCAGCCCGCGCTTAAGTGTTTTTCTAAATTTATTTTCTTCTTGTAAAACCTCTTCTCTAATCGCTTCAGAGTTCTCTATTAAATTTGAATATACGGTGTGATACTTATCTACGACAACATCAATAAGTTCACCTACTGTGATGTTATCAATACCGAGCATATCTGCATACCGAACTGAGCGCCTTAACAAACGTCGTAATATATAACCTCTATCAGTATTTGAAGGTATTGCCCCATCAGCAATTATAAACACAGCGGTTCTCAAGTGATCAGCAACGATGCGCGCAGCGCGCTCGTCATACGAGCGCGCATGCGTTTTGATCGTTTGTATTATTCCAGAAAAAAGATCTGTCGCAAACACATTATTTTTCTTCTGCATCACCATACACAGCCGTTCAAGTCCCGCCCCTGTATCAACATTTTTATTTTTAAGCTTCCCAACAACTTTTCCATCTTTTTTTTCATATTCCATGAACACATCGTTCCAGATTTCAACAACATCCTGCCGCTCATCAGCCGCCAGATATTCTTCTTTATTCATTCCTTTATTAAGTTTTCCTGTCACATCGTAGAACATCTCCGTATCGGGACCACAAGGGCCATTGTCTCCCGCACTCCACCAATTTTTACTTGCGGGTAAGTAATAAATTCTTTCGCCCTTGATGCCTTTCTCTTCAAAGGTCTTTTTCCAAATTTCCGCTGATTCATTGTCGCGAGGAGCATCGTCGTTCCCTTCAAAAACAGTCACGTAGAGCCGGTTAGGATCAAGTCCAAATCCCTCGTCTTTTGATGTGAGCAATTCATAACTCCATTTGATCGCATCTTCTTTGAAATAACCCGCTCCGACCCCATCAGGTGCGTCGGAGTCGCCGAGAGACCAGTTGCCGAGCATTTCAAAAAAGGTGTCGTGGGTATTGTCCCCCACTTCATCAATATCTTGCGTACGAACGCATTTTTGAACGTTTACGAGACGTTTCCCTGCCGGGTGCGGTGCACCAAGGAGATACGGCACGAGCGGTTGCATGCCCGCAGTTGTAAAAAGCACCGAGGGGTCGTTCTCGGGGACGAGAGAAGCCGAGGGAATAATTGCATGCCCGCGTTTTTCGAAAAATTTGAGAAATTTTTCCCTGATCTCTTCTGACTGCATAGGTATAAATTAACATAACAAACAACCGACGACAAACAACCGACGATCAAAAAATGGGACGAATAGAGTTTGCTGTGAGTTGTAAGTAGTTGGTTGTCGGTTCTTTTCTATTGTGGTACCGCAAGCGCGCGGGAGATCTCGTCGTCGTTCCACCCGGCATCCTTAAGGGCTTTCTCGATCGCTTGAAATGTGAGCCCTGCAAGGCGTGCTTGTTTGATGTAAATCAAGAGCGCTTCATTGGGGGGTCTTGGGTCTCCTGTTAAAACAGTCGGGCGAGTGCCGATATTGTTTTGATTATTTACTGAAGTTAAATCAAAAGCATCTTTTTTCTCAATAATCTCCTTGGCATCCTGTTGAATGAGTACATCCCGAATATTTTTTTCTTGCCTTACAACAGTGGTGAATGGACTTTGCGTAGATACAACTTCAACAACTCCTCCCTGATGTTCAATAACGCGCTCAAGATGATTCAGTTCCGTCTGGTCTTTTTTAAGACGCTTAAGAAGAATGGTGATGCCGATACCAAGAATAACGACAAGAAATATGCCGGCGGCAAAGAGCGCCCACGCAAGCATCCCCAACGAGCGGACTTTTACCATAAATTCATCCCATTTCGAATCAATCGAGAGCCCAGACGAGATAAGGACATTACATTTCTCGATATAAGGATCGACATATCTCGCCACACCAAATTTCTTATTGACACTTTTCGCAAGCTCAAATTCAGTAATAGCATCTTTGCAGTGTTTATCGCGGAGAAGCAAGAGTCCGGCTTTTAGATGAGCGCCGTATATGCCATCATCATTGATAATAAATGAATTTGAAAGAACTGTTTTCGCGATCTCCGCAGGAACCGCAAAAGCAAAATTATCGCCGTTTGATTGATTCTCGGAACTTGTTTTAAAAGTTACTAGTCCGGCGACTTGCCCATCTGCATCAAACAACGGCCCGCCGCTTGAACCAGTAGATATTTTTGCATCGGTTTGAAATATTTTAAAATCAGTATTTTGCGAATTTTTAAATGCATTAACAAGCCCTTTGGTGAATGTTGACTCAAGAAGATTGTTGTTGTTCAATTCCGCGTTTGAGGGAAAGCCGAACACGTACACCTGTCCCCCTACCGACAGTTTGTCACCACTCCCCAGTCGAAGCGACGGAAGATTTTTTTCCGCTATTTTTAAAATCGCAACATCTTTATCGTCTTTATAAAAATTATCGTTCACGCTTACCACCTCCGCGGTAAATCCCTCATTAAGAATTTTCTCGCGCGTTGTTCCCAATGATGTTGGATTAAGGACTACTATTTTTTTGGTTTTGAATGTGAATGAGCTTTCTTCCACGGCATAGTCCAGTATCCGTTTGCCAAACTCAAGTCCTTCCTGCTCCGTCTTTTTTTCCAAATTTTTTGCGTCTTCCTTCGAAAAAGAAGATAGGTCATAGTTAATCGCTAGTAGTATGAAAGGAGCGAGGATTTTCTTCTTTATTGTCATATCGGAGACCACGTGAGCATTAGTGAGAATGTATCCATCCGGATTGACCACAAATCCGCTCCCGGAAATATCAATGGGGGTGGAAATCTTGATCGATTTCTGATTCGGTACTGTTTTAACGGTAAAATCTTTAAAACTTACCCTAAAGAGAGGAATGGAGGCCTCGACTTCGGCGCGAACCATAATTCTCACCACCGCGGGCTTGACCATGCTCACAAGCTCTTCTTCGGAAAGTTTTTGAGGTGGCGCGTCAGATGATACATTGAGGGTGCTCGCCAGTTGTTTAAGTACGAAATCGCCGCGTGACGAAAGTGCTAGCGCGGAAGCGAACGAGATTGCAAAAAGAGCGAGGGGGATAATAAGATAGAAATAATTTTTACGCATTAGGTAAAGTATATACCAGAATTGGAATGTAGTAAAAACGCAGTGGGGACTACCAAAAAACAACGAGGCATTGAATTCAATAGAGCAAATTATTATATCCTTCAAGTCATGACTTGAAGTATATAATAATTTGCTCTCGTTTATCTGATCCTGTTTCTTTTTTTGTGATCTTTTTTGTGTTTTCTACTGCAATGAGTTTTGTTCTGCTGGCGAGGTTCGTTCCGCATTATGCCTGAGGCTTAATGTTTCTCAGCGACAATATACCGGCATCCCTCGTCTCCCATTGCTACGGAATGAATTGTGCCCGCAATCACGTCCATACGATCACCCGGTCTTAAAATTCGTCCTTCTTTCTCCGAAACAACCCGCATTTCTCCATCAAGAATTATGTGCGCAGAGGTAAATGGATGGCTATGGTCATGGTATTCGGCATGAGGAGCATCGCGCCAGATGTATACATTATCAAATCCCTCGTCGACAAGTTTTCTTCTCCATAATTCTTCCGGTGCTGGTTCGTGCATATAATTAACGTTTGAGGTTTTTAAGCATGACCGTGGGATGTTGTGTGGTCATTGTGTTTTCTTTTACCCCTTCGGTGTGTAGCGAGCGATCGCCCGAGTAAAAAGCCGGCTACTATTGAAAAAAGTAAAATAAGATATTCAAACATCGTATAAATATAAATTACTCAATTATCACTGTGCTTTTGGTGTTCTGTTGATCCGTCATATAGCTTCTTAAATTTTCCTTGTTCAATATATCGTTCTTCAACAAACCACATTACCGTAAACACAAAAAGTGTGATAAGCGTTGCGACAATGGCCAAGAGAAAAAGACCGAAGCCTGATGCCATACCGATGCCCGCGGCAACCCACAGTCCCGCTGCCGTAGTAAGTCCGCTTAAATGGGATTCCTTAAACACAATGAGTCCGGCGCCAAGGAATCCTATTCCAACAACGATCTGCGATGCAACACGAAGCGGATCGAATGACATTTCGCCAAGATACCAACCGGAAACAACCACCGACACGATTACAAAGAGCGCGGCGCCGATTGAAACAAGCGCATATGTTCGTACCCCGGCAGTCTTACCAGCGACGGCGCGTTCAATACCAAGCAATACCCCGAGGATCATTGCGACAAGAAGACGTGAAATGATGTCTACGTTTGAAATGAAAAAATGTTGTTCCATAATTATATAAAAACATTCATAATAAATGACAAATTTCAAAATCCAAAACGTCAAACAAGACTATCGTTTATTGTTTGGCATTTGAGCTTTGATATTCTCATAATCAGTATATCAAATGTGTAAAAAGAAAGAACCATGAAATTGCCCGCGAGTTAATTCAACACTTTAAGTAATACGGGATAAATATGATCTGCGATGATCGCATGCCCGGCATTATTAGGATGAATGGAATCATCCATATACTTAGGGCTTCCGATAAGTCCTTTGAGTACGTTGGAAACATAGGCACTGCCCGTCTTTTCTGCAAGCGACCTTAAGTCAGATTCATAACTGTCGGTAATAAGCCCCCCGCGCACGCCTAAAAGAATAACCACCGCTCCTTTATTTTGTATTGTGGTGATAATTTTCTCAAGATTTGAGAGCATTTCGTGTTTGGGAACACGTTTGAGAAAATCATTCCCCCCGAGAAGCACCATAACAACCTTCGGATCCCTTGAAAGGACATCGTCAATTCGGACAAAAGCTTCTGCGGTCGTATCCCCCGGATGTCCCAAATTGATAATGGGAGTATTGATGCGCGCAGAGAGAAGCGACACGAAGTCACTCCCCTCTGTTGAGCCAACTCCTCGCACAAGACTGTCTCCGAATGCAATGACGGTTTCTCCCGAAGAGGGGTAGTTTTTTATTGCGTAGGTATCCGTAAAAAACCACCAAAACAAAAATATTGCCCCGGAAGCAATGAAAGCGCCAATGAGTGTATTTCTTTTTGAGAGCATCATAACAATCTCACTTACACACTATAATGCGATGGGGACGCATAATTCTCCCGCCTCTTCAAGCACGCTTTTGATTTCATCTTCCGTCATCCCATGTTCCCGCAAAATGTGTTTATTGTTTTCAATATCACGGCACAACACAACACCATTCCCCAGCAAATGATTTTTTGTATTGCCTTCAAGTGTGGAAAGACATGTAAGCGGGTGAACGCCGGTACTTAAAATAAGGTCCTGGAGATTCCCCTTCTTGGGATAATTCCATCCAATCAACGTAAGACCTGCGCACTTGCTGTACTCGATCGCCTGTGAAGTAAGTTTTGTATTGGTCACGAGCCACCCTTCATGAATCCGCGGATGTCTCCCCTCGCCTTCCGCGCGCATTTCGTGCGCTTTAGTTATGTCATCAAAACGAGCTTTCACGTAAAGCGCGACCTTCACGTCACTTTTGATTCCATTGTTGTTATGAAATTTGCATTCAACAAAAATATGCTTGTTTCCTTTCTCCGCAAGAATATCAACTTCGTGGTTGACGCAAAACCCCGGCAGTATTCCTCCTACTTCGACCGTATATCCTTGCGCTTTCAGTATCTCTCCAACAAAACGCTCAAAAGGAAACCCCGATGGCCCAAGCTGCATGATTGCTTGTCGCAGGCTATAGCGCGCTGCTGCGGGCGGGCGATGACGTCGCAAGAGGGTAAATGCATGGTGATAGATGTCGGAAGTTTTGACATCGTCACCGAGCTCGCTTTCAACGTGAACGACAATTTCATCTATAAGTGTGCGCGGCGCTCCGGCGCTTTTAAGCGACGTTCGAAGTTTACCCGCGGAAAATTCTTCACATTCACCAGATGCTTTTGTGATCCATCGTGGGGCCATAAATGTATTATGTGATGCTTAATCAGACTTATTATCCCACATGAACATATACCTCGCAACTATGCGCGAGGGAAGAATTTTCAATTTACAGTTTTCAATTTTCAATCAATACGCAATGAATCCCGTTAGAGAGTACCTTGTTCTGTGTCGTAAACTTTTTGAACCCTTAAGAACTAAACCGTATGCTCTCTAACGGGATGAAATAATTTTATTGTGTAGCTTCATACAAGTGATGCTTTGTGTACACATTTATCCTGTGCTATAGGACATTATAAATGTGTATATATTTTTAAACATTGAACCATTGAAAATTTAATGAGAATTAGAAATTGAGAATTGAAAATTACATAAAGAAGCTCGTTGTTACTCAATAACTCCTCCACCAAGGCATTCGTCTCCATCATAAAAAACCAGTGACTGTCCGGGAGAAGCGATCTGGGGTTTGGTAAAAATAATTTCGGTGCTTTTTTCGTCAGCGTGTGCAATACCGCATCGCTCAAGAGGCTGACGATACCGTACTCGAGCTCGATACTGTTCTCCTTCCTTCGGCGACATTCCACTCGTCCAATTTATTTGTGAAATAGCAATTCGTTTGTTTGCCTCCTTGTTCATCGTCTGGAGAGGTGTGTGTGATACCGTGATCGTATTCTTAGACATATCCTTTGCAACAACATAGTATGGCATATCGCGTACCCCCTTTTGGGTGATGGTAAAACCATGCCGCTCACCAAGGGTAAAAAATACCGCGCCATCATGTTTGCCGACCACATTTCCTCGGTCATCAAGCACATTCCCCTGCCTTTCTTTTATAAAATGCTTAAGAAAATCTTTCATATCAAGCTTCCCTATAAAGCAGAGCCCCTGACTGTCTTTTTTTTCGGCAGTCGGCAGGCCGAATTTCTTCGCAAGCTTCCGCACTTCCGGTTTCTTATACCCACCCACGGGAAATAATGTTTTTGAAAGTTCTTTCTGTGTAAGCGTCCAGAGAAAATATGATTGGTCTTTTTCTGTATCTACCCCGGCCAATAACTTGTACTTATCTGTAGTTTTTTTCTGCGTAAGTCCGCGTTTAGTCTGCGTTAGTCTGCGGTCGCCAAAGGCGACACGGGCGTAATGTCCCGTTGCCACAAAATCAGCCCCTGCCGCTATCGCTTTCTTGAAAAACGCGCCGAATTTAACGTGCTGATTGCACATCACGTCGGGATTGGGTGTTCTCCCCTTCTTATACTCCGTGACCATGTAATCAACCACCTCTTTTTTATATTCTTTTCCAAGATCAAGAGTAATAAATGGAATGTCAAGATGCGCCGCAACACGCATCGCATCAAGGCGGTCTTCTTTCCATGTGCATGGCAAAAAATCCGGTTGCCAGACCTTGATAAAAACCCCGGTGACATCGTAGCCCCTAAACCCCCTTGGGGTCGGGCGACCAAATAATTTCTCAAAATTATTTGGTTTAGCTGCCTTAAGAAGCGCCGCGGAAACAGAAGAATCAACTCCTCCTGACAGACCGATATAAACCTTTTTACCTACTTTCTTCTTCATAGTACACACGAACCATATACCAGAATTGCCCCCTTTTCAAGAACACGATACAATGGGAATGAATATCAGATTAATAAAAATCAAAAATGAAAAAAGGACTTGCCCTGTTAGAGAGCATGCACTCTAAAAATCAAAAATTTAAATACCCCTCTAATACAAAGGCAAGAGACTCTCTAATGGGGTTTACCCTCGTTGAAGTGTTGGTTTCAGTGGCAATCATCGTGGCGCTTGTTTCTGTTATCATGTTCGCGCCACGGGATGCGCGGCAAAAAGCAGCGCTACTACGGGCGAGCGCGGAGGCTGACCAGATTGCCACGGGAGCATTTTTATATTATCAAGACACGGGAAACTGGCCAACGGATGTTGGAAATGGATTAAATGCTGATTTCTACAATATTAAATATGTCCCCGTAACAGGGACAATGGTCCAAGACTACCTTGGTGCTGATTATTACTGGGATTGGCAAAATTGGGGGAAAGATGATAGTGGTCCTAATGGAACTGTATTCTCCGATCAACCCGCAGACCCTTTTATGTGCTGGCAATCGGTTGATCTCTATCGTGGGACAAACCCCTCTGCGCGTCTTATGGCGCGTAAATGCATCCGGGATGTGTGTTTCAATCAAAAGTATTGCAACCAAAACGGGGACTGTTGGAATACTGCCGCCAACAGAGATGCCGGCACGGTGAATGGCGTGACGAATAGCGGTTCAACAGGATTCATTGAATATTATAAAACGCCTAACCCTGAACTTTCAGCCGTATGCGAGAATTGTTCAACTGAAGCAGGGTGCGAGGAGAAATTCCAACCTCAATAATTATTGTAAATACTTCTCCTTATTTCTCTTGTGTTCCTCAAAATCTTTTGCGTAGTGCATCACACCCTTTTTATCTGAAAGATAAAACAGGTACGGAGAAGTTTGCGGCTCTATTGCCGCAAAAATTGCATCAAGACCCGGGTTTCCGATTGGACCCTTGGGAAGACCTTTATAGCGATACGTGTTGTAGGGGGAATCAATCTTAAGGTCATCAATACTCAAGCCCTCGGTTGTCTCTCCGTTCACGTACACAAATGCGGCGTCAACCTGAAGCGGCATCCCGATGCGAATTCGCTTCCAAAGTATCCCTGAAACAATACGCCTGTCTTCGGCAGTCATTGCTTCTTTTTCAATAATCGAGGCCATGGTTATCACGTCACGCAAGGGTTTCCCAAAATTTTCAATTTTGTCTTCAATGCCACTCATCTTCTTATTGAAATTCTCATTCATGATCTTGATCGCACCAGCGGGAGAAGTATTGGGGAGAAAAAAATACGTATCAGGGAACAGGAATCCTTCTTTATCGCGAGCATGCGCGAGGAATATATTGTCATCAAAATCCCAAAAATTTTGCTTAAAAAGGGCTGCGATATCGGCTATTGCGGAACCCTCAAGAACGGTCACGCGAACAGGCGTTAAGCCGAATTCACCGCGAGTAAGCCGAGAAGCAACAGTTCCCGATGAAAGGGGCTCGGTAAAAAAATAATCGCCCGCCTGCACGTGCCGTTCCCCGCTCCGAAGAATGACGGAAATTTCAAAGAAAATCTCTGACCGTATTACGCTTCGCTCTTTCAAGGTATGGGATATTTGAGCAAGCGCAGTCCCCGCTTCTATCGAGATAATAGTATGTACAGGAAATTCTGCAGGTGGGCGGGCTACACACCAGAGAAAAATAATGATAGGGAAAAGTGCGACAAGCGCATATCGAGCGCGAACATCACCCCAGAGCTTTTTTAAAAACGAGAATATTTTGTCGCGCACGAGGGCGCTTGAAAGTTTTTGCTCCATGAATTAATTCCTAATTTTCAATTCTCAATTTCCAGTTAATTTTCAATGAAATAATTTTATTGCGTAGATTCATACAAGTGATGCTTTGTGTACACATTTATCCTGTGCTATAGGACATTATAAATGTGTATATATTTTTAAACATTGAACCATTGAAAATTTAAAATTGGAAATTTTTCTATGTAATCTCTACCGGGATCCATAATATTCTACTTATACAGGAAGATTTGTAGGGGGTTCAACCTTCCGCGACTCAATGCGTCCAAAGGTTGGAGTTTGAAGAACATCGCCCGGGAAGTGATACACGGTCGCTAGTTCTTCGGTGTTTAAGATAAACGGTTTTCGTCGGAATGGTCTGTAAAAATATCCACGATGTTTATATGCTTTAAATAATTTAGTCTTCCTCTTTGTCACGCGAATTTTATTGTAATCCTGCCATGGGAAATCGTAAGAAGTTGTTCTCTCTGATACGAGTTTAAAACCATTGAGATTATTGGTCCCATACTGACGCAAGATCCCCATAAGACCTTTGATGTTGGCCGGATTAAATGAGCCTCCACGCGCAAGATATATTGCACGAAGACCGCAATCAAATCCAAGTTTTGAAATACTACGACTGATCGCTTTAATGGTATCTTGTTCGTCGGTAGTGAGAAATCTGCCAAATTTATCTCCTTTTGGTTGTGATTTTTCCGTAATTTCT
>Ga0209727_1001603_pt1 | contig 18051 bp, 24 predicted proteins | sample RifGroC1_FD_183995 | JGI IMG/M metagenome (GOLD analysis project Ga0209727, IMG submission 183995) | Groundwater microbial communities from Rifle, Colorado, USA - Groundwater C1 (SPAdes) (version 2) | ecosystem: Environmental > Aquatic > Deep subsurface > Groundwater | place: Rifle, Colorado...
GGTATTATATGTAAAAACAGCAATTCCTGAACAATTGCCCGTAGGTCTTGATTTATCAATATCCGACAATCAAATAATCGGAACGGCTCTAACAGAACAACAATTAAATACAAATAAAAAAGTAACAGTTGTCTCGTGTGATATTAATATGAGAATCAAATGTGACGCAATTGGACTTTTAACCGAAGGTTATACATCGGATCAAGTTGTAAAAGATTATTCTGAAATATATACAGGGTTTGTATCACTAGTGGTCGACGAGCAAGTCATAAATAGTTTTTACAATAACGAGGATGTTTTTATTACACAAAAAGATGCAAATAAACAGAATATAATTCTTTATTGCAACCAATTTGTAATGCTCATTTCTAATTCGAATTCCAAAAAAACAGCTCTTACGAGGTGGAAAGGAAATTTAGAGCCAATTAAAAAAATCAAAGAACATGAAGATTTGTGGGGAGTTGTTGCAAAAAACAAAGAGCAAAGTTTTGCATTGGATTTATTAATGGATTCTTCTGTTGAGCTCGTAACGTTAAGTGGAGCTGCTGGTAGTGGCAAAAGTCTTTTAACAATCGCTGCTGGATTACAACAAGTAATGGCGCCAGCTACTAAAAACAACAATGGAGACAGAACACGTAAATATAGTAGATTGATTATATCAAGACCTATAATGCCAATGGGAAAAGATATAGGTTTTTTGCCTGGAACTGTATTAGAAAAACTAGAACCATGGCTGGCGCCAATAGAAGATAATTTGCGTTATCTTTTCGCAAATGATCACTTGATGCTTTCTCAATACATAGAAAAAGGCATAATAGAAGTTAGCGCACTTACGTATATACGTGGCAGATCAATACAAAATGCCTTTATTATTATCGACGAAGCACAGTCGCTTACTAAGCATGAAGTTAAAACAATTTTAACCAGAGCTGGAAATGATAGTAAAATTGTCTTAAACGGAGATACGGCCCAGATAGACGGCCCTCATGTTGACGAGACGTCAAATGGACTAACAGTCGCGATAGAAAAATTTAAAGAATATGATTTCACTGGCCATATTACTCTAACAAAAGGAGAACGCTCGCACCTGGCTACTGTTGCGTCACAAATTTTATAATTCTTAATATCCAACTGAATGGTCGTTCATTTTCGGAACCTTAACAACACTAATATTTCTGGGGAATTAATATCTCTTAAGTAATTGAATTTGTTGTTCAATTTATTGACAGCAAAAAAATCGACATACTAGTGAAAATAGTACTTGAAAAATGTCTGAAAATATGATATAATATTGCTATTGCATTTGTTATAGCGGTTTTATAAAACATCTTGTTTTAAAGCTTAATTTAAACAAATTAATCTTAAAGCTTAATTTAAACAAATTAATCTTACTATTCCAAAGTTAGAAATTTTATACTAACAGCTAGTATAATTTATTCTCTTGTTCAAGCTTAAGCTTTCATTTTAAACAAGTAATATCAAAATATGATAAAAGCTGGAAGTCTGTCTAGACTAACGTCAGACTGCAATCAAAATAACTAAAAATAAACTGTTTTATATTTTCTATTTTGGTGTATAATGTAATACATGGCTAAAGCAATTCAAAGAACTAGAAATAGTTCTTTATTTAAAGAAGTTTTTGGAAAATTAAACATTGTAGTAATATCTTCATTTCCAGCTAATATAAACCTAGACAAGATTGTTGCTAAAATTAACAGTTTACCAGAAAAGGAATTTATATTTAATAATATAGAAGAAATTTGCATTGGCAAATTCGATTTTCTAGAAAAGAAAGAAGTTTACTCGTCATATCAAGACGGTTGTGTATATTTGTACAACGATATTGATACTTCTTTTATGAGAGAAGAAGAGATTTACAGAAATATTCTTTATGCTGCTTCTTTTGCCATTGAAGAACATCATAATGATATTTTATACTGCGATAATAGTTTAGAGCAAGAATTTCGAAATAAATTAGAAAAACTTCTTTTGGCGGTCAAAGAAATATATGTTGACATTCCAGAAAAAATTAATCTTGAATGCCCTGATAATATACAAGAATTTCATTCATTTCTAATAGAAGAAATAGGTCCCAGATATCTTAAGGTTTTATGCACTGGCATATATGTTGCACCCGAAGCATGTTTGTCTATTGATGATTATTTTGCAAATGGCATTGAAGAATATTTCACAGGAAATAAAATGTATTTACAAAATGTATCTCCAGTGCTATATTCTAAAATAGAAGGAATTTTGTCTTCTTTTGAAGAAGAAATATAACTATATGGATAAAATAAATGGTCACACTATCGATGGAATAATAATAATGGGTCCAGATGAGTTTAACAAGCTTTCAGTTAGTGTTTCAGTTTCGCCAATTGAAGAAAGTGGAAAAGAAATAAGAATTACCACAAGAGAACTACGTAATTTTTTGATTTATGAAAAGGGATTTTCACTCGGAGTTTGTTTACAATCGGCAATTGTAACTAATACAAATGAAGGTTCCAGGCTTGGTACGTGGGTTTTCGAATGTGAAAACACTAACAAGTCTAAAGCATTGAAAGAACTTACTCAACTTACTGAAGAGTTCGGCGGATATGAAAGTGAAAATAGAACATTAAATGTTACTTCCCAGATTTCCCAAGAATCTTTGAAAAAATCAAAGAAAGTAAAGAAGTCGTTATTAGTTGATACTTCTAATAAAGAAGTCTTTACTAATGAAGAAGACTAGACAAGAAAGCTTTCTTTAGCTATGCATATTTCTTATTCATCTTTGTCGCTTTGGAATAAGTGCTCCTATTGGCACAAACTTCAATATATCGATAAAATTCCATGCGACAGAGGCAGTGTCCATACTGCGTTCGGGAACGCTGTTCATGAAACTGTGAAAGATTTGCTGCTTGGCACGACAAAAGAATCCGAAAAAACTTTTCAGGGTTATTTTAAGAAGTTTATTTCAGAATTATCAGAAAAACAAAAGAATGAAATATTTTCAACTGACTTAAAAAATCTTGCAAAGGATATGATGAAAGTTGGTCCTGGTTTGTGCCTTAAAACACTCAAACAGCTTGAGATAGATTTTCCAGGATATATTCTTATATCTGCCGAGGAACAGATTCTCGAGCCTATAGTTGATTGTGGAGAGAATGATTACGAGTTTAAGGGATTTATAGATTTGGTTATAAAAACTCCTGATGGAGTTTATCACATAATAGACCATAAAACAACGTCATGGGGATGGAAGGCAGAAAAGAAATCAGACAAGTGGACGACATATCAATTGGCATTATACAAACATTATTATTCTCTTCAGACGGATGTAGATTTTGACAGTATTAAAACATATTTTGGGCTTATAAAAAGAACTTGCAAGAATGAAAGTAAAAAAATAGAAATATTCGAATCGAAGGTTGGAAGAAAAAAAGTACAAAACGTTTTAAACATTATCAATAATATGATTTATAATATTGATAATAAGAAATCTATAAAAAATAGACTTTCTTGTGAGTGGTGCCCATATTACAAAACAGAGTGGTGCAAATGAGAAAAAAGAAAATAATAATTGCCAAAATTGGAGATAAAATTACATACGGTATCGGCAAAAATAAAATCGATGGCGTGATAATTGAGGATAGAGGTTTTATTGGTGTTGGAGGCAGACAACTAGTGCGAATAAGCAGCTTTTTTAATGAAGAGATAAAAGAATTTGAATTATCAGTGGAGGATTTTGAGTTTATATGAAATGTGTAATTGATAACCATGATATTGTTGTGGAAAAGTCTGATATTGATGGAATTTTTACAGCCATGGTACTTAGAAATAAAGAAATTAAAGCTTACGGTACTTCTGTAGAGGAGGCGTTAGAAAACCTAACAGTTTTAATCGATATTATTCCAGAAATAGACGATTGGAGCGAACAGGAAGATTGTGCCTGATAAAAACAACGACAAAGATGTGAATTGCGATTTACGTGATGAGTGTCGTGAACAATCTGTTTCAGAAGAATTTGCAAAAGAGCAGCGAAGAGAAAAAATTCGTGAAATATCAAAAAAAATAATGCAAAAATTTTACAATGTGTTTAAGCGCTTGGGCAATGAGTGATGTTGAAGAAGTGTCCAATATGTTTGGAAGAAAAAACATTTGATAACTTTTGCAAAAACAAAAACAGAGAAGACAGTTTAAATTGGTAATGCAAACGGTGTGTTGCAGCATATAAAAAGCAATACCGTGCCGAGAATAAAGAAAAAATAAACGATTACAACAGAGATTATATTCGCGAACGAAGAAAAGATGACGAGTTTAGGGAAAAAGAAAACGAACTTTGGCGTGACTATTATAAACGAAATAAAAAAGAAATAAACGATCACAGAAATGATTATTGTAAAGACAGAATTAAAAACGACGTTGAATTTAAACTAAAACATTATCATAGGGTTAGAATAAACCATGCGTTGAAAAACGACTCAGCAAAAAAAGATTCAATAATCGTTTATCTTTCATATACAATACGAGAATTGAAAAAACATTTGGAATCGTTGTGGGAAGATTGGATGAGCTGGGAAAATTATGGTCTTGTCTCAAATGAGATAAAAACATGGCAAATTGATCATATTATACCAATGTCAAAACTAAAATATGATTCCGTTGAACATCCAAATTTCAAAAAATGCTGGTCATTGGATAATTTACGTCCACTGGAAGCAAAAGAAAATATAAGAAAAGGAAATAAGTTGTATAATGTCTAAGAAGTTGAAATTATTGACGATTTCGGATCATCCATTATCGCCATCTGGTGTTGGATCGCAAACGAAATATATGTGCGAAGCGCTTTTGCGAACTGGAAAATATCAAATTTTTAGTTTGGGCGGGGCTTTGCAGCATGCGGATACTAGAATGATGAAATTTCAAGAGTGGGGAGATGATTGGATAATACAGCCAGTGCAAGCGTACGGAAATCAAGAAATTGTAAGATCATTCGTTAGAAATTTTAGACCAGACATATTGTGGTTTATGACAGATCCGAGATTTTATATTTGGCTTTGGGAAATTGAAAATGAAATAAGAGCGGTTTGTCCTATGCTATATTATCATGTCTGGGACAATTACCCTTATCCAACTTTTAACAAGGTTTTTTACAAATCTACTGACGTTGTTGCGTCAATTTCGAAAGTTACTTCTGACATTGTTCGGACAGTTTCTCCGACAACAGATGAAACTTATTTTCCACACTCTATTGATACAAATATTTTCAAACGATTGCCAGCAGAACAAATTGCAGCGTTAAAAAAAGAAAATTTCTCATTTCATGACGGCAAAATGATGTTTTTTTGGAACAGCAGAAATGCACGAAGGAAACAGTCTGGAACGTTGATTTGGTGGTTTAAAGAATTTTTGGATATTGTCGGTCACGATAAGGCATTTTTGCTGATGAAAACAGATCCAAAGGATGAAAATGGACAAGATTTGGATGCGATTATTTATGAACTAGGGTTGCACAAAAATAGGTCTGTTTTAATCCACAATGCAGTTACGTCGCCACAAGAATTGGCTGCAATTTATAACATGGCGGATGCCACTGTAAGTGTGAGCGACGCCGAGGGCATGGGCCTATCTACGATGGAATCTCTAGCTTGTGAAAAGCCAATTATTGTTACAATGACTGGTGGCTTGCAAGAACAAGTAATGGACATGTCAAATTTGCAAATGTCACAAGAATACGTTGAAAAACGAAATGATGCAAATGAAGATAAAGTTAAAATGTGCGGTCATGGAATTGGGATTATACCATCGTCGGACTCTGTAATTGGAAGTCAATCGGTCCCATATATTTTTGAGAATAGAATATCTAAAACTGATTTTCTAAAGGCAATGGTCGCATTTTTTAACATGACAAAGGAAGAGCGTGTAGCAATGGGCAAGCGTGGGCGAGAGCATATTGAAAAAAATTACAATTTTGATACTTTTTGCAAGCGCTGGGATGAAGTTATGATGTCTGTGCATGAAAAATATGGAAGTTGGGATAATAGAAAGAATTACAAACCATGGGAATTGAGGGAATTGTAAATGAAAGTTTGTTCTAAGTGTAGCTCGGAAAAACATTTAGATATGTTTTATAAAAAATCTAATAACCGCGATGGATTTTCTACTGTATGTAAAGATTGTACATCGGTGATACAAAAATTGTATTATGAAAATAATAAAGAAAAAATTCTCGCAAAGAAAAAAATTTATAATAAAAAATATAATAAACTTTATTACTACAACAATAAAGACAAACAAAAAATACGTGTCAGAGCGTGGCAAATAGAAAACAAAGACAGGCATCTTTCAAATAGAAGAAAAAGGGAAAAACAAAAGCGCGACAGTGAACCGTCTTATAGATTAAAAACAAATATTTCTAACACTATTAATAAAATGCTCAAATCGGTAGGTGGTTCAAAGAGGGGAGAAAGTATTTTGTTTAGACTTATGTATACGCCACAACAACTTAAAGAACACTTAGAAAAGCAATTTGATGAAAATATGAGTTGGGACAACTATGGCTCGTATTGGCATATTGATCACATTTATCCGCAATCAAAACTTATTTATGACTCAATTGACCATCCAAATTTTAAAAAATGTTGGGCGTTAGAGAATTTACGATCATTGGAAGCAAAAGAAAACAATAAAAAAGGAAATAAAACATGATAAAGGTATTGCTAAAGGGACCAATGTTGTCCCGTTCGGGTTACGGTCTGCAATCTCTTACTCTTTTGCGTGCTTTGCGCAAGTTTCCAGAAAGATTTGATGTCTATGTTATTAATACTGCTTGGGGCGCAACTTCCTGGACATGGGAGGATACTGAAGAACGTAGATGGATAGATCAAAGTTTGCAAAAAACACTGCTATACCAGCAGAAGGGCGGTAAATTTGACATTTCAATTCAAGTTACGATTCCGCCCGAGTGGCAAAAATTGGCGCCAATAAACATTGGATATACTGCTGGCATTGAGTCGACCAAAATCTCCCCACAATGGATGATGGCTTGTACAAATGTAAATAAAATACTTGTTATTTCTGAACACGCTAGGTACGCGTTTGATAATACATTGTATCCAGCAACTGACAACAATACTGGTCGCCAATTTATGGCAAAAGTTGAAACTCCAATTGTTGTTACGCCTTATCCAGTTAGAGAAATTGAACCAAAACCAATTGACATAGATTTTAAGCATGATTTTAATTTTTTGACAGTTGCACAATGGTGCCCCAGAAAGAATTTGGAAAATACTATTAAATGGTTTGTCGAAGAGTTTAAAGACAAAAACGTTGGATTGGTATTGAAAATCAATTTGATTAAAAATTGTTTAATGGACAGAGAGGCGACAGAACATAGGGTTAAATCAATTTTGGCACCTCTCGGAGAGAGAAAATGCACAGTTCATCTTTTGCATGGTGATTTAACTGATGAAGAAATGACATTTTTGTATAGACACCCGAAAATAAAAGCAATGTTGAGTTTGGCGAATGCTGAAGGTTGGGGATTACCATTATTCGAAGCTGTTTATAATGGTTTGCCAGTTGTTGCACCAAATTGGAGCGGGCAGTGTGATTTTATCAATATGCCTGTTAAAGATAAGAAGACTGGAAAGGTTAAAAATACTTGTATGATAACAGAAGTTTCATATGACATGAAGCATGTACAACCAGAAGCTGTCTGGGACACAATGATAATCAAAGAGAGCCAGTGGTGTTTTCCAATTGAAAATAGTGCAAGAGAAAAAATGAGAGAAGTTTATAAAAATTATGGTGCTTGTTTGTCCAAGGCGAAGAAATTGAAGGAATATGTTTTAAAAAGATTTAACGAAAAAGACATTCTAACACATTTTGCCGATCAAATCTTTGAAGATAATAATGTATTGGACGTGATGGATTTCTTAAAAGAAGAAAAAGAAGTCAATCCATTATTGAAAGAGATTGTTGCATATGATTGATAAGAAGAAAGTTGTTTTAATATCGGATTTTACTTCTTTGGAAGTTTGCGGAGGCGCAGAGCTTTTTAATGAAGAATTGGTTAATGGTCTTTCTAAAAAAGGTTTTGAATGTGAAAATTTAAAATCTGTCGAAGCCACAGCGGAATTGCTTCGACAAAATAAAGATGTATTTTATATTGTTGCCAATTTTATGCTTTTGAGCGAAGCGAGCAAAAAGGCATTAGCTTATGAAGGATTTTCGTATTCAATAATAGAACACGACTGGAAAATGTGCAAATCGAATAATCCAGCATTATTTGAAAACCTTGTTGTTCCAGAAGAACAAATACAAAATAAAGAGTTTTTTAAAGCCGCAAAGGCTGTTTTTTGTCAAAGCAAATTGCATTCTGCAATAATGCAAAAGAATCTTCTTCTTAAAAATATTGTTAATGTTGGTTGTAATATTTGGTCCGATAAGACTGTCGAAGCTCTTCGTGTAAACATCGGTAAAAAGAAAAATAGAAAAGTTGGTATTCTAGGTTCGAACAATAAAAATAAAGGTATGCCAGAAGCAATTCAATATTGCAAAGAAAACAAAATTAATTATGAAATAATTCCATTTCGCGATCAAGAGGGGTTTTTTGAGGAATTGGCTAAAACTGAAACATTGGTTATGCTTCCTACGTGGATTGAGACATTTTGTAGGGTTGCCATAGAGGCTCGTATTCTTGGATGCAAATTGATAACAAATAAAGCACTTGGTTGCGCGTCTGAAGAATTCTTCAAGTTGAAAGGCGAATATCTGTTAAATTATGTTGTTTCGAGGAAAGAAAAGACAATAGATTTATTTGAAAAAGTGATTAATGGCGAGGAAATCGAAAAATTTAATTCAGTGAAATTGCCTAAAGTTTCTGTTATTACGACAATTTATAATGCAAAAAAGCACATTGGTGGTTATTTAGAGTCAATTGTTAATCAAACAATTTTTAACGAATCAGAATTGATTATAGTCGATGCAAATTCGCCCGAGAATGAGATTGAGACAATAAAGCCTTATTTGGACAAGTATCAGAATATCCGATACGTGAGAACTGACGAAAGAATCAATACAGCAAAGGCGTTTAATGTTGCCGCCAGAGAACATGCAAGTGGTGAGTATATCGCCAGTGTGATGGTGGACGATCGTCCATCTAGGGACCATTTAGAGGTGCTGGCGAAGCATTTAATGAATAATCCAGATGTCAGTGTTATTTATGGTAATTGTTTGCAAACTAATAAACCTAACGAAACATTTGAAAATAACACCTCAAGAGGAAAGCTATACGAACATTCTGCAAATGATTTTACAAAAGAGAATTGTATCAAACTTTTAATGGGACCGATGCCGATGTATTTGAAATCAATACATGACACAGTCGGATGGTACGATGAAACGTTTAGATATGCTTGTGATTGGAAGTTTATGTTGGAGGCGGTAAGAAAAAATCATAAGTTGAAAAAAATCAATAAAATTGTTGGACTTTATTATTTTAATCCAACTGGAATATCGACGTCCAATTCTGATGTTGAAAAAACAAAAGAAAAACATTGCGAAGAAAAGCAAATATTTTATGAATATAAAGACGTTTTTCCAAACAATTTTGACATTTTCAAACCTTATTTTGATTCGATTGGATAAATAATATGTTTTTAACGATGGTAACGATTTTGACAGTTTGTCATTTTCTAATAGAATATTTTTTTCATCCAACTTGGAAAGCTGTCAATAACAATTTATCGTTATTTAAACATGTGTTGTGGCATTTATTTGTAATTTTTGCTGTTTCTTTGTCGTTTGTTTCCATTGAAAAAGCCATGATAATTGCAATTATTAATTGTATATTGCATATTGTTATTGACAAGCGCGTTTGGAAAATGCATGATGAGTGTTGCTCTGCAATTGATTATAATAGAAAATTCTGGCATTATACTAGAATTGGCATCGATCAATTGTTTCATATTGTTTTAATTGTTATTTCAGTTTGGATTGTCGGAGTGAGGTAATGAATGGGCGTGTTTGATACGATTATTGTAAGTGGCGACGTGCTAAACAATCGAAATATTAGATGTCCCGAGTGTTATAAATTATTGCCAAAAACATTTCAGACCAAATGTTTAGATGCGGCGCTGGATGAATATATTCTCAAAAATGCGAACAGTAATCATGATGAAAATAATTCAATTCTTTCGGTAGAAAAAATAAAATTGTATTTGCTAGACGCACCAGATGAAAAATATTGGAAAGAATATTCTTCTGAAGAGATAGAAGGCTTTAATAATAAATCTCCTTCTTCCGCTTGGAATAAATTTTTTCACAAAAAACCAGGAGATGGATATTTTCGAAAAGAAGCATTTTTTCCTGAAAATCGTCGACATTGCGATATGGGTGAGTTACCTCATATGATTTTGAAGATGTATAGTAGTTGTGAATGCGGAAAGTTTGTCAATGTAGATGTAAAATTTACAGACGGTCTTGTCGTGGATATCAAAACGTCTATACCACAATGGTCAAAAATTAATACAAAAGATATTATCTGTAACGAAGAGGATAGCGAATGAAAAAGAAAACTGAGAAATATAATCTTACTTGTGAAGATGTTGGATGTGACTGTGCTAGAAAAAATCTTGAGAAGCAAAAACGAAAATATTTACCAACATTTGCAGAAAAAATCGATAGACTTTCAATTTGTCAATTGAAAGAATGGCTTATTCCAGAACATCGAGAAGAGTACGCCAAAGAGATTGCCGACATTGAACATGATTTAAATTTAGATATAGACGAAAGCGATGTTGATATTCGAATGAATGCCAAAACTATTCGTGCGATAATTGTATTAGCACAAATCAATCGTGAAATCTGGCTTTCCGAGAGTAATGCTAGACAAGGTAAAAAAGATGGAAATGATTTACTGAAAAGTCATTCTTTAAATTCTATACGTAATTTAGCTAAGAACAAAATCCAAGACTGTTTTTCTAATGGCAGGAAAGATTATAAAATTGATGTATTGACGGATGAATATATTAATTGGAGTCCAAGCTGGGACGATGAGAAACAAACAAAAATAAAACCATGTGTTCATCTTCATATCGATATGACTGGTAAGTGCTTTGATTGTGGTGTTGAAGGGTGTGACGAATGAGAAAAAAAATTCTTATAACTGGCGGCGCGGGGTACATAGGATCTAGGCTTACGGAGCGTTTATTATATGGAAATTACAACCATGACGAAGTTACAGTATTTGATAATCAATTATATGATAAAACTTCTCTTTTGAAATTGGCTGAAGATAAACATTTTACTTTTGTTCGTGGCGATGTAAGAAATGATGGTGAATTAAAAAAACAAGTTGAAAAACACGATATTATTATTTCTCTTGCGGCTTTAGTGGGTTTCCCACTTTGTGAAAAAAACCCAATTGATGCGGAGTTGGTTAATTACAGAGCAAATAAAAAGATTTGTGAATGGAAGTCGAAAGATCAGGTTATCATATATCCTAATTCAAATAGTGGTTATGGATCAACAGACAGTGGTTCAGTTTGTACTGAAGAAAATCCAATGAATCCAATTACGCTTTATGGTAAAACAAAATTGATGGCCGAAGAAGCTATTTGTCAAGTACCAAATCGTGTTGTATTAAGACTTGCTACGGTTTTTGGGCCTTCTTCTCGTCCACGATTCGATTTGCTTGTCAATAATCTCGTATTGAAGGCTTTAAAAGACAGGATTATTGTTTTATATGAGCCACATTTTATGAGAAACTATATTCATATTCGTGACGTGGTAGATGCTTTTGTGCACATAGTGAGTCACACAAATAAAAGCATGTACACTCGATCACTTATGGATGAAGTTTATAATGTCGGGAACGATGCAATTAATATGACTAAATTGCAATTGGTCGAAAAAATAAAAGAACAAATTCCTTTAGAAATTATATTTGCCGAGTTTACCAACGATCCAGACAAACGCAATTACGCTATTTCTTCAGAAAAATTTTATAAAACTGGTTTTAATTGTAACTATTCTATTGAGCAGGGAATATGGGAACTGAAACGAGTGTATGAAATGTTAGAGGAACCTTGGAGGTCAAATTACTAAATGGACGAACAATTTGAAAACGAGTTTGGAATCAAAGAGTGGAAGCCAGAATATTTTAGGTGCAAGTGTTATTCACAGGAACATACATTAGCTTTCGAAATTGATAGAGAAGATGGATATGATATTTGTGCTTATGTTTTTTTGAATGATTGGCAAAAGTGGTATAAGCGACTATGGATTGCCATTAAGTATATTTTTGGTTACAAATGTAAACATGGGCATTGGGATGCATTTTTAATGCACCCTAGAGATTATGACAGATTTAGAAAAATGTTAGAACTTTCAGAACAATATATTAATCATTATGAAAAAGAACGCAAAGAACTAGAGGAAAAGTTTGGAAAGTTCGAATGAAGTTAATGTTGTTATCGTTGGGGCTGGCGTAGTTGGGCTAGCAGTAGCAGAACGACTTTCCAAAAAATACGAAGTTCTTGTTTTGGAAAAAGAAAAATCATTTGGCCAACATACTTCTAGCAGAAATAGCGAAGTTGTACATTCTGGAATTTATTATCCAAAAGACAGTTTAAAATCTAAGTTGTGCTCGAGCGGAAATGAACAATTATATAAATTTTGTTTGAAACATAATGTTCCACATAAAATGTGTGGCAAATTGATTGTTTCGCATTCAAAAGAAGATTCTGAAAAATTACATAAACTTTATGATAATGGTTTACTAAACGATGTTCCGTTGATTTGGATAGACAAGAGTGAATTGACGGAAATGGAGCCTTCTTTAAAAGAATGCCATTCAGCTATATTCTCTCCCACTACTGGAATAATCGATTCTCATGCTTTAATGAAAAAATTAGAATATCTTGCTTTACAAAGTGGTGCGATGATTGCGTATGGCAATGCAGTTATTACAATTTCTGTAATAACTGATGGATTTTCGGTCGAAGTTGAGAGAGGATTTAAAGTTACAACTGATATTTTAATAAATTGTGCTGGTCTATGGAGTGACAAAGTTTCTAAAATGGTTAGCGCGAATGATTATGAAATAAAATATTGCAAAGGTGAATATTTTAAAACAAATTCTATTAAAAACATGAATCATTTGGTGTACACTATTCCACAAGAACATTCGCTAGGAATTCATACAAGGATGAACTTGAGCGGTGAAATTTCCTTTGGCCCTAATGCTTATTTTGTCAACGAAATAGAATATTCCGTGCGGGAAGAAAACAAAATAGATTTTCTTAAAGAAATGAGCAGGCTTCTTAATAAAGAATTTACAGAAATCGATTTATCCCCAGATTATGCAGGAATCAGGCCAAAAATTAATAACAAAACGGATTTTATTATTGAAAAAGATAAAACTCATCCTAACGTGATTAATCTAATTGGTATCGAGTCGCCTGGATTAACGTGCTGTTTGAGCATTGCTGAATATGTGGAGGATTTATTAAGTGGATGAAAAACGATTTCAAGACTGTTCTAAGTTGGAAAAACTTTGGCGATATAGACATTATTTGTTAATTCCATTTTCTTTTTTTTATAGCTGGTTATACACAAAAATGTATGAATTTTTTGGTGATAAAATAAGCTGTCGGGAGGAATGGATTTTGTCCGCAAGAGATTGTTGGTCTATAAGTATTGGAATGGCTCAGGTGAAAATGAAATGGTATTATGAATGGAAAGAAGTAAAAGAAAGTCTGGATAAAAAGCTTGGCAGAGACTCTATGGAAGAGAAAGCAGAAGAACAATGAAGATTTTAATTTGCGGTGCGACTGGATTTGTTGGAAGAAATATATTTGAATTTTTTAGCAATAAGACTGAATATGAAACTTTTGGAATTGGACTTAATAGAAAATTAAATTATAGTAATTTCCAAAATGGAATTGATTTAACAAATCGTAAAGAAGTTGATTCTTTTTTTTTGACCAACAGTTTTGATGTTGTTGTTCAATGTGCTGCTGTTACGTCTGGAATTGATGACACGATTAATAAGCCTTATTTACATGTTACTGATAATGCTGTAATGAATTCTCTTTTGTTGAGAAAGTGCTTCGAAAACAATATAAAACATTTTGTTTTCCCTAGTTGCGGCGTGATGTATTGTCCAGCAAAAAGTCCAGTTTCAGAAGAAGATGTGGATAAAAATATCGACATTGTTTCGACTTATTTTGGTGTTGGATGGACGAAAGTTTATATAGAAAAAATGTGTGAATTTTATTCTCGACTTGGTAGAACGAAACATACTGTAATGAGACATAGCAACACGTATGGTCCATATGACAAGTTTGACTTGAAGCGTTCGCACTTTTTTGGAGCAAATATAACAAAAGTTTTAAAAGCTAAAGAAAATGATGATATTGTTGTTTGGGGTGACGGTTCAACGGAAAGAGATTTGATTTACATTGACGATGTTGTTGATTTTGTTGATACGGCTATTCAAAAACAAATAAATCCTCTTGAAATTGTCAATGTAAGCTATGGTAAATCGTTTTCTGTTGCTGAAGTTGTGCAAAAAATAATCGATTGTTCTGGAAAGAAATTGCAAATCAAATATGATGTTTCGAAACCTCTTGTTGCAACAAAATTGGCAATGAAAAATGATAAAGCATTTAAAGTTTTTGGCTGGAAGCCTAAAGTTTCTATTGATGATGGAATAAAGAATACAATTGGATGGTGCAAGAGAAATGAAATTTGAAAACAAAAATGTGCTAATAAGCGGTGGAACAGGAATGATTGGTCGTCATCTTGTAGAAATGTTACTAAACAAGAATTGCAAAACTATAACAATAGCATCCTTGGATGAACCGAACAATCTTCCAGAAAACGTTCTCTTTCGGAAAGTCGATTTAACAAGTTTAGAGAATTGTTTAGAAGTTTGCAAAGGACAAGACATAGTTTTGCATTTGGCTGGCATTAAAGGAAGTCCACTGATGGCAAAAACCAAACCAGCCTCTTTTATGGTACCGATGATAATGTTTAATACAAATTTATTGGAAGCTGCCAGAAGGCGTGATGCAGAATGGATACTTTATACAAGCTCTATTGGTGTATATGCGCAAGCTCCCACTCTTCATGAAGACGATGTATGGAAAATATTTCCGTCCGAGAATGATAAGTTTGCTGGTTGGGCAAAAAGAATTGGCGAATTGCAATTAGAAGCATATAATGTTCAATATGATATGAAAAATACTTCTATTATTAGGCCAGCGAATGTGTATGGAAAGTGGGACAACTTTGACCCAAATACAGCAATGGTTATTCCATCGTTGATTAATAGAATTGTTTCTGGGGAAAATCCGTTGCGAGTATGGGGCAATGGAAGTGCCGTTCGAGATTTTATTCATGCCAATGATGTTGCTCGAGCGGTTGTTTATGCAGTAGAAAATGAAATTAATTTGCCTGTCAATGTTGGCTCTGGGGAAGGTGTTACGATTAAGGAATTAGTCGAAATTATTTGCCGAGCATATAAAGAAATAACGGGAAAAACAATTGATATAGAGTGGGATACGACAAAACCAACTGGCGATAAACAAAGATTAATGGACACAGAACGACTAAAAGGAACTGGATTTAATCTTGAAACAAGTTTGGAGCAAGGCGTTAAAGAAACAATGACATGGTTTATTGCAAACCAGTATATGTTTAAACAGCAAAACAATTATTTTGCGAAATGAGGAGAAATGCATGAGAAAAGTTTATGATTTATCATTACCATATTTTAAACAAGGCGACGACCTTTGTGGCTATAAAATGCATACAGAAAACGATGCCGATGCATTTATAGCTCATGCTGAAATGATGGAATCGAGTGCTGAAATTCTTAGAAAAATGGCTTCTGTGGCAAAGGAAAATAATCTAAGAATAGAAGACGCTTGCACACATTGTATTACAGTTTCGTGTGAAGAGGATGTTGAAATGGATTAAGTATCATATATTATGCCTTAATGCGCATTGTATATTATGTATGAGTTCTTAGCGTGGTGAAAAATGAAAAACTTAATGACTGCTGAACAGTTAATTGCTTTCGAAGAAGACGTGGCGCAACGGTTCAATAACAAAATGATTAGAGCGCCAATACACCTTGAATTTAACAATGAAAAGCAATTGATAAGTGTGTTTAATGACGTAAACGAAGACGATTGGTGCTTCTGCACGTGGAGGTCACATTACAAATGTTTGCTCAAGGGAGTTAATCCAGAAGAGCTAAAACAAGCAATTTTAGATGGTCATTCAATTTCATTGTGTTTTGCAAAACAACGTATTTTTTCAAGTGCAATTGTAGGTGGAAATTTGTCTATTGCTCTTGGAAAAGCAATGGAAATTAAGCGAAGAGGATTGAATGAACATTGTTGGGTTTTTCTAGGTGAAATGACTAGTACGTTAGGACAATTTAGAGAAGTGCAACAATATGCAATGAATTGGGACCTACCAATTACATTCATAATAGAAGACAATTCCCTTTCGGTTTGCACTAATACCAGGGAAGTATGGAATTGTAATATTTTGCCATATGAGCCATTTGATTGCAGTGGCAAAATCAAATATTACGAATATGGCAAAGTAGAAAAGAACTTATACCAAAAAGTTTGGTATTACAAATATAATTTGCACGAAAAGTATAAGCACGCTGGATCTGGGGTTAGGATAGTTTTTTAAGGAAAATTTATGGCAGAATTAAGATATTTTAATGAGCTTGTTCGCGCGATGACTTGGCTTGGAGAAAAGGAAAATACTGTATTTCTGGGGCAGTCTTGTGCCATCGAGGGGACAAGCATGTATGCAACTCTCAAAGATGTGTCGTTGGACAAACGTATTGAACTACCAATTATGGAAGACAGCCAAATGGGCATGTCAATTGGTATGGCCTTAGACGGTAAAACAATTCCAATTACAATATTTCCGAGGTTTGATTTTGCGGTGTGTGCTAGTAACATGATATTAAATCATCTTGATAAAATTATTGATTATTCTAATGGCGAATATAAGCCAAAAGTCATAACGCGAGTTGGAATAGGCAGTATACGACCCTTGGATCCGCAAGCGCAACATCGCAACAACTATTCTGACGGTTTTAAGCTTATGTTAAAAAATATCGAAGTAATTGAGTTGCTCGAGCCAGACGATATTTTTCCAGCATATGAGCGTGCTTATTTGCGTGAAGATGGAAAAAGTACCATAATTGTTGAAATATCTGATTTTTATAACGAAAAATGATTTGCTCAAGATGCAACGTTGATAAAGATTTATCTCTTTTTTATAAAGATAAAACACAACCTTTGGGAATAAAGTATCATTGTAAATTGTGTTCCAATAAAGAAACTAAAAATTACACTAAAAATAATCAAGATATTATTAAAAATATATCTAAAAGGTATTATGAAAAGAATAAGAAGAATATTATTAGTAGAAATGTTAAATATGAAAAAAGTATGAAAAATATTCATTTAGAAAAAAATCTTTGGCGTAAGGCAAAATATAGAGCCAAATCCAAAAATTTAGAATTTAATATTTCTTTAGAAGATATTATTGTTCCTGAAAATTGTCCTGTATTGGATACAAAGTTGGAAGTGTCAAATATAAAAAGAACTGGAAATAGTCCTTCACTAGATAGAATAGATAATTCTAAAGGATATGTTAAGGGTAATGTTATTGTTATATCTTTTAGAGCAAATAGAATTAAGAGTGATGCATCTATTGATGAGTTAGAAAAAATAGCAAATTTTTATAAAGGTAAAATATGACTGAAAAACCCGAATGGTTCTTAACGCATTGCAATACGAAAGTTTAATCCTTAAATGAAAAATAATATATTATTTGTTATTGATAAGTGGACCGATCATAATCCAAACAATGGATTGACGTTTTTTCATGACAAATTGTTTGCAACTTTTAAACAAAATTATAGCTCCGAACAAATGAACATCGTTCATTACGATGAAGTTGCGTTAGAGCACAACACTCACGTTGATAAAGTTCTAGAGCGAGTTTGTAAGAAGATTAAGC
>Ga0209727_1001610_pt1 | contig 17997 bp, 40 predicted proteins | sample RifGroC1_FD_183995 | JGI IMG/M metagenome (GOLD analysis project Ga0209727, IMG submission 183995) | Groundwater microbial communities from Rifle, Colorado, USA - Groundwater C1 (SPAdes) (version 2) | ecosystem: Environmental > Aquatic > Deep subsurface > Groundwater | place: Rifle, Colorado...
GGGTCTACCTCCCACATTAAACCCTCGATTTCCTTAATAGTATACACTAGGTCGTCGAAAAAGAAAAGAGAAGCTTCATTATTTTCTGACTTTAAGTACTCTTTTACTGATAAAATTCCGGCGTCTTTGTTCTTGCTTGCGGTTTCCAGATACATGCCGTGCCGAGCAAATACGTCTGACGCTTTCTCAAAGGTCGTGTCTGTCTCGTTGCTGTCTCCTTTCGATAAGGGGTCGATGATAACTTTATTGACACGGTACACTCCCCACTGGACTAAACGGACTACGGACTCTGCTATGGACTTGCCGTCGCCGTGCTCTCTGATCTCATGTATGCAGTACTTGAATCCTCGCGGTGAGGTGGCCATGAATAGGACGGAGTGGGGCTTGCGGGGGTGGGTGTCTATGGCTATGTCTACTGGCCAGTCTAGAGGGACTCGGAAACGTGGCTTGAGGTGAATGTCGCGCTGGAATTGCGGGTACACCAAGCCGCTCATGTAGGACGGTACGCCTCTTAAACGTGCGTCCTTTTCGTCTTCGGTTAGCATCTTGGCGAACTGGTCTACGTTCTCTCTGGTGATGCCGTAGCCGATATTGTCTTCGATGGTGGCGTGTACGTTGTAAACTGACGGGTCTGGTCTGCCGTCTGGTAGCCGTGCTTTGATAATCTCTTGTGCTACCCACGCTTCTTTGAGCAGGGTACAGGCGTAGAGTTCAAAACCGCCACGGTCTATGAGGCCACGCGCTGCTGCTACGCGGATGTCTCTCCTTGGGGGCTCATCATAGACACAATTTGAAACGAGGATTCCCTCACATATGAAGTTATGGTTGGTTTCTACAGTCAGGTCGTATACTCTCGCAGTGCCAGCCGGAACAACAGACTTAACCCTTTTGTATTGAACACTTCTGCGAAAAGTCTTTTCACATACCCTGAAATCCTCGTTAGCCATACCGCCATTATGCTTAACGGTTCTTGCAATATTATTAAGGTAGGCGAGTTTTGCCCTACGAAAAGCCTTAGCTATATCCTTTCCTGGCACGTATTTTATTTCATTAAAAAACCTAATGACCGATGCAGACTTATTAAGGCATAGAAACCATTGGTCGCGCCACACGCCCTCCTTCTGGCTTTTTTTGAACTGTATCGTGCTACTTATGTTTAAGCTATCAAGCAGCAACCCGAAGTCCCTTGTTAAGCGCTCAGACGTTGAAGCGTATCCTATGCCTCCATCGACTACCCATCCATCAGTTGCCAACAGCCCACGTATAAACTCCAACTTGTTTTTCTTACTTAATTTGAATACTTGCTGCGGTATAAACTTTTCATGAGCCTTCTTACCTATCAATCCCAATGAAGATATAAAACTGCCTATAAGTCCATTGTTTGGCAACAAAGCGTAATCATACTTCTTTCTATGAACAAGTTTGTAATGCCCTGGTAGACACTCATTGAAATATTCGACCACGCATCCATCGCCAGATGCAAAAAATACATAGTTGTTGTCGCCATTGACTCCGCTAACATGGGACCATCCATCTCCTATAAACGCGCCAAGTATGAACGGTAGTCCATCGAACACATTAAAAAAATCATCTGCTGCGCCTGGGTCGGTATTAACCAGCGGGCAATACGCCCGATGTCCAACGGAATCCTTGGCCTCTACCTTTATACTTCTGCAATCATTATTTACGCACTCAGGGTTTCTTACATAAATCTCATGATCTGGAGTACATAATATGGTCTTGCCTCCGACAAGGTTAACCTTTATAATATCTCTAACGCCACGATTAATAACCCTGCTGACAGTGTTTTTTGACCTAAGATTGCAGCTATTAACAGTCCACACTTCGTCGCCAACAATAACATCTTTGATTGGTTTCCATGTCCCATCGCTCATTAGGACGCGCTGGTTCTCTTCAATGCAAGCGTCTCCAGACCAGCCTTCAAACATCTCTGATTCCTGTTTGTTGCTCATGATCTCAAGAGTACTGCCAGTAATCGCATCTTCCCAAAAGTACTCAACGCCATCATTATTCTTTTTAGGCTTGCCGCCTACCAACGGCCTGTTCTTCGGCCACCATTTCCAAAGCTCTGGAACCACAACTGTCTTGATATGGCTCGACCAACCTTGCCCGATTACTCTTATTTTCCTCGGCTTGTTATGAGAAAACCTAATAGGTTCGCCGCTCCACAGCCACTTACCAGCCATGCAACATATTGCAATTATTGCCCAAATCGTGGTCTTGCCACAATTCTTATGCACGGCTCCTTGGGCGTAGTAGTTGTTGTATAGCGGTACGTGAATATCCCACCTATCTCTTGTCCCGCACTTTTCAACAGACTTTATTCTTGCTCCAGTAACGAGTTTGCTGCCTATCTCTATTTCGGAAACTTTAACATACCCATTTTCTGTAAGCAGTTCATGCCCCTCTGAAGCCTCAAACGCGTTGCCGCTATCAAGCTCAACCCGGCAGAACTCATCGGTGCCTGTCATGAATGGCTGCAATGCTCTGGCTGCTACAAGCTCTTCACCATCCCAAGACAGAACATGGAAGTCCGAATCAATCTCTTTTATCGGTCTACTGACTGTATTGACAGGATCGTATATTAACGTATCTCCGTGCAAACAACGGTTCGCACCCGTATACGTAAATACCCGATATCGTTGACTTTTAAACGCTTCTATAAGCTGAGATTGTTTAGGATTCGGGACAAGAAAATTTCCTGAAATTAGTGGCCGCTCTGGATTGTTAAAAAACTCAATAAGGTTATCCTGCTGATAAGCGGCCTGCTGCTTCAACAGCTCCAGCTTCTTCCGCTTCAGCTCCTTCAGCCGCTCTTTAATTGCCTCGTTATTAATTGGTTCGTCCATTTAATCCTTGCTATTTCAGCGCGTTACAATTTCTTTTAGGAACAGTTACGTTTTTTCCGTCAGGGTCTGTCAGATAAACAAGCCCGCTCCTTGTATATTTTATACAAGTGAACTCGTCTTCAGTTGTCCACTTCTTCCAGTATCCTTCGACCTTTAAATCTCCACTGAAGTTAATAGTCGTCTTTATTCCGCATATACTATCTACCCTCTGATCCCACATAGCTATTGCTTCTTCTGGTGTCTCATGCCACCCAATATCAATCATACACTTTCCGTTGTCGCACTGAACAGTATAGTATGTTTCCCACCCTTCGCAGTAATCGTCGATGCAAGTTGCGCCGCTCCCACAAAACGGACACGGTTTTAATTCATCCATCGCTAAGTTCCCTTTTGATACCTATAATCTTTCTGTAAACGCTCGCTTGGCACGCTGCCAGTTCTGAGTCAGCATCAAGATTTTGAGTTGTTAATTCGTTCGGTATCCAGCCATCGAATAACCATTGTTCTATACGCTCAAGTTCCTCCATGAGTATGGTCAATTCAAAAAACTCTTTGTAGGCGTTTTCACTCATTTGCCCCATCCCCAATTATTTTGCTTGACACCAATCCCAACTATCAGTACATTAAACTTAACATTAACCAAGGAGGCAACCATGCCCAACCCGAATCATCCCAAAAAAGGCAGCACCATCACAGTCCAACCCATCCCCTACGATGCCATTCCGCTCCTGAAAGACCTGCTCCGATCCAGCCCACGCGACTACCTCTTGTTCGTATTGACAATAAACAACGGCCTAAGAATCTCCGATGTACTCCGGTTAAGAGTGCGAGATGTGGTTAATCTATTGCCTGGACAGTACATAATAGTTAAAGAGAAAAAGACCAGTAAAAAGAATGTGTTAATGATGAATGAGGTCACGCGAGAAGCCGTCCTTAGATTTCTTGAAACCATGCCCGATGATGATAAGTTCCTGTTCAGCAGCAGAAAAGGTAACTCTCCGCTGACCGTTCCGTATGTAACCTCTCTGGTTAAAGGCTGGTGTAAAAAGGTGGGGCTGGTAGGTAACTTCGGTACGCATAGTCTCAGGAAGACTTTCGGGATGGTTCAGCGTACCGTTCACGGAGTTTCCTACGAGGTCATTTCTAAGCGGTATCGTCATTCGCATCCTGGGGTTACTATGCGATACTTGGGTATCAGTGACGAAGAGGTTAATGAGATGTTGATGAATAACATATAGCCGCAATTCTTGTCGTTACGGGCCATCGATCAATTTCATTAAACGCCACATTTTGCATCCCCATGCGTAGTTGTTTCGTTCCTCAAATACACGCGATCTTCGTTTTGCTGCGCTGGCTTTTTGATAGGTTTTAAAGCAGGTTGCGCGATCGCCGTGCATCAAAACCCCGCCGCCAGGAAGATCCTCGCGTAAGCACAATTCAAGAGGCTTTCCTTTTTCGTCCACAACGATATACATGGTTCACACCCCCTATCGTTCCACACATTCTCGTTTAACCTAATATTGTGGTAGCCGGTGTCCGACTCAAACGGCGATTTGTGCTCCCAAAGCACATTGTGTTACCATTACACTACACCGGCTGAATAACATCTAACCATAAGTCCTTGTCTCGTACAAAGTTGCGGCAATCCTCTTCAGGTCTGCCTTGCTAATTGTAACGCTGTCTCCATCACCATGTTCTGAAGCACATGACAGAAAACACATGCAACCTTCAATATATTTTATATACATTAGGTGTGTGTAAAGTTTATACCTGTCATCAATAGAATCTGCTTTGCATTGTCTGAATAACTCTTCATCTATTCTAACGTTTTTTGCGTCCACAGTTCTATACACAGATATTTGATTGTTTAATGAGATGTTGATGGATAACATATAGTTTTTGTTTGGCTGGTGCGGAAGGACTCGAACCTTCGATCTCTTGATTAACAGTCAAGCGCTGTGCCAACTCAGCTACGCACCATTGGTTGGCAGCTATCAGTTTTTACACTTATATGTCACCGATGGAACAGCCTCCATCTCAAACGCATCACACCTAATCCCAACATCGTCGTAGCCCATCGATTCAGACTTAAGCGATATTGGTCCACGCACACCAAAGAACTCGTCGCCATACTTAAATACAACAGTTCCGATGACATACCAACGGTGTTCGTCAAAATCAACTTTAGCAACCTTTACAGCGCCATCCATGTCAATCTCATCTTCTGCGTAGTGTGGAGAATAAATGCTTGCCGCGTTGATTTGGCTTATAAGTTCTTCCACGGTTTTCATTTTGACGCCTCCTTGCGCTGGCTTACAATTCAGTTACGCGCCTTCTCGTTTCACCTCAGCCCGCACCAGCACCTCAATCATCGACGACCGGCTCAGACCGTTAGACTCGCATAGTTTGGCGAGTAGGTTTATACATTCTTGGGATAGGGTGATGCTGGTTTTCTTTTTTGTAGCCACTTAGCTTACTCCTTAATATCTTGTGCGAACCAGAATCGGTCACGCTGCGTAGGCCCGTAACACTTATGGCACATCGTACCTTGAAGATGTTTAGAGCCACATACGCTACACTTAGTCCAGTTCAGCACTGCTTGCGGCTCCTTAACTGTTCCGAATATCGCGTCCCAATTATCGCGGCCATCTTTGGAGAGAATCTTTTGGCCTGGGCTGTAAAGGTTAGTTGGCATAAACTGATGTGCCTCCCTATAGTGATTCAAAATCAAACTTATACTTTTCAAGTTGTTCTGCTACTTTATCGTGGATTAACTTAATTACCTCTGTATTCCCAAGGCATCGCGTTAGAACAGCACTATTTCCAGAGCCGTCGCTATGTTCCGAGATGCAAAGAAAGTAGTTTCTGTCAACACCGTAAGCGCAGTCATTTGAAGATAGTCTCTTATCTGACCTAAGAATCCAGTTTTCCAGCGCCACAACAGCCTTCTCTGTCTTGTCAATCAGTTCTCTGAGGTCTTCAGCCAACTTTAATTTGTCCCTGGTCATTTTATAGAGCCTCCCTTTGCGAATTACGGTACATTTCAATCATTATCTTTGTTGCCTTCTCATACTCCGCGATAAGTATCTTGGCCCTACCCTCTGCCAACACTCTAATTTTGTAGTCGCTGTACAGAGCATGGACAATAACCAGAAACATCACTGTTAAACTTACAACGTGCGATGCTACGAATATGTATCCAGCCAATCCGTCCATTGCTTGCCTTTCATCTTGGATAGATAATACCGCCAACCTACCGTTTTGTCAAGCTAATAATCAATTTTTTGATTTATTACAACGCGATTTGTAAAATGCGTAGAATCCAGAACCAGGAATAACTACGCACCACAAACTCATCTTGCATCTCTCATCGCCGGATAGGAACCACAGCAAGCCGTCTATAGCAATAAACGCCAACACTATATAAAGAAACATACATTACCTCCTAATACGCCGCATCATATTCAATCAAACCCTGCAACAGCTTATCGTCCTCCAGATAAAACAAGTCCGTGTCGTGCCACCCAACTCCAACAGCTGCCCCAGAAAGTATCTGCCCTAACCGCCTGTCAGGGTATTTGTTCCAGACTAACCGGATCGCGTCTAACACTTGGTCTATTCGTTTTTGGTCGTGCATTTTACCTCCGTACTATACTCAAAAATATCTGACTCCATATTCAGTGCAGAGCAAGCCGTAGCCGCTGTTTCTTCGTCCTCGTACCACCCATGCACTGACCACTCACGCTCAAAGCACTGAAAGAAATAATTAGATTTTGGATTGCGCTTATCTAATCTGTAATAGACAGGAAAGTTACCGCGTGTCGCTTTCTTTTTGTGGCGTGGGGCTTCGTCCATGTGTAATCCTTGTCGTTATGCGCTTGCCCATAACATATGCACAAAGCTATCACACACATTCCAAGGAGCTGTCTTGCGTCCATCAACGGTACAGACGTGCACATAGATATCCATGTCTGAATTGTACTCTTCCTCTCCGTATTCGCAATCTTCGCAACATTCCGCTACTCTGTAGTTGCGTTCTGATCTGTCTTTCATGGCAAGCCTCCTTTCTCACTCTATCTCAAACTCAACAAAACTAACCAGACTCGGAGAACCGCCAACCATCTCAGCCCAATCCGGCTGGCTACCCATCTCAGCTTCGTCGCTTGATAACCAATTATAGAAGTCCTTGAGCCGCGATCTCGGAATAACGTACCAGTGGCCATCGTCATCTTCTGCTAATACGTGTCTGTCGCTCATAAAGCCTCCTATCTCATGCGAACCGTAGCGCCCTTCAAAAATATACCTTGGCACACAACACCATCTACTGGCTGTCCGTTCTGGCCAGTAGCAGTAAACGCCGTCTGGTAGAAATCATCGTCGCTACACCCGAACCAGCCGTACCCTGTAATCGTGATATTCCTGTAACCCTGAGATTGCAGAACCTTCAGTGCGTTGCCTGCGTCGGTACAGGAAATCAGGATAGCGATTGCCACTGCTGCCAAAAAGAATCGTTTCATTGTTTCCTCCATAAAGTTAAAGTGTGTTAGTCATGCTTAGACTATACACAAAAACTTTGGTAATTGTCAATGAAATTGTGAGGTAGTAATGAGGTATTATTGCTTGCGGTAGCCGCACGACTTGCAGTAAACAGAACCAGACCAGTGTTTCCAGCAACGATGGCCGCGACCGTTACCGTGATTCGGACAAAGGGCGTCACTACTCACAGCGCCACAGTCAAGGCACTTACCTACACTTATTGTCCTATGGTGCCAGAAAGCATCCCCACAGCCGCATAGACGCTCTTCAACTGACTTCCTAAACCAGAAGCTGCCTTGTGTCAAATACTCGGCCTCTGCGCCACACTCAGTGCAATAAACAACGCCTTGCTCTGCAACGTTTTGAGAACCGCAGCAACCGCATCCTGTTTTGGAGCGTAGTACGCTGCACTCTGTCTTGCGCTTTGAGCGTTTATTCTTTTTGGAACTGACCTTTATTTCTGGATGGTCGCCGCTTGAAAACATTGACACCCCCTGAAAAGTAATGAATAACGTTCAGAATATAAACGGCGGTTTGGCTCAGAAAAACAAAAGCCTTCCTATCCTTACGTGTCCCGAGTCCGTGCGTTGTACGATCCGAAGTGCGTTAGCGTTACTCAGCTCATTGAATTCCTAGCCAAGGTAAGTGTGGTAAGTAGGACAGAGGGCGTAACAACGTGAAGCCCGTTAGGGAATAACAGACTACGTAAGGGAGAGAAGCTGAGGAACGCTTTATTGGGATGCTGTCTGTTGTTTATAAGAGGCCACAGAAAAAAGTGCTTGTCAATAGAAATTGTGAAACTTTACCAAGAAATTGCGTTATTGCCAATTAATATCACGAATTTACAAATGTAACATTATTTTAGCAAAAGTGTCTCACTGTCTCATTAAGGGCCTAAAATGCACTTTTCGGGAGCTAAGGTACCGTTTTGTATAGCTAATAATATCAGTGGTTTACGGACTGTATACTTAATCATACTGCGTTACGCGTAACGTTATTTAGTAACGGCACTGGCAATCGGTTACAACCTGTTACCCCTTGGCCAGCCTTTCTCTGGTGCGTAAAAACGAAAAGCGCCAACCAAAACTGGAAGGCGCTTAACCGAATCACCTGACTTCACAGCCCCGGCTGATCGGACCTCGGATTAAATTAATCTGGCGGCACTACCTGTTTCTTATGATGCGCTCTATGTATCCTTTAACGGGATTAAAGTTTACGTCAACAACATAGATATTTACACATCTGCCGCGTGTTTTTGCCGCGAACTGCCGTGCAAGCAGCCACGCGATTTCCTCACTTTCAATTAACTTCTCTCCAGCATGCTTATCTGGAAAGTAGTCACCTAATAGCATCCCTCCCTTGGCGTGCTCAAAGGAAACCATGAACCCCTGTTTTTCTGCATCGTCTATAATTTTAATAGCATCTTGCATTTTCATTAGCTTTCCTCCTTCTGGCCAGCCAGTTCCTCCCTTGGCAAGCCGTCAAACAGCAGCCCAAGGCAATCCCACATATCTTGTTCCGGTTCGGTTTGCATTAGTCCTCCTTAGCCCAAATCATATCCAGCGCTTTAGACAGGCACTTCCCGCACACGTAAAAATCGTCCTTAGCGTATGCGTTCTCGAAGCCGATAACCTCGTCTACTACGTCGCCGCACTCGTCGCAAGTCGGATGTTTCTTTTGATTGGCTACTAATTCCATTTAGTCATCCTTTTCGTTAATTAAGGTTAGCGCACGTAAAATGCACTCCTTGCACACATACGCAGTACTGCTTTCAAAATCAGGTGACTCTCCAACCATGACAACCACTCCGACATCTTCTCCGCACTCATCGCAATGCGGAACATCGGTCCACCCCTCTCCTGCAATCCTATCTACATCATCTGGATTCGGAGTAGGGCCTAACTCAATAAGCTTATTGCGTACATCAATACTCCGTGCATAAGCCCTCCATCTTGCGGCGGCAGTGTTGGCTCTTGTTTGGCGCGTAACTAATTCCATTTAGTCCTCCTTTGGCGAACCAGTAACGTACCGGCCAAGGTCAATACAGCAATCCTCAGACACGCACTCTCCGTCATTATCCCATACGCCTGGAATTTCTATCTCAATCCGTATATCCTCGCCGCACTCAGGATAACCTTGCCAGTGGTCTTCTGCTGAAATCTCAGCGCTGTACTTTAGGAGAAGGTTGTTTAGGTCGGTTAGGAACTCGGCCTTAACTTGGGTTTTAGTTTTCATTCTACCTCCTTTTTGCTCGGTGGAAGCGTAACCCACCCATCTCCTTTTGTATATGGTGCTTGTAGCGTACCATCAATTATAGCCTCGTAAGGCCAGCAAACTTCACCGAACTCACGCTTGCCAACCGGCCTAACGTACATTGGCAACCCGTTATCGTGCAGCCCTGTCTCGTACTGGAGCGACTCGCCTTTATATAGAAAATAGTATTGGCCATTAACGAAAACGCCAAGCTCGCCAATGTCATTAACTACCCACTTCGGTTCAGCTTGTGGAAGTTGTATGTCTGGTTCGTTACGGACATAGTCATCATGCGGTATAGACTCTTCCACAGTATCATAATGAAATCCAGCCGCCACCATAGCAGCGCGGAACGAACTGAGCATGTGCGATACGGTTCCGTCACCGTTGATGACAACTGAGATGTGCTGGTTCTGGCCGTGAGGGTAGGTGCCGGTTATTGTTATTGTTACTTTGTGGGAGGGGTCCATTGACTACTCCTTATTTAGCATCTTAAAAAGCTCGTTACTGCGTATTTCATTGCACCGCTCCACGTTATGATGCAAGTCTTCAAAGTCCATCCTTTTGCGTGACCGCTGCAATGTGTATCCGTGCCGAGCCATGAACCACAAGAACATATCGATAGTGTATATGTGCGCGTCTACCCATCCAAGTCTGTCTTTAATTTCATGAGCTGTTAGGTCGTGGATAGCCTTGAACAGTTCTTTCTGGTCGTGGAAATCGCGCATGAACCTTGGAAGATGGTTACCTTTGTCGCGCCATTTTTTTACTGCTACGTCTACCATTGGCTACTCCTTGTATAGATCGCGCCGAATCTGTATTCTGTTTACCGAAACAGGGCGTATCTGAAAAACGTCATCAATTAGCGCGTTGTCCTGTTTGCATACTAATCCTGCCGTAACTTCTATTGTGCGCTTATCTACCATTCTGATTGAGAACAATGTCCGTCCATCATCTGCAACAATATCTATCCCTGAACTGTATTCAGCGTGGTCAGCGTCGTGCGGCAATCTTATATGTGTGTCTCTGATTTTCATTAGCTTACTCCCATTAAGCGAAGTGTGCTAAACTGTCTTCATCTATCATCCAACCAAAACGGTGAAGATCACCAGCTTTTTCCTTGGTTATACCGGCTTTGAGAAGTTCGTCTATTCCTACTGAGAAAACTATATCGTGAGATGCTGCTTCGATACCAGCCGTTGGCAAGAACTCTCTGATTATGCACAGCCCAAGAAAAATGCGACAATCATTTGTCTTGTTGTAACTGAAATCGCTTTCCATGATTTCCTCAAACTCTTCGTAAGTCATTGGCTACTCCTTTGCATAATTTTTAACAAACTCGTTAGTCCATCGTGCCGGTTTATGGTCTGGTAGCGGGAACGACTCGTTACATTCTATGCGTAAGATAACGTCGCGCATGGTACGTTTGGCCCACTTAGCTGCTGTGTATTGGTTAGGCCAGAAACGAACTGGAGGTAGGATGCCGCCTGTTGCTTCGTACTTTTTTAGTTTCTTGGATGTGGTTACGTGGTAGCCGGTCATACACCCTCCCTATTCTGGCGTCCAAACATACTTGGTCTTTGAGAAATCGCACGGATCGTCAAGTCTTGTTATAACTCCGCTCAATACATACTCTCCTGTTTCATATGAGATAGGTATTCCAGCTTGTGCTAAACGTTCTTTAACGGTAGCTTCCCAATCTGGATATTCAAGCGGCTTTATAAAATCATTGATGTCTATAACTACCTCAATACTTTTACCCATTACGCACCCTCCTTTACCTTAGTAAGCATCCTATCCAGATCACCCATATAAAGATAAGCCGGAACGTCTTCTTCGTACTGCCACCCATAAACCGGAGTAACCTCGTAAGCGTAACACGGATATTCCGCTGGTGGCGTGATAGGTAGGACGCCGTGTGCCGGGAAGCGCTTGCGGTAGGTGGCGAAGTCTTGTTCGGATTTTAGTAGTCGCATTGTTTTATCCAATTATGTCAGGCTGTTTTGTATGTATTGCCAGAAATAACATGCAATGATTCATAGCCATCATACTCAGTTATTTCAAATGCTTCGCCTTGCTCTACCCACGCTATTTTTAGATCGCGCGCACCAAGAACGCAGGTATAGTCACCATCGCCATAAAGCTGTTTGCCTTTTTTCTCTGCCAAATCTTCAGCCAACTGCAAGTCTCCATTTTCCACAGCAGCCACGATATCAGGGTCGAACAGAAGGAAGTCCTTATACTCATCATTCCATGTTGACCATCCAGCGCCGTAACCTGGAGAGTATAGTATCGCTACCTTTCCGTTACGAATAACCTTGTCCATATAAATCCTCCTTGTTTAGTTTCTCCACACATACCTCAATACTACCTAAAAAAGATCGGTGTATTCAGTCATTGGGTTGCGGCCAGACAGAACAGCGTTACCGCAAGTAATCATTCCCAAATCCTCTTCATAGCTCGGAACAAAAACTATAACGTCAAACCCTACTGCCTTTAATCTGTTTTCAGTATCCTTGTATGGCGTGAAATCATTATACCCACCAGATGTTTGGATGCTATTCTCAGTGCATGACGAAGTTGCATGAATTGGTGTTAACTTTACCATAAACTTCTTTGGGCTAAACAAGGCATAAAGCTTTTCAGCATCTACCTCATATCCGTCTGCAAGTGCAAAGTTGAGCGCATATTTTCTCCCTATTGGGTCTATCAGGGCTTTTCCAATTTGAGAAATCTCATGTAATGATAACGATTTACCGTTAAACATCTCTTCGCGTTGCGAACCAGACGTAGAGTTTATTGAGAATTGCAACCCTGCATCGCCACGGAACAGTTCGTTTTTGACTTCTATAGTCCACTCGTTAAGAAACTCCATGACGTTATTGTTTCTTCTCGGAAGCATTGTTGATACTACAGGATGGATAAGCGACCGGCCAATGAATGGGCGCAAAACTTTCCGCATTTCTTTTGCAAACGCTATAACATTGCGGTTAAATGTAGGCTCACCCATCCTTGCGAAATGGACATTAAGGCGCTTTGTCGAGATTACCTCTGGATGCAGCTTTAGGGCGTTTACAACTTGGTTTCTTAAATCAGTAACAGTAGCGTTTATTCCTGGACCTACCTTCGGAACATCACAGAATTTGCATCCCATAGAACAGCCGTATTGAGTTGATATCGTCACAACCCATTTTTCCTGTAACGGCATAATGTCACCGTTGGGAACTCCTGCGATATCTCTTGTCAGGCCAAGGAAATCTGCTTTAACATTCTTATCCCTGCCGTAGTCTCCTATGGAGAGAAATTCAAGAAGTCCTTTTTCGCCACGCCCAACAACAATGTTTCCTGTAGGAACTTTAATGTTTCTGACTATATCCATAGCCGCCTCCTTTATTTGTATGACAGACGATACCTCAATACTACCGCTGCGTCAAGCTAATTGTCAATTAATTCGCAAAAAGCAGAAGCCCACCCCTCTGAATGAGAAGTGGGCTTTGCCGAAAGGAGGGAACCATGACCGAACAACTACAACCATGACCAAGACGGCTATAATATAACGCGGTGTTTGTTATTTGTCAAGATGTTTGTTTGGAAACTATTGGGGGCCGTAAATATGGTCATTACGTTTGTTAAAAGTGGCTGGCTGGTACGAGATGCTTCTGGCACCACCATATCACTGAACCGTACCTGCCCATTACCGATGGCTTGGCCGCTTATCATGCATTATTCACATCCACCACAAAGTATATAATACACAAAAAACCCTACAGCCACAGAAGCAGCCAGTGCGAGAATTAACCAGTAGACCATGTACTACCTCCTATTCCCACATATACCGAAAATGCACGAAGGTTCTCTTGCCAATAGGATAGAAAACCTGATCCCAAAAAGCTAATAGTAGGAGTTCGTCGTAGATGGTCATGCTGACTCCATCATACGCAAGAACATGCTTTGCCCTGTGTCTATCCCATTGTCTTTTGCATAACGCAAAAGCCCAATCATGTATGAGTCGATATTCGGAGCTGTTTTGGCGCAGTGGTTTATCATTACCATTTCGAGGCCAGGATTTTTCATAGCTAATGTACGGCCTATTTTGTTTGGGGCATATTCTACGGCGCATACGAAACTCAAGCCGTTATCTTCACAGAATTTGGCTATCTCCATTATCTTTGGCGCTATCTCTTTATCGTATAGTTTTTCTTTGTTCATACTGTCCTCCTACTTTATCGCTATCTTGTCGCCGTCCATTTGTACGGGGAGATTGCCACATGAGCCTATAATCGATGCTTCCATATTTGGTACGAGGTTAATAACGCTCCACCAAGTAGGCGTTTCAGTTCCACGTATCTCGATAACTGCGTTGCCTCCCTCGCGGTATACTATTCTTAGATTTTCCGGCCCAAACCTAAACGCCTTCTTCTCAGTACGCTTAACGAACGGCGTGTTTTCTGATAGCCAGTTCAGCCAGGAGAAGCGCTTGTCTTGTACGAGCTTTGATACAACTACTGAATCATACACTTCGTCAGCGCCGGATCGGTAATACCACTTAACGGCCTCTCCGAAGTCAGAGCTGCATGGGTTGTACTTGGCTATCTTGGAGGGGGTTATGCTGGCATGTTCGGTGGCTTTATACTCGTACTCTTTTTGCATTGGGGTGCTCCTTTGCTCGTCTTGCTTATTAAGTAATCTGTCGATATTTTGCCAATATTGTGTGCCTTGCGGAGACGTACACCACATAAAAACAGCGTCGAAATGGCTTGTCTCTGTGCAAAATACAATGTCCGAATGATCCCCAAACTCCAGCCACTCAGCAGCAGCAGGGTCTATCTTGCTGACACGCTCTATTAGATTGGGCATGTTGGGGAAGGTGGTGCGGGTGTGGGGGGTGGGGTCGAAACGGCGGTTGTATGCAGACTCGTTTTCGCCATACACAGATGTAAATTCAGACCAGAAATCTTCATTGTGGCCAGCGTTCTTTTCAACACACTGGTAGTAGCTACCTTTACTAACTCCAGAACCTGTCTCAATACACTTATACCACTTGCCTTCTTCCATAGCTTCCTCCTATTTTCTTTTACCCTGGACAGCAACTCCAGAGTCCTCGTCGTATGTACCCTTAACTAACAGGCGCGGAACAGACACTCTATCAATGCCAACCAGAACAGACGTGCCAGATATAGAAGAGGCAAGGTTGTTGATAGCTGACATTATATTAGGCTTTTCCACACCAGAAGCTACAATCACTGAACACTGACCAAGGGAGTGGTGGAGTGAGGCGCGGAATGAACCGTCCGATAACTCTTTGATACGTAGAGTTAGGTTGTGCTGGTCTGCAAAGTCTTCAAAGGACATTTTGGGCATACGTTCTATTTCGATTTGCATTGGGCCTCCTTAAAGCGGCATAGTGTGTAAAAGCTTAAAGACTTTGCCAGCAGCGGCCATGGCTTCGTCGTCCGAATCGGCATTATCCCATTCCCTGAATGGGGAGCCTTCATCGCAGCATCTGCATTGTCCTTCACCTGGCCAAGGACAGTTAGTGCATTGATCCTCGTCTTCCCACCAATCCACCTCGCTATCTTCGTTGTGCCTAAACTCTTCGCACAACGGGCAGTTGTAATCATATACATGAAAGCCAAGTAGACCTGATTCAGCCAGAGCATCTATGGCCTCGCACTTAGTACCTCCGATACTTGCTATCCTATCCCACACCAACATGGATTCTGTTACGGCTAATATCTTGCGTTCGTCTAAGGTCATGGTAGCCTCCTTATTTTTTATCTTCCCATAGCAGGGTTATAGCAAGCGGCCACAAAACAACAATAAACCAAACCGCTGGAATACTCATTGTTATTCCGTATTTAAGGGATTTCCTAAAAATAAAGAATGACGCTATCATTCCTGCTATAAGGTATATTATGGCTGCTGTAAGCATGGTTGCCTCCCGAATTAAGTTATACCTCTTTAATACCACATCTACGCTTAAATGCAAGAGGTTTGTTTAATTACATTCCGCTATTCGCATTTGATTTTTTCAAACACAGCTATGCCTTCATCAACTATTTTTGGTAGATCGTCACCTATGCCGTGCCACTCGATTTTTTCAGCACATTTACATCCGTGCATAAAGACAGCCCACTTAGCTGTACCGTCACGGTAGTTTCCAATGGTTATTCTGTCTGAAGGTTTTTTATAGTTTAACAGCTTGATTACAGCGGCCTGTTCATCTTTGGTCATATCTGCCGCCACACCGAACGAAAGGGCCAGAAGCAAGGCTATGATAATTAAACAGTGTTTCATTTATCCTCCTTAATCGTTATGCACTATAACTCCAAACTTACCATCCCTAACCCAAGCGTTTCTCCCGCCAAAGTAGGGATCGTAGAACCGTTCTTCTATGTCGCTAACCGTTACATCTTCTGAGCAGGAACCGGATATTCTGGTATGGCAGTAACCTTGAACTGAGGACTCTATTGTTATCTGCATTTGGCCTCCTTGTAAAAATTCCGCACACAATGCCACGGCAGTACGACACGGACATCGTGGTTGATTGCGAATAGACGCCCACAATGTTTGCAACGGATTAATTCTGATTGCTGGCCTAGTCTTCGTACAAGGTCACATTCTCCGTGGTGAAATCCTATAGGTGGCTGTGGTAGCCAGTTGCATTTTATGTACTGGATAAATCTGGTTATCATGGTTAGCCCCTCCTTGTGTTAGATACCGCTATAATACCATAACTTGATATAAATGCAAGGGCTATGTTCGTTGTATTAATGGCATGTGTATCCGATAACCTCATCGACAACCTTTTGCCGAATTATTGGTGAACACGCATTTGTTAGGTTAAAGATCAGCGCAAGTGAAATATTACGCTTGTCAAAGTAGTACGGTGTCGAAATGTAGATTTCGCTCTTGTCTCGGGATTCGTATAAGATGTCAAGGTCTACGCCTCTTATTTCAAAAAGACGCTCAACCTCCAGCCAGATGAATCTTGAGTCGAACTTGTCCATACTGTAGATAACTCGGATTCCTTCAAGGTCTGTGTATAGTTTAGCACATTCCGGCAATCCTGAATTTATCATGTCGTACAAGCCAATAATGGATGGTATCCTTAGCAGCGCATCGTCGTGGTTCTTTTGTGCTATACAAGATAATCTTTTATGCAAGCCCATGGTGTCCCTCCTTGTTTAAGTGTACCGCAATAATACCAAGAATTAGCAGAAAGGCAAGATGTTTGTGATAATTGGACTATATCGCTCAAATGGAATATAGTTGGTTAGAGTGGTGGGTATCACGCCTGTGGGAGATTGGCACTGAAATTTTTTATATCTAATAAAAATAGTTAGTTAGAAAGACAGCTTGTCCTTGGGGGTAGTGGTGGCATATCGCTGAAATGGAATATACTGGCAAGTCTTTTATGGATTTCGCTTAAAAATACGGAACACCTAAACTTAAATAAACTAAACTATTACGGGACGTTACGCTACGTTTTGGACTTTTTTATGCTGACCCTCTACGGGACGGGCTACCTTAGAAAAGATACCGCTAAAGTAGTTACAAAATTTACGGGGTTTTAACTTTACCGGACCGCTTTTAGGGAATTTCGTATGGGGGGAGGGTAGTAGACTATAAACGGCGAATCGATTTTGGGGGGCCGGGTGGGGCATGCCGGGGGGCGATCCGTAGGGAAATGGCCTGCCTTTTACTGGCTCTTGGCGCACAGAACCAGGGCCAATAGCGAATCTTAACTTATTACAATTTGTTGTTAGACCCAGTAACTACGCGGGTTTATCAGGGGTGAGCTGTGATTCAAGGAGGGTGATTTCATTATCGATAGCTGATTCTGGCGATTGTTGGGGGAGGGTGTTACCTTGTATGGTACTGATTTCACTATCTATCTCATCGATAGACTTGGTTAGATCGGCGTAGGCTACGTTTGAAGTGGACAAGTCGCGCTCAAGCCTGCCGATATCGTTCAATTGGCGCATTGCATAGGCTACGTTACCGAGCGTTGCCTTTTTGATTTTCTCGGGATCAACTAAGTTACGGGCCATCTCAGCTTGGAGATTATCAATGATATCAGCTTTATTAGCTTGGTAGGCCGGTAAATGTTCAGTCTTAGCCAGTATGTTCGCTAAAGGTAAGAGCGCTTTATGGACTGCCTGTTTAGTTACTCCCATGATCTTGGCTATATCGGGATAGGTCATTCCTTTGAGTCTAAGCTGGACTGCTCGTTTAATATCAACGGCATGCCCAAGCTCTATCTGCTCTTTGCGTTTAGTTCTATAGCCATGCACCTCTATGGATACGTCCTCTCCAGTGGGTGTAATGACTTGCG
>Ga0209727_1001612_pt1 | contig 17991 bp, 26 predicted proteins | sample RifGroC1_FD_183995 | JGI IMG/M metagenome (GOLD analysis project Ga0209727, IMG submission 183995) | Groundwater microbial communities from Rifle, Colorado, USA - Groundwater C1 (SPAdes) (version 2) | ecosystem: Environmental > Aquatic > Deep subsurface > Groundwater | place: Rifle, Colorado...
TTTTTTTAATTTTATATTATTATATAATCTATGATATCGTGTTGTTTGAGTTAATGCAACATTTCCAGATAAATATAAAACAGGTGTATGATCTTGATATGCAGCAAGTAACGATGTAATACAATTCGTTCCCGCACACCCTGTTGTTGGGTTTACAACTGATAATTTATTTGTATATTTAGAAAATCCTAAAGCAAAATATCCAGCATCTGCTTCGTGATGGACACAAATTGGAATTATATTTTTATTTTTAGCAATAGCATTATTTATTACTAAAGAACCATTTCCAGTTAATAAAGAAATATATTTAATACCATATTTAGTATTTAATCTATTAATAATAAAATCTGCAATTCTAATTTTTTCCATATTAAATTATATATAAAATTTTCATTAATTATCAATTATTCTTTTAATATAACCAACCGTTTCATTATTAAATAAATCTAAATGTATTTTATGAGTAGAAAATTTATTATTTTTTTGTATTTAAATAATTAGTAATAATGTTTACAATTTTTGGTCCATCAACATAATTTGTAGAATGAACAGCACAATCAGGAAATCTTAAATTATTTTTTTGACAATAGTTTATTAACCATTGGGCACAATCTAAACCGCTTTTTCCTGGGTTTTGATTTGTATATACCGGTAATGCTTGTCTATCTAAATCATAATCAAAAGATACAAATTTGGGTAATCCATTGTTTTCTATAATGTGAATAAAATCATAATAATGGCGGGCAATAACCCATTTATGAGATTCTGGTTCTGGTAAATTTATCCACCAAACAGAAAAAAGAAAACGATAATCATCTAAAAAAAGATAATATTCAGGAACTTTTATCAACTGTTCTTTGTTGTTTTCTATATTCACAATAAATTATTATATGCTTCAATTATCCTTTGACAAACTCTTTTTGGAGAAAATTTGATTTTATATTCTTTACTTACATCTATTACTAAATTTTTATACCAAACATAATTATCTTCAATATCAATAATTTTTCTATTAATTTCTTCAATATTAGGCAAACAAATTAGTTGTGATGGGCAAAATTCAAAATTCGTTGGACAATCTGATAATGTTAAAACGGGAACATGAGCCAAAATAGATTCCAATATTTGTAAGCCAATTCCCTCCCTTTTACCAAAGGCAAAAACTATTTTTGTTCTATTATAAATTTCATTTAATATTTCAGAAGTTACTATTCCCAAATGATTTTTTCCAAAACCAGGATATTCACTCCCACAAGTAACAAAAATTTTTGTTTTATATTTATCATAATATATATTAAATAAATCTTTAACCAAAAAAGCCCTTTTATTTGGATCTGCTAATCTCCCTGTCATTAAATAATCAATATCTTTTTTAGTATTATTAGTTGGATAAATATCATGTGGGACATCATATACAACCACCGAATTTAATCCTAAAAACTCTTTAATTTCTTTTTTTACATGTTGTGAATTAGCTAAAACAACATCGGCATATTTTAGTTGTTCTTCCATTTTAGATAAATCATTACTAATATGAAGCGGAAGATCAAGAACTTTTAATAACAGTTTACTATTAGGATATTTTTGTTTATATTCTATACTTTTATCCCAAACTGATGAATCGTGGGAATAAATAAAATCACAATCTCCATCTTCTATAATTTCATGTCCCAATTCTAAAAATCCCGCCCTAATTCTAGGAAGTTGGCCTAGTTGTTTATTTTCCCATCCAAAAATTGAAATTTTCATTTTTTTAAATCTAACCAATTAAATCATCACAATAAGATAATGGTTTTTGTTGTTTTATATTATATAATTGTGTTTCAATAAGATATAATCGTTCTTCAATAGTAAATTTAGAACAATTATTTAAATAATCTAATTTTTTCTTATTTTTTTCTATTTCTCTACAAAAAGAACAAATATTCGGGGGTGGTTGGCTTATGGAATGACTTTCTTGTTTTTCTTCACCACATTTCTCACATTGAATCAAAGATGATATTGCCATATTTTTTTAATTTTATTTTTTTTAAATTATATAATAAGAGAATTTATCGTTTCTAAAATATCTTTTCCATCAATATCATTTCCAATAGTTGTCCAACCGAGTGTTTTTTTTCTAGCAAACAATTCTATTCGAGGTAAATCACCAAGTAATTCTACTATTCTATCCCTAACACAATCTGGTTTAACGGAATGTTCTAATCTTTTAGTTTCTACTAAAGATCTTACATTGTGTTTTTTAACTAATTTGTGAGCGTTTTTACCTTTCGTAGCTAACAAACATAATTCATTACCACTTTTCATTGTATAAGCGCCCATAAAACAAACAGAATCGCCTGTTTTGGTTTTTTTAGCCCAATTAAAACCGATAGTTTTGTAAGCAAAACCCCAACTATTAATTACGTTAATACATCTCTCCAAATGATAATCAGTTGTCCATATAAATAAAATACAATTTTCATCAGTAATATTTTTTACTGGTAATTTCATTATTTCTTTAGAACTCATTACAGAATAAGGTGGCCGTCTCATTCCTTTTACAGTAGTGCAATCAGGTTTAGCATTACTATCATTATAATAACTCCACGGAGGATCTGCATAAATTATTTGATATTTTTTCATTATTTATCAATAATTTCTTTCATTTTATTTGCCAAAGTATATTCTTTATTTCTATTAAATTTATTCATTAAATATTGGGCGGGGTGTTTTACAAATTTTAAAGTTCTTTTGTCTTCTGATATTAAAGTAACTAAAATATTGTAAACATCAATTTCGAAATCAAAAACAGTGTATTTTTCAATCTTCATGGATTATAGGTATTTCTTTGTTATATTTTTTATAATAATCATAATTAAAATCTAAACAGTCTTTTTCTGCGTTCCATGTATAACTCGATTCTCCGAAATGAGAAACATGATATTTTATTTTATTTATACAATTTTCTTTTCCAACCCAGGAGTTATGTTTTACCCAGGCAATTTCTTTGGGAATTTCGACATATGGTAAATTTTTATAAGAAACATTTTGAAGCGAATAATTATTTATATAATAAAAATCATTGTCGTAAAACATTTGACCTAGAGAATGTCCCGACCATTTATTACGAAATACTCTTATGGGACAGAAATTGTCAAAATATTTTTTTCCATCCCCAAAATAATTTTTGAAACAAATATAATAAGAACAATATTCTGTGGAAGATACAAATTCAATTATATTCTTAATTTGTTGTTCCGTATAAAATTCATCAGAGTCTAAAAACCAAAAAATATCACAATTTTGATTTTTTAACCATTCTAATCCTTTGTTTCTTATTTGGGCTTCAGTTTGATATATGAGAAATTCAGACTGGCCAAGTGGATTTTGAAAATACACATGATCTATTTTTTTTTGTGTGAAAAATTTCATTAATTTAAATTGTGTTTCAAAATCATTATCTTTATATCCTAAATTATGGTATTCCAAAAATTGTCCCTGAACTGCTGCAATTTTAATATTTAATTCATTTTTTAAATTAAACCAAGGAAATAAAACAGGTTCTATATTTTCGGGATTCCCGTAACAACAAAATATAACGCCGATATCTTTCATTTTCTATCTATAGAACTATCTAATTTTAGATTTGTCTTGTGGTGTCATGATAGCATCTTCGATTGACCAACCCTCTTTTATTCTTTTATAAACAGTGGATCTGCTAATTTGTTTTAACGCGCACCAATCTTTAAAAATCATTGTTTGGTTTTTAATACGAATAAATTTTTTGTTACCAGCGTTTTCTTTGTCAATAATTGTATGTTCTGGCAATGTAAGTGATTGTTCTGTTGTCCATTTATCACTATTTAGTCTTCTTCTCAAAGTTGGAATTTTTATACCGGTTTCAAAAGACCATTGTTGAATCGTTAATGATTTATTATTGAATGTATATAAAACGTTTTTAAGTTTTTTTGTTCCACTTTTTACAATTTCATCAATATTGTGCCCTGCTGAATATCGTTGCCACACCCTTTGATATGGAATATTATATTTTTCGGATATTTCTATCAATGTTAGTATCTCCCCATCGCATTCTATTTTTATTGTGATATCACGATCTTTCGTTTGAGTCTTTCTAGTCGCCCATATGCAATTTTCTGGTTCGTATCCCTTATTATTGTCTTTTCTATGTATTGTCATTCCTTCTGGTCTGTCGCCCATGTCTTTATAAAAATTTTCAAATTTCAACCATTTATCACAAATTTTTATTCCTTTTGCGCCATACCTTTTATAAGAAGAATTTTTAATATCATAACATCTATCCATCATAGCTTGCCAAGTATTATAGACTCCGGTTCTGTACTGGCCATGTTTTATAACTTTAGACTCTTCTCTTTTATAGCAACCACAAGATTTGCTTTTACCGTATACAAGTGACGGCATGGATACTTCTTTTAAAGTCCCACATTTGCATTTACATAGCCAATAAGACATTTCGTTTCTAGGACAAACTCTTTTAATAACTGTCCATCTACCAAACTGTTTATCTTTAATGTCCTTATATTGCATAATTTTATATTATTGTATCTAATTTATCCCAAATATTGAATTTGTTTTTATAACCCAATGTTTCAAGCTTAGAAATATTTAAAAATGCGTTTCTAATTTGAACATTTTTATGAAAACTTGGAGGCTCTATGCTATTAAATTTACTTTTAGAATTGGTTTTCAATTTAATATAATTCATTAAATCTAAAAACTTTATTGCGTTTCCACTTCCAATATTATATATACTATTATTTGGCGCATTGTCTATTAAAAATTTAATCACTTCACAAGTATCATCAACATAAAAATAATCCCTATAAAAATCTCCTCCCCAATACAAATCAACATCTTCATTTTTTTTTATTTTATTAGCTAAATATGTTAAAGCGTTTTTTTGTTTGCTTACTCCTTTATCTCCTGGCCCAAAAACATTAGCCAATCTGAAAATTTTCCATTGCAACGAAAAGGTGGTACAAAAGGAAATTAATAAATCTTCTGCTGTTTTTTTTGTTATAGAATAAAAACCTTTTGGATTACATAGGTCGGTTTCTTTAAATGGCATTTTAATATCTCCATAAACGAACCAAGAACTGATAAAATTAAATACTAAATTTTTTCTATTTTTACAATTTTCTAAAATAGCAACTAATTTTTTTAAATTTGTGTCAATATCAATATTAATATCTGAATATATATTATAATTATGTGTCGTAGATATTAAATAAAGAATATTATTATATTTAGGAATTAAAGAATCTCTTTCTTCTACAAATACTTCATCTTTATACATTTCGTGAAATCGCCCCCCTATAAACCCTCGACCAAAAAGACTTATAATCATAATTCCTTTATTATCTTATTTGGCAGCCTATATAGTAAATCTTTTGTTTCCCATTGACAATTATTATCTTTTAAAAATTTATCAATGTATATTGGTCTTTGGGCAACAGAAATAAAACCATGAATACCTTTTTTAAAAAAATTAGGAATAATAAAACTTGCATGATAATAACCAAAATTTTCTACCTTAATTGCATTATAAAATTTTCCTTTTTCTATTATGTATAGTTTTGTATATTTAGTTTTTTCCATTAATTATTTTTGTTTTGTTGTTAATTGGTGTTTCATGTGTTTTTATTTCGAAAATTTAAAATTTGAAAATTTCTTTGAATTCTTTTTTAATTCCCTGTTAATACATTCTTGTTGTTTTTCAGATAATAATCTAACAATATTATCATACCAACCTTTTCCAAGCCGGTTTAAAAATGTAGATTCACATATTTTAAAAGTATTTTTAATAATTTTTTGGCATTCATGAGTTTTGTTTGTTTGATCTATAATAGCACAAGATTCACAAAGAATTGAATCTTTATCGTTTCTTATTTGAACGTAATATTTTTTCATAATCTATTTGTAATTTTTTAAGACTTCTTCAATATAATCAATATTTTCTTGAGAAATTGTGGGTGCACAGCCAACAAAAAAAACCAAATCTAAAACCTTATTCGCTTCTGGATATTTTTTATAATCATCTAGATGTTTATAGCCGGGATGCATCAATAAATTACCAGCAAAATAATTTCTTGTTTGAATACCATTTTTTTCTAAATGGGAAACTAATTTTTGTTTTTGTTCTTTAGATTTACAAATTATAGGAACTCCAAAAGGAATCCAATAAGTTTGTTCATAAACAATGGGAAAAGAAACGTGTGCATAAATTGCAAATAATTTTTGGATTTGTCTTAAATTTTCACGACGAGTTTCACATATAAAATCTAATTTTTTTAGTTGTTCTAAACCAATCGCAGCTTGTAGATCTAATGGTTTTAAATTATAACCGATTCTATTAAATACATATTTATCATCAATAATTAAATCTGGAAAATCAGAAAGCCAATTATTGAATCTTTTTCCACAAGTTCCATTAGATAATAAATTTGCAGTACCAACACAATGACATTGACGACCCCAAGTAGCATAACTTCTTGCTATAGATACTATATCTTGTATATTAGAACTAACCATACCACCTTCTAATGTGGTTATTTCGTGTGCTGGATAAAATGAACATGATGAAGCTACTGCATATTCATTTAAAAATTTATAAATCCATTTGCTTCCTAAACTATCACAATTATCGATCAATAATATTATATCCCTACTGATTTGTTTTATATATCCATTTATCCAAAATCCAAGTAATTTATTTAAATTGGGTGGATTTCCTAATACTGGACTTAAAAATATAGATTTTGTTTTATTAGTTATCTTTTCTTCAATTTTATATAAATTAAAATTCAACGTTTCCCACTCAATATCAATGAATACTGGTTTTAATCCATTTTGAACAATGGCGCTAACAGTCGTTGGAAAACCTACGGCAGACACAATAATTTCATCCCCATCTCTCCATCCAAAATATTCTTTGCAAGCGGCAATTAAAAGAAGATTAGCCGAACTTCCTGAATTAGTAAAAAATGAATATTTCTGATTAATTTTTTTACTAAATTCTCTTTCAAATTGAACACAAATTTCACCCGATGAACTCCATCGCCCAAAAAGTAAAGCATCAATAGCTGCGACCAATTCATTTTCATCAAAAAACGCCCCTGAATAATAAACCTTTTTAGGATCTTTATTTACAAGATTATGACAAAATTTTGGAAGAATCCCGGCCTTCTCTTGTAATTTTAATACAAATTCTTTTATTTCTTTTGTATATATGCTCATTATTTTTCTTCTCTAATTGATACTTTTTTAATATTTTTGTCTTTAAGAATTAATTTTTTCATTTCTAACATAAAATTTTTACATCTATTTTTAAATATAAAACTCATACTAAGTGTATTATTTTTATCTGTTCCAAAATCTTTAATTTTATGTTTTAATTCTTTAGCTAATTGTAATGAATTAACTTTTTTATTAAATTTTATGTAAATACAATATTTTTTATTAGTTTTTTGTGGAAAATATTTATACGCATTATTATAAATACTCATTTATTTTCTTTTAATAAAATATCCAACCCCTCATTAAATCCAATATAAGGTTTGTTTTTTCTCCATTTCAAAATATCGTCACTAATTTTAATAGAATATCGAAAATCGTGACCCAAACGATCTTTGACTGGTTGTATTAAGGATTTTGGTTTGTTTAATTTAGTTAATATTTTTTCAACAATTTGATTATTAGTAAAATGTTCACCACCCCCAACATGATAAATTTTTCCCGCTTTTCCATTATCCATTACTAAAATTAAATCATCAATATGATTTTGAACAAAAGTCCATTGTCTTATATTTTTTCCATCACCATATATAGGAATTTTTATATCATTTTGGGCGTTTTTAATAATTTTAGGGATTAGTTTTTCCCCATGTTGCAATAATCCAAAATTGTTGCCACACCTTGTAGTACAAACATTTAACTTGTGCGTTATAAAATATGCTCTACATAACAATTCTGACGACGCTTTTGATGCACTATAAACACTATTGGGCTTTAATAAATAATTTTCATCACCATCTCCGGTTTCAATACTTCCTATAACTTCGTCCGTAGAAACCATAACTAATTTAATATTAAATAGTTTTGTTAATTCTAATATATTAAAAGTTCCTACTATATTATCGTAAATAAAAGGTTCTGGATTAGAAATACTATTGTCGACGTGACTGTTCGCAGATAAATGAAAAATACCATCTATATTTATTTTTCCTAAAAATTCAGTTTCTATTTTTTTTACAAAAGACTTTGAAGATATATCGATTACACGAAATATAAAATTTTTATTATTTAAATGCCGTTTATAATCACAATTTGAAGCATAACTTAATTTATCTAAACAAATCATTTTATCACCATTTAGTAATAAAGTATTAATCAGATTGCTTCCAATAAAACCCGCCGATCCTGTGACTATATATGTTTTACTCATTTTTATTTAAAAATTTAATCACTCTTATCATAGATTGCGGAACGCCCAAATCAGACCAAAAAGTATCTAAAATTGTATAAAAAACATAACTATTTTTATTTTTACAATAATAATTATTTATATCCGAAATTTCTAATTCGCCCCGTTTACTTGGTTTTAAAGTAGATATAATTTCAAAAACATGTGGAATATAAATATATAATCCTGTTATTGCTTTATTACTTATAAAAGTTTTAGGTTTTTCTATGATTTGTTTTATTTTATTGTCTTTTATTATTGCGACTCCGAAACCTTGAGGATTATTAACTTCTTTCAAAAAAAGACCACAAAAATTTTCTGGATTAATACTATATTGTTCGGTAAAATGAGATGTTTCAATATTGTGCATTACATTTTTTATTAATTTATTATATTCAAAATAATTATCACCTAAAATTACTAAAAAGCATTCATTTCCAACAAATTTTTCTGATATTTTTAACGCTCCTGCAATTCCAGCTTCTTTTTCCATATCTTGAATTTTATAAGTTAAATCAAGATTTCTATCTTTTCCATTACCCAAATATTCCACAATGGAACCACAATGTTCTTTAGAAGTAATTATCAAAACTTCTTTAACGCCAAGTTTTACTAAAGTATCTAATGGATATTCTATCATTGGCATAGCTTTATTTTTTAAATAAACTGGACTTAAATGTTTGTTTACTGTTTTGGTAAAAGGCAACATTCTCGTTCCGTGACCACCCGCAAGCAAAACAGCTTTCATAGTTTTTTGTAATCTAAAATTGCTTTTTCTACACTATATAATACATCTGTTAGTCCAAGTCCCAATCTCCTAATTTTTCTAGTAGACAACACGCAATTAGATCGTTTAGTTTTAATAGTAGATTCAAATTCCTCATAATTAAAAAACCATTCTTTTTCATTTATTAAATTATATTTTTTTAACAAAAAAACTATCATTTTTGTGTCTATAGGATAATTATTTACAATATTATAAATTCCAAATGGACAATTATTAGTTATTATATTTGTCGCGCATTTAATAAACTCATCTAAATTGGTTATAGAATTACTTACATTTATTAGTTTATTATATTTAATTAGTTTATTTAAATAATTTCTCTCATTATTTAATTCATAATTAAATGGTAATCTTAATCTTAAAATATAACAAGTATTTTTATCTAATAGTTCTTCGCCTAATGCTTTTGTTCCTGAATACCAAGAACAGTTATTTTGTTTAAATGAAAAATTAGGCAGGTCATCTTCATTAAATTCTTTTTCATAACCATCGTAAAGACAACCGGATGAAATATGGCAAAATTTAGCACCCACTTTTTTACAAACCAAATTCAATTTAACTGGTAATAAAGAGTTAGATTCAAAACACTCTAATTTATGATTTTCACAGTCATCAACATTTGGTTTTCCTGTAAATCCCGCTGCATTAACTAAAATATCATTATTTTTTAATATTCCTTTATCAAGATTATCTATCTGAGTTCTTTCTAAAACATCAAATTCTATATTATTCTTTTTAAAATAGGAATAAAAATGAGAACCAATATAGCCTTTATAACCTAAAATAAATATCATGTTTTTTTATTATATTATTTCAATTATGATTACATACTGGAAACTCAGGATAGGCACGAAAACAATGAAACCCAAAAGGTAGATTTTTTTTATCGTTCCATATATCAATAGTTAAAGGATCTTTCGCCCAAACATCACACTCTTTTAAAGTAGGTAATTTACAAATTTTTGATCCGTAACCAAGATAGCTGTAAAAAACATCTTCAGGGCAATTAGTATCTCCAAATTGTCTTAGATTTTTCATTTCTTTAAATATATTTGAAATTTCTCTCATTTTGGCTGCTTTTCTAAAACTAAATCCTAGATTACATCCTTGAACCATAGGATATGGAAAATGATAACCATTTGACGTTAATGACGTTTTATGACTCCAATGGCTCCCTATTAAATCAAATTCATTATTAATAATCCAGTCCTCAAAACCTTCTTTTAATAACATTCCATCTGGTTGGATCGTAATTATATTGTCTATATGGGTGGGAATTAAATAATATAATTTTTCTATACAAAATTTTGTATATTCCTCTAAAGAATTAAGTGGTTCTATTTGTATTAATTCTATTCTATTTTCTTTTATCCAAGTCCAATCTCCACCTAAACAATCAATATTAGTATTACAAAAAACAAAAACAGGGTAATTAAATTTTGAGAAAGTTTTAAATGACCATATTGATGTCAAATCTTCTAAAGTATCTAATTTTCTAAGCCTCCCTTCTACCATTATAGCACAAAACGAATCATCGTTTGGTTTTTCGTAAATTTGTAATGATAAAATTGTTTTACATACATTGATTATAAAATTTTGATCTTTTAAGTTCCTAAATGAATACAAAAGTTTTTTCATTTTGTTGGCGTGGTAAGAGTTTTTTCAATAGACCAACCCATTTTATATAATCTACGAGCAATTGTATGTGCTGATATTTCTATTTCCCTTGCCCATTCTTCTAAACACATAGAACGATTATTATACTCTATAATTCTTGGAGGGCGATGGCGACTACACTTTGGTTGTGTTAATGCTTTTTCAACAGGCCAATGATAAATATCTATTCTACTCTTGATGCAGTTCCAACTAACCCCCAAATCATTTGCCCAGTCCATAATTGTTTGATTTTTTCCATTAAACTCAATATAACGATTTCCATCCCTGTTTCTTGCTTGTTCACCCATTGTCCCCCATTTACAATTAGATTTTTCATAATTTTTATTACTATTAATTCGTTCTATTGTCAACCCCTCTGGTTTTTCTCCCATATCTTCATAAAAATTTTTAAATTCTAACCACCTATCACAAACTTTTATACCTTTTCCCTTATAATTTTTGTAGGCTTGTGGGACATTACTATTACACCTAGCCGACATTCCTTTCCAAGTTAAAAATGTTTTTGTTTTATACATTCCATGTTTGGTCATTTTTTCTTTTCTATAACAACCACATGATCTTGTGCCTCCGTTGATAAGAGATGCCCCCAAAATTACAATATTATTTAAACAATCACATTGACAAAAAAAATAAGATTTTTGTTTGTGGGTGTGGCTAAATTTAATAACAATTAATCTTCCAAATCTCATTCCTGTTATATCTCTAACATTTTTATGTTCCTGTATCATAATATCAAATTCAAAACATCCTTATCTTCTTTCGTCCAATTAGAAAACATATTTTTTTTAATATAAAAAACTATCCTCTGCATTTCTAATCTTTTCTTTTTCCATTTCCGCCCATTCTGTTGGGTATTTCCAATCGACCGTTCGACCTTGCCAATCTTTACAAAATTTAGCAGCTAAAGCGTAATGAACCCCATCGTCTAAATATAAATCTCCTTCTTTCTCATTCGTTTCATAACCACACAATGCAACTAAAATATTATTTACTTTTCTTATTCTAATTGACATTTTATTATTCCCTTTCCTTATTTTCACCCCCAAATAAATAATCATAATGATTTTTTAAACAAGTAACAATAAAATTGAAATAACTGTTTAAATCGGGCGAGTTCATAGATTTTTTATAAATACCTTCATATAAAATTGTATTTAATCCTTCGTTAATAATTTTCCACAACTCTATAGTTTCTTTTGTTGTTTTACCTGCTAAATCAAATTTAGAAAAACTTTCTAAATTATTATATTGCCAAACAGTTAGTTTTTTAGATTGTTTTCCGTGTGGTAATAAGGGAAACAAATAACAAGGAATATTGTTTTTACTTAATATTTCTAATACTTCTGATATAATTTTGAATCTATTTTGGATGGTTTCATCCATTGTTTTAAGACATTCATTACGAATTTTATCTGCTTCAAATTGTGCAGCTTCCAAATGTTCTTGGTTTTGTAATATTTTCATTTTTTTATTTATTTAAATACAATTTATCATATTTTATTATAGTTGATTCGTAATTTTTGTCATACCATCCATCGTTATAAGTTAATTGGTTACGAAAACTCCATTTATATCTTGGGTGCATTGTTGTTATAAAATCCTGATGCAAAATTTTTATTTGGTAAAATTCTGAAAGACAAAATTCTAACTCGACCCAATTAATAAATTCATCAGTAAAATTTCCACCCTTCATATAATTTTCCAAAGAATCAAGGATAAAATCTAAATTTAATACTTTTCTACAATAATGTCTAAACTTAAATCTTTCATTTTCATGAAATTTAACAACACCTTGACCATATTTACCATAAGCTAAATCCATTTGGTTAGATCGTCCATGTTCATAATAATATTTAGTATTATGTACTGAATAATGTAACCAGGGAATTAAATCTCTTTTATTTATTATTAAATCCTTTTTCATTTGGTCGGTTCCTTGCATAACGGGGGCTATAAAACCGTGTATCATCCAGTGAGGCGACCATAAACACTGAAAATGATCCCAAAATTTAAGAAGATATGGGCGGCCAGAAAAAAATATAGCACCCCAATTTTCTTTTTCACATTTTAATATTGACTGATGAATTGTTTTAACCCATAAATCACTTGGTAATTCTTTCGAATCGAATATCCATAGATAATCTTCGTTCTTTATAATTCCACAGTGTAAATATTCATTAGTTTGCCAATCATGCGCCTTATTATAAGGATGATAAACAATTTTACCATCTTTTTTATTTTCCTCTAAAAAATTACAAAACTCTTGATATTTTTCTTTATCTTCGGACGGATAATTTGAATCAACAGTTATAGTAAATCCATTTACAACATCTTTGGTTGTATTAACTAAATCTTTAATATTCTCAAATTCCCTATAATTAGTGATACAACCTAAAAATAATTTCATAATTTATTAAATTATTAATTGTTCCACGTGGAACATTTTTCTTAATTTATAACACCTCTATATCTTCAATGATATCAAAGTTAATACTTTTCCATCCAGGATTTTCACCGTTCATCGATATATTGTTTTTTATTATATTTAAAATTGCTTTTTTGCAATTACTCCATCCCTTCCCATAACTTTCGCCCCAATTTGGTTCTTTTTCACCACAATCATCTAACCATTTATTATAATATTCATTAAAAATTTGATTCATAAATTTTTATAACGTTAAATTTTTTTACCGAAATTCTCTAAAATTTTAACCATAACTGGTAATATTTTATTAACATACAAAGTGTATTCTTTTTTATTTAATTTGTTTTTTATTTCATTATTAAGAAAAGATAATCTTTCTGGAAATTCTTCTATTGTTTGTTGTTTTTGTTCCATATTTTCTAATATATTATATTCTTTATTTTCAAAATCTGCTTCTCTTACTGTACACCCATTGCCATTATGTTTATTATAATATCTTACTTTATTAATAATTTGATTACTAATTATAGTATTTAACCAATTTTTTAAATTTTTCTTTCTTTGGTCCCATAAGTACCATTTTTTATGGATATGTGCTAATATTTCAATTGCCACATCATCAAAGCTAATATAAGAATATTTTTCTAAAAACCAATTGTGTTTTCTTTTATATATTGTTTCTTTTATTTCTTCGTAACACTGTTCAAAAGTTTTATCTGTTTCATTGGGGCGAATTTTCTTATTTATTCTAAATAGTCTTTCAAAATTTTCATTATTTAAATTTAAAAAAGATTTTCTTGCATTTATTGCTTTCTGTTTCGCTGATTCACCAAAAGTAGATTCGTAAAAACATTTACAATATTGAATTTTATTAAATTTTACATAAGAAAGATAATATTTTCTTTTTTCATTATAATAAACACCTTCTATTTTGTTGTTTTGTTTAATTTTGAGATTTTTGCGACGCTTAACAAAAAAATTTGTATTTTTGTCTTTATTAAATACTGATAAATTTTCTTTTCTACAATCAAATTTATTACCATTTATAAAAGAAATTCTTTTAATTCCGGGTGGGGATATTAATCGATGAAGTAAAAGATAATCGTTTTTTCTTTTTATAGATGTTATCGCCCCACGATCATGATATGACCATTTATATTGTGATATTTTATTATAATCTTCTTTATCTAATATTATTTTAATTGATTCTTTATTTTTTCTTTTTATTATTATTTCGGATATATCAGACATTTTAAATGGTTGCAGGACCAAGATTCGAACTTGGAGCTTCTAGCTTATGAAACTAGTCGAGTTACCAATTACTCTATCCCGCATAATTTTTTAATAAATATTTATAATTTTCTTCAATCCCCGCCCATAATCCTTTTAATGGCAAATTCAAACTATCTAACTTTTCACTATTTCCTGTATAGTTTTTGTTACTTTCTGATGTTATATTAATATGAACTTGATAATTTGTCAAGCAATTAATGAAGTCTGCTATCTCTGATTTTTTATATTTTTCTTTATAGACGCAATTTAATTCTTTTGGAAAATCAGGGCGGGATAAAGCTTCTTTAATTACTAAATATAAATCATTTATGTAAAAAAAATCTATATAATTGTCATTATAAATTTCTATGTCTTGTTTGTTTATGTATTGTTTAAGACAGTAGGCTATAAAACGATTTTGTTCTAAATTACCAAATAAATTAAAAGGACAAATATCAAAAATATTATTTTCATTTTTAATCCTTTTCGAAATCATAAATTTTGAAAAAGAATAATCAGAAGATGGAATAGAATAATATTCTCCTTCTTTTCTATTGTCAATATTTGTTTCTTCATTATATTTTGAACCAGAGCTAAATAATATTAATTTATCATAATAATCCTTGAAAAAAAGTAAATATTCTACAACTTTAACATTATCCATAAAAATATCAGTTATTATGAATGTTTTACTTATAGATTGACGACTTCCTACCGACGCACTATGAATAATCCAGTCAATTTTAGTATTATAAAAAAACTCTCTTAAACTATTAAAATTTGTTAAATCTAATTTTAATTTGGGGAAATTATAAATTTTATGACCATCCTGTATTAAAAATGGATAAATTGATTTAGATACAAAACCAGTTCCAGTAAGAAAAATGTTCATATTTTTTTAATCAATTTATAAATAGTTTAACACATCTTTATATTCATTAAACAAATAATATCTTATCTTTTTAGTTTGATATTTAAACATAGAATCTTTATATTCATAGTTTTGAAAAAATGTTCCATTATTAGCATCTATAGCTAAATAACCTTTTGTTGGAATGATTACATGACAAAACGCCCCAGTACTTAATCCAAGGTGCATAAGACCACTTTCTGACCCTAATAGTTTACCACAAACACATATCAACGCAGCTAATTCTCTAATTTTTAAGTTAAAAATCGGTACGGTAAAATTCAACGGTTTATAATTTAATCCCTTTCCAGTATACAATATTGTGTATTTTTTTGATAGTTCTTCTAATAATTCAATCCATAAGTTTTCTGGTAACATTTTGGCCAAAGCTAATTTATCATTATTTTCAAACCCACCACAAATTGGACTAAAAACTATACACGGTTTTTTATATCCCTTTATTAAGTCGAAAGCAATATTTAATTCTTCTTCTGTTAATTTAATAAACGGTGCAAGATTATCTCCTTCTATACCGAATATATCAAAAAAATTACATACCATATGTGTAAATGATGATTTTTTAGGATAGCAGTCAATGTTACTGTCCCATTGATATTCTGGTTTATCTATTTCTACAATTGGACATATATACTTAAAAATAGAAGCAACATCTAAGGCCCGCTGATTTCCTTTTTGGACTTCTATTACAGCATTTTTAGCATATCTTAGAACGGGAGATAAGCAAGGATGTTCACTAATTCCTATATGCTTCCCAAATATAGGAATTCTAATTGGGCGATTGTTATCAATCTTTTTATCTTCAATCTTTAACATTATTTTTTAATCTTTCTAATATTATATCGTAATATTTTTGTTCTTTTTCGATACCAATAAATTGTCTATTTAGGTTTTTGGAAGCGATTAATGTTGAACCTGCCCCGAAAAACCATCTAATATTAAATTTTTTTCATTAGTATAAGTTTTTATTAAATATTCTAAAAGTAAAATTGGTTTTTCTGTGGGATGAAATTTGTTTTTATTAGGATTGGGAAAATATAACAAAGAAACTGGGTATCTTTCCCCCGTGGGATTGTCTCTATGTTCTGAATTTATATCACCATATATTTCACCAATTTTTTTACCTATTCTACTATTAAATTTGCTATAAGATTTATCATATTCAAATTGTGGATTATAAGTTGGAGATTTTTTATAAAAAATACAGATATTTTCATGAATTTTTAAAATTCCTTTTTTTGCAAACATTGGATTTGTTGCTTGGTGTTTAATCCAAACTAATTCATATTTAAAATCTTGTAAATTCGAAGTTATTAATAAAGAAGTAAAAGGTTGGGAACTAAAAATTATTATAGGGGAGGTTTCTTTAGTTATTCTGTTATATTCCGCCCATAATTTAGAAAAATCTACTATTTTATCCCATTCGCAAAAAGTTTGACCAAAAGGAGGATCTGTTATTATAGCATCAAAATATTTATCTGGAAATTTTTGCATTTCAATTAAACAATCTCCTAAAATAACATTTTGAATCATAAATTTAATCTTATTTTAGCTATATTAAAATATTTTTCTTCCTTTTCAATACCAATAAATTGACGATTGAGTTTTTTTGCCGCTAAACAAGTTGTGCCTGATCCACAACAAGAATCTAAAACTAAATCACCTTCATTAGTATATGTTTTAATCAACCACTCAAATAATTTTAAAGGCTTTTGAGTGGGGTGTAAAGTTTTACCTTCACTTTGAAATTTTTGAATAGATCGTGGATAACCTGTTTGAGTTTGTGTATATTTAGGATTTGCTTTAGAATAATTTGTTCCTACTCCTTCTTCCGATCCTCTATCACATTCTATTAAACATTCTTTAATTCCTTGAGGATTATAAGTTGGTTGACTTTTATAAAAAACTAAAATTTGTTCATGGTTTCTTAACGGCTGTTTTTTTGCATTTAAAAATCCCGTGGCTTTTGTTTTTTCCCATATCCACTCATATTTAAATAATTTTTCATTGCTTATCACTAATTTAGAAGCAAACGGTTGTACTGCGGTTAAAACAATGGCACTATTATCTTTTATTATTCTTTCATATTGTTCCCAAAGTTTATCAAATGGAATTATTATATCCCATGAATTTCGAGCAGTTATTGAATATGGTAAATCCGTTAAAATAAAATCTATTGATTTACTTTCAATTTTCTCCATTTCAATTAAACAATCATTGTGTATAATTTGTTGTATCATAATTATTTAGGATTAATAAACCACCCAAATCTTTCTTTTTGTTTTCTATATTTATCATTTATGGGACTATGACATGGAGTTGGTTGATGAATACTAAAAATATAGGTATAATTATTGTAATAAACTTCGTTGTTTTTTATACATATTTTCATTACTTTCCATTTTATGGGATATAGTTTT
>Ga0209727_1001618_pt1 | contig 17956 bp, 15 predicted proteins | sample RifGroC1_FD_183995 | JGI IMG/M metagenome (GOLD analysis project Ga0209727, IMG submission 183995) | Groundwater microbial communities from Rifle, Colorado, USA - Groundwater C1 (SPAdes) (version 2) | ecosystem: Environmental > Aquatic > Deep subsurface > Groundwater | place: Rifle, Colorado...
CCATCCGCCGACATACATCGCCACACGTCCGCCAAGTGTGTCCAGTATACCGCCTATCGCCACTGCGCCTTCGCCTATACCAAGCGCGGCTAACACATCCTCATCAACCAAGCCAGCCTCGATCTTTGAGCGGATTGCAGGCACCAGGCTGTCCGCCAGATAGCTATCATTCTCCGAGATGGCGTCTGTTAGCTCTTGCAACATCTCAGGAGTCGGCGGTTCTCCATCCAGCGCAAGCATCAAGCCGTCCGTGATTCGCTTCCGTCCCTCTGCGCGCAGGGAAATCAGCAGTGCCACAAGCGCCGCCTCCAAGATGTCGTCGCGCTCACCCGGCTCTGCCTCGGCAAGTTGCGCGGCCAGGTCATCCGACCATCGGCTGTAGATGTGCGACAACTCAGTTTGATAGGCATTGACGGCCTGGACGGGTTTCGATTTCGCGCCAGGGTGACCAGCGCCGCGCAGGTCGACGAATCTGTCAAATAAAGATGAATCAGAATGAGTCTCGATTCTTTGCAATTTGACGACTATCTTATTGCCGCCTCGCGTTGCCGAAACTCTGGTAAACGTATTTCCTCCAGGCAGCGATGGCCTCTGCATCGATACCTTAAATCCTGAATGGGTGGCATAAACATGAGCTGGCTCACCGTGATATAGGGAAGTTCGAGCCGCCGCGGTTAGTGCATCGTTCATGTCTCCACCGTGAAATTTCGGTGCGCGAGCGGGCGTTAAATCAGATGCATCAAACTCCAGTTGTTGCTCTTTAGTAATTGATTCTCCTCCGACACTACTACTTCCTTCTCCGCTTTCTCCTCCACCGCCCGGTGCAAATCTTCCTTTGGCATCATGTTCAGGATTGAAGAATCGTTCTCTGCTATGTGGATTAAAGAGATTCTCGGCTGCCTTTTCCGTCCCGTCATCCATCTCTTGATTCATGTTCGATGGCCCATTCGCAGCACCCTTCTCATCGCCTATTGCTTCCTTCGGCGCAACTGGCTTGCCTGGCACTGGTTCAGATGGAGACATCGACTTGATCTGTATCGGCCTCTCCGGCAGATCGGCAAATGCTCGAATATACTTCTCCAACTCCGGCTCGACGACCAGCGCGCCCACACCGGCCAACTTGCTGATGTAATCCGACAGCTCCGCCAACGAATAGCGACCAACCGTATCATGCCGGATGCGCGGATACTGCTCAATCCCCGGAAATGAATTGAGACGGAATAGGCGCTCAGCACCATATCGGTTGATCGTGTCCTCCATCGAATCAGCCCAGCCGGATACTGCCGTTGTGAAGAAGTCTTGAGACGACTCACCCAACGCCCGCGCGCCGACCTGATTCATGCCCAAGTGAATGAACTGCGCCAAACCGACCATCGTCATGCGTTGCTCGTAGCGTGTGATGACAAGATTAAAGTCCAACGCTTTACTACCGGGGGGAGAAGCAAACTCAAACAGCACACCTTCACCCTCGCGTGCTCCGCCGCCCATCTTGGCAAACGGCACGAGCAAACCCATCTGTTCATCAACTCGGATATTACGGAGTGCGTCCTGAATCAGCGATGCATCGCTGTTCGGATTGCTCAGGTTCTTGCCCACATCTGAACCGAGATAGGCAACCGGGAAGCCAGCACCGATGCGTTCTGCGCTGATGGCTTCGATTTCCTCCAGGTTCTTCTTCATGTACCATGCTGGATACATGGCACGCAAGATAGATCGGCCTTCGGGGTTCGCCTTGTCAGTTGAAGTGCGGAATAGGATAGATTTGTCTATGGGAATGTGGGTGAGCTTGTAGTCGGGTGGAGCTGTCTGGTTGATGCCCTGAAGCCCGCCGTGATCATCGAAGCTCCACGGCGTGCCCGGCGCAAGAGAATCCGTGCCGAGCATCAGCCATTTACGCCACCCGATCTTCCCATCGCTGTACTTACTGCTGGCTTCATTGCGTAATCCTGCCCGCTTTTTGTAGACGACCTCGAATGGCTGGAATCCATCGCGCATCATATTCAATATCTGATCGATGGTATCCGACCAGCTTTGGCTCATATCATTCATACAACTGTCGAGCCATTCTGACGCTTTTTGATCTGCGCTGGATACCCCCGCTGGATCAACGTACCACGACACGCGCCGCAGCGTCATGCGTATGGCTTGCAACACAGCCGCCACGATCGGATCGTCTGCCATCTCTTTGAACAGCGCCAGCTTTTTATTGAGCGGCCTGAATACTCGATCGTAATCTTCATCGATGTCGCCACCAAAACGACGCAAGCCAGTCGTGCCGATCTCGGCAAAGCGATTTCCGCCAACATTGGATCGCCCATTACCGTTACCGCTTGCTTGAAAGCTCTCTACCTGAACGCGCCCCGCCTTGGCAATGCGGTAGACATGCGACTTGCTCAGCCCATATCGAGCGGCCAACGCTTCGGCTTTCACGCTTTTGCCGAGTGTCCGGGCTATCTCGTCGTTGCGCTGTTGAAATTCATCCATGTTGCCCATCCTTCGGAATTGACCAAATCGTTCCCTCAATTCGACGCGTTGGATTGCGTTCTGTGTGGATGTAATACGCTGTCAAGACACGTTCATCGTCAAGTTGTATACTGCTCGGATACCCTACATCAAAATCTGCCCCATCGGCACGCAACACTACCTCGCGCTCTATTCCCCATGTTTCTCCCTCGTCACCGCTTAGGCAGGAACGAACACCGAAAGGAGCGCGCCGGTAGCCATACGAACACAGAATGCGCCCATCATTCAAGCGAAGCAAGGATGGGGGAAGCCCACGCATCGGTGTAGCAGAAGGAGGCTGCCACCACCGACCCAAATTCCAGCCATGCGTCTGATATATCCATGTGCTTCTGCCAATTCTTTTGTCAAGTGTTCGCAAGGCACACAGAATATGTCCCCCGTCGAGATACACCAAACTCGGCTCAGAGAACTCGATATAGTCTGTGTTTTTTACTATTGGGATGAATTCCTGCCATGTGGTGCCACCATTGAATGAGCGCGTTAGCCAACATCCAGCCACATCATATACGGCCAACAATAGTGTTCCGCCTCCGCATTCGATAATCGGATGGCACGCCGCCACAGAGTGACCGTGTTGAGTTATCTGCATAGGATTGCCCCATGTCCGCCCCTTATCGAATGAGCGACGAATCCAAATCCCATCCATGCGGCGCGGCTTCCGCCAATGGAAATATGACAGAATGAAAGTGCCATCTTCCAGAACTGCTAAGCACGGATCTTGAATCCCTGTATCATCGATATGTGCCGAGATAGGAGCGCCGACCATACGCCATGACATCACACCGCCAACGGCCCGCTTGATAATTGCCATAGATTCATAGTGAATATGCGTCTCATCTACCTTGACAGGCGCGTGGCGGAACACAGTGTAGAGATTTATCCCGTCCTGACAGATACGTGGGAATGATGAATAACCATCTTCGGAATGTATCGTAAAGCTCTTCATCATATAGATGTTGCCCCTCAGCTTGATTGAATAATAGTCCCCTATCTGCGCCATCCGCGCCGATTATCGTTCCGACCCCAACGCCCACCCGATAGCGGCTTGCGCACGAAACGCGATGGAGATTGTGCATCGCCGACTGCCGCGCTCATTGTGCCATCAGGCAGAAACTGTGTGAAGGCCAATCTATTAAATGCGCCACTCAGCGCGTCTATTTCGTCTTTGTAGCGTCCCATCGGAAAGATCGATAACCGATCTAGAAAACCCGCTGTCCAGTCGGCATCGACCACAAACACATTGCCAGCTTCTGCTTGCGACGCGACCGGTTGCGCTCGGATTTCTTTGCTGCCCGTAGATGGCTCTGCGTTCACTGGATAGCCGGCCAGCATGCGAATCGTCGCCTCCGCGCTCTCTTTGCCGCCGCTGCCAGGCTCTTGCTCTGTCCAGATGTGAACCGCATTGCCATAGCTCTGCGCGTCCTCTCGTGCTGTGGCAAGGATAATCTCATCGCGCCGGCCGATAGACCACTGACCGCGTCGCACATCCTCAATGTAGATTTTGTCTTGAGCGTCTTTTGCCAACAGTAAGCCTACGGTAAAGCTGCCTCCAGATTCGGTCCCCGCCTTGTCCCACCAACGCACACGGGCCGCGTTGTGTGGCACGCTGGCAACGATCTCGAACCACTCGCGCTTAAACATCCCACCGCCGCGCGGTGCTGGCCTCTGTTGCAGTTGCCCCGCTGTGCCATATGAGCCAAGCTCACGTTTCAACTCATCCAATACATCCGTCCCGAATCGATCCGGCCATAGCAATTCGCTATCCTGCTTGCGTGGATCGCTCCAGCCGATACCCGTGATGTAGGTTGTCGGCTCATACTCCGACGGCAGACAGAGGTGCTCATACCCACCTTGTTCCAGCACGTGCCCGCTCAAATCGTATTCATGGATGCGCTGCATAACGATAATCTTAGCGCCTCGTTTGGGATCGCTCAGACGCGTGCTCATCGTCTCATCCCACCAAATGAGGACATTCTCGCGCATCTGATCGCTTTCGCCCTCGTTGGTCTTGTGAGGATCGTCAGCCACAACAAAATCCCCACCTTCTCCTGTAGCCGATCCACCCACGCCGGTTGAGAGACGATACCCCGTCTTGTCATTCTCGAATCGCCCTTTCACGTTCTGATCGCTGGTCAACTGGAATATATCGGCCCATTGCCTTTGATACCACTGCGATTGAATCAGCCGGCGACATTTGAGGCTGTCGCGGATCGCGAGCGAATCGGCATACGAGGAGAACAGCCAACGCGTTTCGGGCTTGCGGGTCCAGACCCACATCGGCCAGAACACAGATACGCTCAAGGACTTCATGTGACGAGGCGGGATATTGATGAGCAGGTTGCGGATCTGTCCGTTCGTGACGGCAACCAGATGCTCACAGATCGCGTCAATGTGCCAGCCGTGGACGTATTTTGTGACGGGTTCTAGCACGTGCCATGCGCCACGAATGAACTCAGGCAGCGTCGGCACTGCGGGCTGCTCACTCAACCGAGCCGCCCGCCTCACACGCTCCAGCATCATCGAGTTGAATGCCTGTGCTGACATGCTCATAGCATATAAAAAGACACTCCCAGATGGGGAGCGTCTAGCATCGCTCAAATTCGCGCCGTATGCGCCTAGTGCACTATTGCACCACAGTGTACCACTTTGAAAACCGAGGGTCAATATCGTATCGTGCTCGGCTTCGGCTTGTTAGTGTAGAATTTTCTTGCCTTGCCGCATCTCGAACAACGCACCTCAAGATCACCAGCGACGATGCCACCGATGCGAGAGCGACAATTCTCACACAGCCAGCCGATGCCTTTCGGCCAATGCGGAGAGGTCTGCGTCTTGACCTGAATTCGAGCATTGATAGCCGATAGATGCGGATTTTTTTCCAGCATTGTCAGCGCCCACATCGTAGGGATGCATACATCGGATTCAGTCAACGCCCATGCCTGCCATAGCAAACGGAACATTTCAAGGTCTTCGGGTGTATCCAGTTCAGTTCGAACAGGATCGAGATATTCGCGCATTGGCAACTGAAGTTGCACCGCCTGGAAGCGACTCAGCCGCCGCCAATAGAACAGCCCTGGATGTTCACGTTCATCACCTGTAGATTCAGCAGCGATGGTGTCCCATGCAGACCGACTCCACACATCTGTAGTGCCGGCGTATGTAATGCGCTCGTGATCGATCCCATAGTGCAAGCCATCCGCGCCTGTCTCAGTCAGCACATCGAGACGCCAGTCGGCCAAAGCGACATCCACCAACGGATTGTCACCCAGTCCGCGTGCGATCCATTTCGCATCAGGCGCATACCGCTTGATCGCTGCATCCATTTGTAGTACGACATCAGTCGGATGTCCACGAGAGCAGGGCACGCCGCATGACTGAGCCAGCGCCTCGATCGGATTGTCCTCTACACCGGTTGTCGTTGTGACAATAATCGCCGGCTGCCGACGCGAGTGCTTGCGCCAACGAGTGATGATCTGTACAAGGTTGGGCGTGCCATCGACACAGTAGGAAAGCAACACCTTGTCAGGCAAGCGAGTGCTGAACATTCTCGCGGCTATCACGACGGCATAATCAGTCATGCAAGAATTACTCCGCACTTCATCGCTGCGACTGCCGCCTCTGCCCGTTGCTGCGCCTTATCAGGTGTATAACCTGTGGCAAGTGCTTGACCCCAACGATCAGGATGGCAAGTAACAGGCTTGACAACATCGCCTTCTTGGATATTCCAGGTTGCAACATCGAAAGGCGTTCGCGTGATAAATCCTGAATCCGTCAGATCGGGCTTTCTGATAACAGTCTTTCCGATGTCCTCTTTCGTTGGGAATACGTACCTCTGCGAAACGAACCCGCGCGCGTAATACTCCGGCTCCTCCAGCGTGTATCCTAGCGCCGCCTTAATTGCCGCGCCAACGAAATCGACGCCGTAGGCCAGTGGGTGACCATGAGAGGCGAAGAAGCCACCGGATAGACGCGCAGCCAACTCGATGACGTAGACGCGCCCAGCGTGGATCACAAGATCGCCCTTGACTGTGCCCGCTCCGCGCTGATACCACCCCATCGCGCGACAGGCAGACTCGATGGTGTCATCGATGCTGTAGTCGAGATTGTGCTTGCCGCCTTCATACCAGGCATGATCGGGATATGGCTCATCGAATCCATCCTCGATCACATATGGCGCGAATTCGTCCAGACGCGCATAGTTGCGCAGACCAACGGCTGTAAACAGAACGCGCCCATCCTGGATAATGCTCTCCGTGCTGAGTTGCGGTCCGTCGAGCCATTGTTCAACCATAACGCGCCCAGTCGGTGACGCGGTGTGCGCTTGCTCATAGGCCAACGCTGCATCGATGTCATCCAGCAGCCGAATCACACCACGACCGCCGCGCGAATCGACCGGCTTGACAACGGTCTGATACTTCCAATCGTCGCGCATGTCTAAAATATCTTCTAGTGTATCTACCTCCCAATAATCGGGCAAGCGAACTGCGTTAACATCTACAAGCGTTCCCTTCTGTGCTGCCTTGTCCTGACTCAACCTCGCCGCCTCCACGCTCAGCCCCGGCAGCCCAAACGCCGCCGCGACTTCGGCGCAGGCGATCGGCGCATCGACGGCAGCGCACAACACGCCGTCATAGTGCTCACCGATAATGCTCAAATCACGAATGGCCTGATCACCATGATAGCAACTAGCGTCGCTGCAACAATCAGCAACAGCAAATCCAAGCGCGTTTGGGTTGCCATCCACAACGACGACGCGGAAACCAAGCTCTTTCACACGCTGAATGATGGGGACAGCTTCGATGCCGCCGCCGAGACTGATGAGGGTCTTCATACTGCATGAGCCTTACGCGTATTCACAATATCAAGCAATGCGCTGGCGTGCCGTTCCAGGTCTTCAAACTCTCTCCCATTAGCGATCCAATCTACTTCATTGTATCGCTTAATGATGTAATCCCGGTCTAATTCCCCGCGCTCCACTAGCTCTTTCCACGATTCCGTGTAGGGCAGAGGCGTGAAAACGTGAATGGATATATCGTCAAACGGCACACGCTCAATAAATCTCTTGGTTTGCTCTATGTCCTCTTCGGCTTCTCCGGGATAATTGATAATGAAAAATGCCTCAACACTCAAACCGGCAGCATGCGCCATCTCAACCCGATTCGGAACAACGCCCAAATCAAGGTGTTTTCCCATAAGATTTACTACGTGTTGTGAGCCGCTTTCGGGAGCAAAGATGACGTAGTTCCACCCAGCTTTTTTCATCATGCGAAACATCTCCGCATCGCTACGTTCGACCCGTATCCCGTTCGGAGTAGAGAAAGCCATATCACCGAGCACATCTCGGTTCTGCAGAACCATCTCACAAAACTGCTTTACATAGTCAGGACTAAACGTGAAGTTGTCGTCAACGATATTGACGTATGCAATATCGAAATCTCTCTTGAGATATATCAGCAGCTCGCGCAGATACGCAATAGAATGCTTGCGAATCTTTCGACCACTGATGAGTGAGGCCGAGCAGAACTTGCAACCGTAGGGGCAACCCCGCGTAGCCAATACAGGCGCCTGCCGCATATCGCCCCCCCGATAGCAATAGCCCCGCTCGTGATACCAATCCAGACTAAGAGATTGATACCTGGGCAGGCCGAGAGTATCCAGATCGTCAATAGGCGCACTGGACACCCTAAGTTTCTGTCCCTCAAAGCGCAGGCCGGGCAATTGTGTTAAATCCTCTTTGCTCGCCTGCCCCACCAAGAGATTGACCAATTGCGGGAATGTCCGCTCGCCCTCACCTACCAATGAGAAATCCGCAGTTCCGACAGTCTCGGTTACACTAACATGCGGCCCACCCAGAACAATGGGAACATCAGGCATTAGCGCATGCAGAGTATCCGTCATGCCTGTCGCAGTTTCCCAATCTGCGGACCACGCAGAAATGCCAATCAAGTTAGGATTTATGCGCTTCACTATATCTGCAAACAACTGCGAATCATGCCTGAGATTCCATACCCAACAGTCCAGCACAGTAACGTCGGCGACTTTGAGAAGTTGCGGAACCAGAAATGCCAAAAATAGGGGAATTACATCTTTAGATTTTGAGCCAGCCGGCCAGATGAGAAGGACGGTCGGGCGATCTACCCCAGCCATGTATCCCGCTCCCGGCACGGCCCGCACACATGATTAAACCGTCCCATTCCGTGCGCTGCACGCAACTTCATCATGTACTCGCCATTCCACCACTGGGCGAATGTCATCTCATCGATGTTGGCATGCGCTGTCGTCAGTTCGGTTCTGGCGTCGTGCGCGCAGGCATTGAAGCGGCCATCGACGACCATCGAACCGACAGCATACAGATGCTGGCATGGCATCCCTGACAAGCGCGTTGCCTTGACTGCGTCCTCTTCATCACTCACGAGCTTCGATCCGAACCACGGACGCATGGAATCCAAGTGCTTGACCAGTACATCGTCCACGCCCGGAATCTGAATCCAGTAGCGAACGAAGTCCAGAACCTGATCCGCCGTGTTCTCTTTGTTGATGATTTGCATTCGTACGAACGGCTTAATATCGCCACGCGCCGCCTTGCGATCTAGGAATTCGTGCACGCGAGAAACTGTGCGATCAAACGCACCTGCATCATCCGGCTTGGTGCTGGGCCGGTTGGCATCGTAGACCTCGGCGGTTGTGCCATCGATGCTCATGATGAGGTCGTCTAATTGAGAATCCAATACATCGATCAGATTGGAAACATCGCCGTTCGTGCTGAGATTGACGGCACGGAAACCACATCGCTTAGCATAATCAATCATATTCGTAATAGAATATGATACCATACCCACTTTGTCGTGCCACAGCATCGGCTCACCGAGTTGATAAAGAGAAATTCCATAGCAATCGTGCTGACTGCATTCATTCATCAGCTTGACAAAGTGAGTCCACTTCATCATGCCCTTGCGATTCGTAACCAGGATTGTACAGAACGGGCAGCGCCGATTGCAGAGTGCTGTCGGCTCGATGATAAAGTAGCGCGGGAATGGTATCACCTCGCGCCGAGCATATTCCTCTCGCGCTTTCACTAGCGTTGGCGCAGACAGTGGACGCAACGCAGCACGCACCGCGCGCCCGATGGCATCCGCATTGCCGCCATTGCACTTTGCCTCAAGCCATCCGTGACGAGAGAAATACCATCCTTGTTTCTCCCGCACACCGCGCATCGCCACGCCGCCGATGTCCTCGATGCGCGAGCTGATAGGATAGGACGAGATGGGATTGATTAGCTCCATGTGCCATCCCTGTCAACGCCAGCGTGTACCTTGCTGCTCTGAAACAGCTTGTCAGCGGTAAAGCCTTTCCCGCAGACAATCCTCATACTCATTAGCTTTTCACCGCATGCGCCACACTCCATAAATTTGCAGTACATTGCCTCATCTTCCCAGTTTTCCATTAGATCGGCCAAGTGTCCTTTATAGATGCCGCGGATGGGCGAAGTCAATCTAAGAAGCGAAGAACAACCTCGGCAGATTGATACACCATAGTGCACAATGATGACTGGTTCGTCTATCTCCACACCGACAAACCTACAGCTCGAAAGAGGCATCCGAATGTCAATCACCCGCTCCATGTCCACCTCGCATCACTAGCCGCGCCGTCTACCACGCGCACCACGCGTCCAGTGCTCTGTCCATCCTCGATCAGATCGACAACGACCTGCGCTACTGCCGAGGCTGGCTGCGCTATAGCATCTAGCTTCGCCCCACCCGTGGCTATAACCTGCCGTCCCAAATCGGTATCCGTCAGACCAGGGGCCACAACGTTGAAGCGCACATCGTTATCATATTCATGCGCATACCCCTGAATGAATGCCACAAGCGCTGCCTTCGCTACACTATACGGCGCAGTCTCAACACCGCCGATGAAAGCACGCGTAGAGGCAACTGCGACGACACACCCACGCGCTTCAGACAATCGAGGTAAAAGAGCACGCATTAAATTCTCGTGCGACAGGAACACGCGGAACTGCTGAAGATAGTCCGAGTCGCCGATCTTAGTGAGAGGCGCAGAGAACCACCCGCCAGCACACAAGAGCAGCGCATTCAATGGAAGCGGCCTCGGCGCTGCGTTCCAAGCCGACGCGAAGTATCTTGCGGATCCAAAGACGCTCAAATCGAGGCGATCACGTGTCGGTGCAACGACTTCCCATTCTCGCGCCCGCAGCATATCCGCCGCTTCCTTGCCAATACCGCGTGATCCACCGGTAATCAGTGCAACGCGCGTCATTCATGCACCGCCGCAATAACGATTTCGCGTCCTTCGTTGCGCCGAACATGGTCTCGATACCTCTTGGTTCGCTCAACGCGCGTCAATTTGAGATCCACATCAATTATGCCACCATACAGATACGCGCCGAGTTCGGTGTTGACCGTGTAATCTAAGCCATCCATTAGAAATTTTTCCACGGGATAGAGTGTGCTGCGCTCAACGATGCGGAAGCCAGCTCGACCCAGCAGATTGGCGAACGATTCTGGCGTGAGGTAGCTGAGATGAGTTTTGTCAATCCAGTAGAACGGCTTGCCCACTTTGGCATTCGCCTTAAACTGCATAGGTGAGAAATCATTGGGCACGACGGCTAGAAGCACACCGCCAGACACTAGATGCTCATGTGCCCAGCGCAGGAAAGCAAGCGGATCGGGCAGATGTTCGATCAGCCAGACCGCAGAAATACAATCGAATCGAGTCGGTGTTATTGGCGCTGCCACATGAGCGGGCACGAATGATTCCCACGTTCCATGCCATACCCGACCCTTAAGCCTATCGCGACTGTACACCTCGGCTTTATGGCTCGGCTCTATCCCCCATACATCATAGCCATGCTTCAGCGCGGCATCCATAAAGAAACCATATCCCGATCCTACATCGAGCAAGTCCTTTCCGGGTACATAGGGTCTAACTAATTCCAGCCAATCTCCATAGATAGCTGCCCACCAATCGCGTTGATCTTCGATGTGTTCCAACGCGCCTGCCTTTTCGACTTGCCAGAACTCCGATTCATAGAAATGCAGCAAAGCATCGGCATCCGGCATCGATTCGAGATGCGCCCAGCCGCATCTCTTACAATCGATAACGCATAGCCCATCACGCTCACCGAGCAGCGGGCCGCCGTGTTCATTCATTGGGCAATCAGAACCACAACAATAGAAGCGAGGATACAATTCATCCCATCCCCTCATCAGAATCAGACCAGCGCGACAATACACTCTCAATTCCATCGGCTACGCGCTTGACACCTTGCCCATCAATCAACGCGCGTCCCGACCTAGACATCTCTTCCCAAAGCTGATGCGATTCGAGAATGTCATCTGCAACCTTAGCCAGGAGACTTGAATCGAGCTTGTCCCATGTGCCAATGCTCAGTGCGCATCCCTTCCCTGCAAGCGCCTTCGCCGTGGCTTCGTGGTCTGCGCTCCAGGCAGTGAGGACGGCTGGCACGCCAGCCGCTGCCGCCTCAAACGCCGACATACCCAATGCGCCAATGAACAGCGCTGCCCCGTCCAGGTACGGCGCGAGAGATGCTGGTGCGTGTTGGACGCTAACGCCATCGCGCTCCAACTCCACCCCGCTGGACGCAGGGCCGTTGACGACGATCATACTCCGCCCAGAATCATACAGTGCATCGACGGTTAACGGTGCTAGGTCGTGCGGATCGCTGCCACCGAACGATACCAGGATGTGCCCGTTCTGATCAGGCGTGCATCTAACAAAGGCCGGATCGACAATGATATGCTCAGCACCTGTCAAGTCTCCATCTGTCGGCAGTATGGTTTGGCATACAAAGAGATCGGATAGCTCCCGAATCGCCTCCCGATCCTGCATGATGTAGCCTGAACCACTAATGACCACGACCTTCATATGATACGGACGCACAGCTTCAAGCATTTCACGCGATGGGCCATTCTCGACATCCACGATGCATATGTCAGCCGGGAAGCGGTGCGACCACGATAGATCATGCGGCGCGAAGTCATACACCGAATAGTCGGCCTGCTGGATACGTGTCAGACCAACTGTCTCATGTTCGGTAGTGAAAGTGATACCATGACCGCGTCGCCTTAGTTCATCGGCCAAGACAATGCAACGCACCACGTGGCCCATGCCATGAGTCCTGTCGCCGACTGTATAGAACAGAATGCTAGACATGCTTCACCCTCCCCATGACCTCAAGAGCGTTGCACCCATCTGCTAGTGTCGCCGTTCGCTCGTCGCGTTCTGCGCCGCCGACCCAAGCCAGCCAGGCCGAGAGCGCATCAAGGTACATATCGTTACATGGATCAAGTGACATTGTTTCATCACCGATTGAAACAATTGACCTTCGTGGGCCAATGTCAATCCGATACAGATGCTCACTTGTCCCAAACGCATGCTTGATTCTTCCGCGCACGCTCAATCCATCCGTTATCATATCCACACTGACCGCCGAGCTTAGTAGCCACAGTGCCGTGTCGATCGGATGTGCCGCGATATAGCTCAAGCAATCTGGGCCATAATGATCAATCAGATCGTCGTTAGCAACAAATCGAGCTTCATGCCTGCGACGGATTGTTGACGCAATAGCGCGATAGACAGGATGAAAGCGATACTGATAGCCGACGGCGCAATGCAGGCTGTCACCGAATTGAGTCCACTGCGGCAACTCGCCCAGCAAGCCGATCGGTTTCTCACAGTAGAATGGGATGCCAGCAGCACTCAACTCGGTCGCCTGCTCCAGATGCGCCGAGATTGGACTGGCGATAATAGCAGCACGTGCATCTGGATTGCTATTGACGGCCTCACTCCAGTCGGAAAACATCGCATCGCCATCAGCGAGATCGAATAGAGCCACAGGATCAGCGCCGACGACACGCACCTGGGGTAAGATGGCTCGCAGGTTGGCGAGATGGCGCTTGCCGATTGAGCCAAGGCCGAGAACAAGCACCTTCATCGGATCGCCTCGACTGCGCGTAGCGTTTGCTCAACATCGGCCAACGTGTGCGCCATCGTCGGAAATTGTGGACGATGAATCATCACGCCTTGCTCAATCATCCTGCTGCACCACGCAAGCCACTCCTCGTCCGTGTCGAACACGACAACACTGCGCTCCGGTTGACCGACGCACTTCACGCCACGCTCATTGAGGCCGGCCTTCAGCACGCGGCCTATCGTCTGCAAATGGCCTGCTTGGCCGTACACCTCGGCACAATGACTCGATAGCCATCGTACTGTAGCCGCTGCGACACCACAGGGACCAGGCGATCCGCCAAACGTTGTCGAATAGAATACGTCCTTTCCCAGACGATCGATCAGATCGGCGCGTCCGATGATAGCCGATACACAACCGATCGCGCTCATGGATTTGCCGAGGACAATCATGTCCGCCTTGACACCGTATCGCTCGCAGGAGCCGGCCAACGCGAGACGGAATCCACACACCACATCATCGATGATCAGTGGAATTTCATAGGTGTCAGCAATCAGGCGGCACTCTCCAAGAAATGCAGATATGGCGGTCTCATTATCCCAAGCAGGAACTTCGACCATAACGCATGCGGCCTGGCGATCCACGGCAGTCGGATAGTCATATCCGGGCATATAAAACGCAGGACTGCCGTCATCTCGGTAGCCGCGCACTGCCAACCGCATAGCCTCACTATCACCAAACTCGAATCGACGATGCAAATCAAGATTAGCGCGCGGATAGCCTGCCCATCCTGGTTTGTGCGCGAAGTCCGTCGCTGCACCGTGATAGCCGCTGGTTGCAATCGCATCACGCCCTGTAATCGCTCGCGCAATCCGCACCGCCGCTGAGCACGCCTCGCCGCCAGATTGAAAGAAGCGGCAGGCTATATCCGGCGACGTGAGATAACCATCAAAAATTGATACGAGCATATTAGCTAAGTCATGCTCCACAGCATGTCCGTACGCCCCATGCGTTTCACGCAGAAGCTGAATATCAAATGGCAGTCTGGCAAGATCAGGCGATGCTCCAAAGAGTAAGCCAGCCTGCCCCGCCACCCAAGACAGTAACTTAATGTGCTTCCTGTGTCCACCCGCGTATTCAAATCGCACCGTCTCATGAGCACCACGCGCTGCAATAGTCATGCCCCGCACCGCACCCGCCGGCAATGGCCGTCGTCCACGGCTCTGAGTCGATGCGTCTCCAGCGAGATGGATGCTGGGCACTACCTTACGACTAATGCTGGTGGGCATGCCTTACACCTCTGACCATGCGCGAAAAATCAGGCGGCAGCAATGAATGTCCTGCCTCGATGTCTCTCAATGATAAGGCAAGGTGCTTCTCGATTGCTAGTGCACCGAGTCGGGCGGCCAACACACAATCCAACACCCCGCTTGTATGCGATGACCATCCCCAGCCTATGCCCCGCGAGCGAAACCACAGCGCAGCACACACCAGCGCGGACAGCGCGGACAGCATGGGTGATGGATAACGCTGAATAGCGAATAGAGCGATCATCATGGTTGATGCGCGATAAGCATCGAAGCTCGAAATAGAACGATACCCCAACATCGGCATTGGCACGCTCATCACAAAATCGATCAACTCAGAATTGTACTGCTCTCGCGCCGCCAGCTTCACGAAATCACAATGCTCACTGACCAAGCGGACCGCATCGAGATCAAACACACTTGCGCCAACGCGCAGGGAATGCCTGTGCGCTAACTCGACAAACTCACCAAGACGTTGGCGAGGGAATTCTAGTGATCGCTTCGAGGCTTGCTCGTCTGGCGGGAAGTGATCGGTGTGCCACAGTTGCACCTTGACTGCATCCGCACCGACGAGATGTGCCGCACCGCACCACGGCTCCAGATTCCAATTGTATGAAGACGGCGATGAACCGAACTCAGCGATGATGAACATGGCGCATCCATTCCCTCAATTCTTCAGTGCTTAGGTGGGGCACCATCGCGCTGGTGTACTGCAAATCCTGATCGAGACCGTCTCCATCCCAAGCGATATAGTTCCACACCTCGCGTATCTCGCTGGGTGGCTCGATAATATATGTGTGCGAATCGACCTGAACTGTACGACGCTCCTCATGCGGAGCGATCAAACACTCGTGTCGCTTGTCTCCCTGCCGATCACCATCGATGAGATAATCGTCAAGTGATCGATCGTGCTCCATCAGGAATGCCCTAGCTAATGCCAGAATGCTCCACGCGCGCAGAACAGGAACATACACCTCTCCGCCTCGCATTTCGCACAAGGCGCGCCAACAGAACTCGCACCACTCAGGCATCGGGAGATGAAAGCGAGTCGCTTGTGGATCGTGAATCACAATCGGTTGTTGCGTTCGCCACGCCTCGATCACTGAGCCACGGCTGCCCCAGACATTGCCACCGCGCACAGTGGCAAATCGCGCCTGACGAGATGTGCCGCGTAGATTAGCCTGCGTGAACAGACCCTCAGCCACAGCTTTGCTCTTGCCGTACTCGTTGATCGGCTGCACGGCTTTGTCGGTCGAGATGAAAAGCGAGTGGGGAACACGTGCAGCTATAGCCGCGTCGATGACGTTAGCCGAGCCGACGATATTCGTTTTAATGAGTTCGTCCGCCTGAGTCTCGCCGGTTGGCACACGCTTGAGTGCCGCTGCGTGGACCACTGCATCAGCGCCATCAAATGCCGTTCGCAGCTTGCCCGAATCGCGCACATCGCCAATGATAAAAGTGAGACGCGAGTCGGGAATCTCGCGTCTCATGTTGTCTTGCTTGTCTTCATCACGGGATACAATGCGAATCTTGGCATCGGTATGTGTCAACAGGTACTGTGTGAAAGCCATCCCGAAACTTCCAGTGCCGCCCGTTATAGCGACGCAACGCAGAGCGCTGCCAATATGTGATGGGGTCATGATGTCAGGCGTCCGTATTCATATCCGTCTTGATTTCAGCCACCTGGATTTCCGGGAAAAGCTCAGATACGAGTTTGGAGGTCTCAGCCCAAACGCCCTCCGGGGTGAGCTTACCGTCAGCGATGAGCCGGCGAGCCTCCTCTTGCCAAGAGACCTCGATTGGCTGCATCACCTTGCCCCAGCCGCGTTCAAGCAAAATGTCCGCAGCCGGCACTTTGCCAGACATCGCGTCGTTATACAATCGCCTCAGCACTGCATCGAGGCGGGTCCAGCCTGTTGCGGTGTCAATGACCTCCGATCCAATGTCGCGCACGTGCTGAGAAAGGGTAACGGCAAGCGGTCGGCGACCGAGTGGATTGCCCGACTTGCCGGGCATGAATCCTTTTCCAGTGATGCCACCGAGCGTCTTGCCGTTTGTGGGCGTTGTTTCTTGTTGCTTTTCAACGTGCGGCTTTGCCGTTGCCGCGCGCTTTGTGTTTCGCTTCGCCATACTCGATTCGCTCGATCTCGATGCCAGGGAAGGCGTCGGCCATGCGCTGTAAGATTACGGCGCAATAGGCCGGATTGATTTCAATGCCGCGCCCGCGCCGGTTAAGGTTCTGGCAAGCGACAAAATCAGAACCGCTACCAGAAAAAGGGATATATACCGCCGATTCATGTGGACTACTGGACTTGACCGCACGCATCACCAACTCAATTGGCTTGGGTGTAGAATGCCCCCATCGCTCTATACCTGTCACACGCCCGAATTGCCAAACATCCGTCATGTTATCGTGTGAATTATCAAAGTAGGCGCGGGTTGCATACCATTCGCGCTTGAGGTCATCGTACTCGCGCTTGAGGTCATCGTACTCTCGCTTGAAGGCATCGCAATGCGCGGCGCTTTGCCACTTCTTGTAAGTTTCCTCGGTAGGCATCATCCATTGGCTTTTATCAAACCAATGACATCCGCTTCCCTCAGAATGTCCAGCGATACGTTTTGTGTCTTTGATACTCCATCCCATCATCTGACGGCTTTTCTCCAGATAATCTACCACACTATCCCATCCTTCCCAATAGTTGTCAGCATTGTTACTAAAACCCTGTTCACCTAGCATAAAGAACAAGCACCTCTCAGATGTAGTCGGATACATTCTGTGCATTTCGCTCGCTATGCCTTGCGCCCCTTGTTTTTCCCATGTGATTTCATTACGGATCGTCATGCGTTCGCTGTCGCGCAACCCGCCACAATACCATAGCCGCCACAGATTTTCGGCGTTGCCCCATATATACACGCTGGCATTATCATCAAGTAAGGTGCGGCAAGATGACCACCACGCCATTTGAAAGGCATCTAACTTTTCGCGGTATAAGTTGTCGTTTTCTATGCCGTCCTTTTCTTTGCCCATACCATAGGGCGGATCGGCATGACACAGAGATGCCTTCTCTCCCCCCATCGCTCTCTCGACATCCTCGCGCCGCGTCGAATCACCGCACAGCAGCCGGTGCTCCCCAATGCGCCACAGATCGCCCGGTTTGACCTGCCACTTGCGATTCAG
>Ga0209727_1001619_pt1 | contig 17952 bp, 12 predicted proteins | sample RifGroC1_FD_183995 | JGI IMG/M metagenome (GOLD analysis project Ga0209727, IMG submission 183995) | Groundwater microbial communities from Rifle, Colorado, USA - Groundwater C1 (SPAdes) (version 2) | ecosystem: Environmental > Aquatic > Deep subsurface > Groundwater | place: Rifle, Colorado...
TTCATAATGATAAAACTCCATCTTTTAGCGTTTCGCAAGATTACGGCATTTATAAATGCTTTGCTTGTGGCGAAAGTGGCGATGTTATTAAATTTGTCGAGAAGATAGAAGGGCTTGAGTTTACAGAGGCTGTCGAATTTTTAGCACGAAAAGCAAATATAAGTGTTGAATATCAAAGTACTGGCGAACAAAAGACGATAAGAAAAAAAGACGATTTAATTAGATTTAACGATAGAATTGTTAAGCTTTTTCAACATTTTCTTCTTGAAAGAGAAGAAGGTCAAGATGCCTTGGATTATTTAAAAAAAAGAGGGATAGACCACGAAATTATAAATACTTTTAAAATTGGTTATGCTCCCAAAGGTTATAATAGACTTTTGTCGATTATACAAAAAAAAGGCTTTAAAGATGATTTTTTAGTCGAATCTGGGATATTTTCCAGAGGAGACAGAGATTTAAAGACATTGTTCTTTGATAGAGTTATGTTTCCTATATTTAATTATAGGAATGAATGTGTTGGTTTTGGTGGTCGTGCTTTAAATAATGATATAAAACCTAAGTATATAAATTCTCCTGAGACAATTTTATACAAAAAAAGTTACAATTTGTATGGAATGAACTGGGCAAAAGAGCATATTCAAAAAGAAAAAAAGGTTTTTATCGTTGAAGGTTATGTAGATGTTATAACTTGTTTCAAAAATGGAATAAAGAATGTTGTTGCTCCTTGTGGTACTGCATTAACAAAAGAGCAGATAAAATTACTTGGTAGATATTGTGGTGAAATTGTTGTATTACTTGATGGTGATGAGGCTGGGCTTAAAGGTGCAGTAAAAGCACTAAAAGAGTTTGCAAATATTGAAAATGTTAAAACATCGGTGTTAGTAATACCAGATGGAATGGACCCCGATGATTATTTTAAAAAATATACAATAGATGATTTTAAAAATTTTGAAAAAGAATCCATTGCTGGATTTGATTTTTTAGTTTTTTATCATTCGAGGTATTTAGATAAAACTGACTATCAAAGTTTATCTGGTACTTTAGAAAATCTATTTGATTATATAAATATATGGGAAAGTGAAATAATAAGAAATTCTTTTATTGAAAAACTTTCTAATTTAATAGATATAGAAAAAGGAGTTTTATTAAAAGAATTTAATAGTTTTATAAATAAATCAAAGAATTTTGTAAAAAAAGAAGAAATAAAAGTAAATTTAAAAGAAAATAAAGAAGAATCAATACTTGATAAGATAAAAAAAAGAGAAATTGATTTACTTTTATTGCTAACAATAATTAGTGATGGTAAAGAATTAATAAAAAGAAGTTCTTTAAAGAAAGAACATTTTTTCTATCCAGATACACAAAATATATATTGTAATTTTTTTGAAAATAATTTGATTAATAAACAAAATGTTATAGATTATATTGACGATGATAAAATTAAGAACTACATTAATGAAAGATTATTTTCTATCGAATTTAGACTCGACGAAAATGTTCTAAGAAATAGTGCAGTAGATAGAATAAAAGATGTAATAAAAAAGTATTATGTAAGATTAAATGAAGAAATAACAGAAAAAATCAGACTTTGTGAGTTATATAAAGATGATGAAACTGTTAAGGAATTACAAGAAGAAAAAACGATTAATATAAGTGAAATTTTAAAGCTTTCAAAATTACAGGAGTTAAAAAAATAATGGATAAATTACTCGAATATCCAGAAATCCAAAAACTTTTGGAAATAGCTCTTAAAGAAAACAAAATCACAATGGATGAAATTAACAAAAATCTTCCTCAAGATATCATTGAAAATGAAATGATAGATGATGTTTTCTTACTTCTCCAAAAAAAGAACATACTAATTGTAGAAGAAATTGAATCTCTGGAAAAAATAGAAGAAGACTTACTCGACAAAAAGAAAAATCCAATTGGAGAAGATTTGATTAAGAAAAAGGTCATATACAGTGGCACTTCTTTATCTGATGATCCTATTAGGATTTACTTAAGAGAAATAGGCAAAGTTGAATTACTTGATGCTGATGAAGAAGTTACTCTCGCTAAAAAAATAGAAGAAGGCGAGAAATTAATCAATAATGCCATAAGAAAAATTGGTGTTACGATTATTGAATTCTATAACATTCTTGAAAAAATCAGTGCCGAACCTATTGACTTAGAAAAAGCAGTTGTAACAATTAGATCTGATTCAAAAGATTATTCTTCTGAAAAGAAAAGGATTAAAAGTAAATATAAAGATATTTTACAAGAATTTGTAAAAAAGGCTTTATATTTTAAAACTCTTCTTAACAAATACAAAAACTGTAAAGATGCTGATGAAAAAGCAGAACTTGATAAAGAAATAGCAAAAGCCAGAGAAGAAGCTTTTGAAAAAATGTTTAATCATGAAATTGACAATCAAGATATAATAAAAATTGCGGAAGAAATTGTTAAAGTTGTTAAGAGAATAGAAGATGTTGAAAATAGCAATCTAAAAATTTTAAGAAAATTTAATTTTAAAGATATAAGAGAATTAAAACATCTTGGAAGAGCAATTGATAAACATGAAGACCTCCAAGAAATTGAAGAACAATTTAATCTTCCTATTGACAAAATAAGAGACTATATCAAAAAAGTTAAAAATAACGAATTATTATTAAAAGCAATGGAATTTAAATATAATAATTCTGTATCAGAACTAAGAGAGGCTGGAAGTCAAGTTGCAAAAGGATTATTTCTTGTTAAAAATGCAAAAGATAAACTTGTTAAAGCAAATTTAAGATTAGTTGTTAGTATTGCAAAAAAATATACAAATAGAGGATTACATTTTTTTGATCTTGTTCAGGAAGGAAATATTGGTTTAATAAAAGCTGTTGATAAATTTGAGTATAGAAAAGGATATAAATTTTCTACTTATGCAACATGGTGGATTAGACAAGCGATAACAAGGTCAATAAGTGATCAAGCAAGAACAATTAGAGTTCCAGTTCACATGATAGAACAAATTAATAAGGTATTAAGAGAAACAAGAATTCTTATGCAAAAACTTGGTAGAGAACCAACTGATGAAGAAATTGCATTAGACTTAGATTGGCCTGTTGCTAAAGTAAAAGCTGTCAAAAATGTTGCAAGAGAACCAGTTAGTCTTGAGACTCCAATTGGAGAAGAAGATGATAGCTTACTTGGCGAATTTATTGAAGATAAGGGTTTTGAAAATCCAGCAAATAATGCAACATTTAAGGATTTACAAGAACAACTTACAGAAGTTATTAGAACTTTAACAAAAAAAGAACAAGATGTTTTAAAAATGAGATATGGCTTGGAAGACGGTTATTCTCTAACACTCGAACAAGTTGGTTATATTTTTAATGTAACAAGAGAAAGAATTAGACAAATTGAAGCTAAGGCTTTAAGAAAATTAAGACACCCTGTTAGGCTTAGGAAATTAAAAGATCATCTTGATAATTTATAGGAGAAAATATTAATGGAAGTACAAAGAATTTATGAGAGATTGTTGGGCTATCAATCGATTCTGACAGAAAAATTTAAATTACAAGAAAAAATGGAAGAGTTACCGAAAGTTCTTTCTTCAAGGGTCGAGGTTTTAAATAGACTAAAAAAATCTTATCTTAATAAATATAATCAATTCAAAAAACTTGAAGAGAATATCTTTTCTCACCAAAGAATGATGGGTGAGTTGAGTCTTCATCAAAAAAGACTTGAAGAGAAAACAAAACTTGTAAAAGGTCAAAGAGAATACGAAAGTTTATTTAAAGAAATTGATGGTGTTAAACAAAAAGAAGATGAATACAGGTTTCAACTTTTGCAAGATCAAAGAGTTATAGATGATTTAAAAAATGCTTTACAAAAAGATGAAATGTCAATTAAACAACAAGAAGAAGAATTATCAAAAGAGCAAGAAAGAATAAATGTTGAGCTATCTAAGATAAAACATGAATTAGATTCTTTAGTTAAACAAGAGAAAAATCTTGTTGCTGATGTTGACGACAATTTAAAGTACAAATTTGAGAAAATTGTTAAAAATAAAGATGGAATTGGAATTGTTTCTATTTCTAAAGGACATTGTAATGGATGTTATTTAGTATTACCACCAGAATTTATAAATCAAGTTAGAATGGATCAGGAAATTTATTTCTGTCAAAATTGTTCAAGAATTTTATACTATGATCCAAAAACTGATAATGATCTTACAACAGATTATGAAGATTTTAGTGAAGATGATGATGACTTCTTTGACAATAGCAATGATGATTAATTTTTATGAAAATTTAAAAACTATTTAGTTTAATATCTAAATAAAAAAGCGGCATTTTTGAATGTCGCTTTTTTAAATTTATGATTTAATCCTAATTATCGTCTTTGTGAGGAGATTACTATAAAGCACCTCTCTTTTAAATAAAATTATACATTTTGTAATATAAATTTATTCTCAATTTATTAATTCAAAACAGCCTTCTTTTTCATTATAATTAAATATTTCTCCAGTTTCTATAATGTAATACCAACCGTATATATTTAACTGTTGTTTTTGATATTTCTCTCTAATAAAAGGATAAGTAAATAAATGCTTTATTTGTTCAACTATATTCATCTGTTCTGTAAGCCATTCTCTTGCAGAAATATCTTCTCCTGACAATTGTTTTAATACTTTTTCTTTTATTGGTTTTGCAAGTTCAAGCCATTTTTTTGTATGCGGGATTTTATTTAGTTCTTCCTCTCTTAAATATAATGAAGCACATCCCCCACAATTAGAATGCCCACAAACTAAAATGTTTTCAACATTTAATACTTGCACTGCATATTCAATAGCTGAAGTTGTTGCTAAGAACTCTTCAGAGATTCTATACATAGGAACAAGATTTGCAATATTTCTTATCATAAATAATTCACCTGGCACTGTTTTTGTGATTAGATTTGGAACAACTCGCGAATCAGAACAACCAATAAAAAGAGTATGAGGTTTTTGTTCCCTACCAAGGTCTGTAAACAAATCTTTATAAGATTCAAAATCATTTTTTTTAAATTTAACTATTCCATCAAGTAATGTTTGCATTTTTCCTCCTCTTTTATTATTGAATAATTTGTAAATTTAGTAAAAAATGTAATTTTTATTTAAATAAGAGATTTTTGTTAATTATAAAATATTATAAAAATAAATTCAAATATTTATATTATATTTAAAAAAAAAATATAATAATTTTGATTAAAAACTTATTAATACACATTATTATTACATTTTAGAAACATTTAACTATACAAAATTTATTTACAACTAACTTTTAACCTTTATTTGTGAGGTAGAAATCATATTTATAAATGCAATACAAGCACCTATAAGAAATACAAATTGATAACCAAATTTTAACCATATTAAGCCACTTATAAGAGCAATAGAGATAGAAAAAATATGGTCAATTGATACACCCATTGTTAAAGTTTGAGATATTTCACTTTTATCTACTGCTATTTTTTTGAGATAAGTTGCCCTTGCCATAGAAACCGACATTAAAAGCTGGTCAAGTATATAACAGCTAAAAGTTATAATTAATGCGACAGTTTCAGAAAAAATATCCCTTGCAAATCCATAACCAAGACAGACAAATATTAAAATAATTGCTTCTGCCGTTAGAATTGTTTTTTCTCCAAATTTATCTATTGCTTTACCAAGTAATGGTTTAAAAAATATTCCAATAATACCACCAATTGTAAGTAAAGTTGCAACAACTTGAGTTTTTTGATGAAATACAGTTACTAAAACCCACGGAGCAAAAGTTAAAAAAATTTGTTTACGAGTCCCAAAAAGGATACAAAGCCAATAAAAAAGTCCGTATTCTTTCCTTAAACTAAATTTTGATTTAACAGGAGTTGGAGTACTTTGTGTCATAAGAAAAATAAAAAGTGAAGTTAAAACAAATCCAATTGACGCAATTATAAATGATATTCTAAAATTAAAATGTAAAAAATTAAAACCAATAAAGATAACAAAACTTCCAACTATTGCAAAAATGTTAGTAGCACCGCTAATTTGTCCAAGTCTTTTACCTGTTTGACCTTCATGAGCTAATTCCATACCAATACTTTGATTTAAAGGTAAAAAGATATGCTGACCAATGCTATAAATAAAAAGCCAAATTAACATTACTGATAAATTTATCGAAAAAACTGCTATCAAAAAAATACCAATCGCAATAATTAAATGCGACAAAGCTGCAAGTCTTCTACTACATAAAAAAGATAGTAATGCAGTAACAAATATTACTAAAAATCCTGGCAATTCTCTTGGTAATTCGAGAAATCCTCTATCAAAATTTGAAAGTTTGAATGTTTCATTTAAAAAATTATTAAATGTAGAATCTACTATACTTTGAGAAAAACCAAAAAAAGAAATGGCAATTAAAAAAAATATAAAATCTTTTGGTAAAGATAAAACTTTGTCTTTTATTTTTCGCAGCAAATTAATTCCTTAAAATTTTTGGAGTGATTGTAACAAATTTTTAACTTATTAGCAATAATATTATAACACAGATTAATCAGATGATAGCGTATTACACAGATTAAAATCTTATAATTACTCGACATTAAATTAATTAGATTTTAGTAGTTAAATTTGACTATACCAAAAAGCTTTTGATTTGTCATAAATTTAAAAAGTTAAATATATTTATTGTATATATTTATACGATTTAATCAGTGCCAATCCGTGACAATCTGATTAATCTGTGTATATTATTCAAATTTAACTTGAATATATGCTAAATACATAGTATAATCTACAATAACTAAATTAGATACAGGGACTAAAATAATTTATGGAAGAAAAAGAAATTGTAATTGAAAATTGGATAAAACCACCAAAAATTATTAAATACCAAAACGCAACTCTAAATTCCTTTACAGAAGAACTTTTGGTTTGCAGTTTTAATCTACCAGAAAAATATGCCAAAAATCCATTTTATATAAATGGTAGAGAAATTCTAAAAAAAGAAGAAATGTTTTGGGGTAAAAGATTCTTCTATTATAATAGATTTTATTCTTTAAGGGAATATTATTCTAAAGATAATAGACTAACTGCTTACTATATCGATGTTTGCCTACCACCTCTTATGAAAAAAAATGAAGTATTTATTGTTGATTTAAAGATAGATTTTTGGGTTATGCCAGATAAAGTTGAATTTATTATACTTGACGAAGATGAACTTGCCGAGGCAATAGAAAAAAATCTATTTTTTAAAGAAGAAATTGAAAGTTGCTTTGATACAGTTGATTTTATAAAAAACAAACTTAATAATAAAAAATTTGATGATATTTTTTCTAATTATAAAACTTCTACCTATAAAGAATGGAAAAGATATAAAGAATTCTATGAATAATACCATAAAAAAGTTAAAAGAAAAAGCAAAACAGTTAAAATCTGACACTTATGCTTTGTTTCTTGCTTATAAAGATAAAAGAGTCAAATGGTATGCAAAAATTTTTATTATTATAGTGATTAGCTATGCTCTAAGCCCTATTGATCTAATACCAGATTTTATCCCAATACTTGGATTACTTGATGATATTATTTTAGTACCTCTTGGCATTTATTTTGCTTTAAAAATGATACCTCAAGATATAATGGAAGAATGCAGAGAAAAAGCAAGAATATATCTTGAAAACAACAAAAAACCAAAAAATTGGATTGTAGGTATTATAATTATACTAATTTGGATTTTATTTCTTTTTATTGGCATAAAATTTATAATAAATCTAATCTTAAATTAAAATTTTAACACTAATTTGTTTCCTATATGAATCTTCTATTTTATTTTAATCATTAAATTATTCTACTTTTTATTAGATATTTATAATTTTTTATATTGTATTTTTATATAAAATTAATTTCAAACTTTTTAAAGTATAATTAAGAATTAAAGTTTTTGTATAAAGAAATACTTTTAAAGATTTTATTAAAAATTAGATTTTTGTAGAAATTATGGAAAAAATTGTTTCTAAATTGCAATAATTTTCTTATATTTTTATTGACACAACAAACATTATTTGTTATTTTATTCTTATTAAAAAATACTAATAAGTTTTAGGAGAATGTATGTTAAAAAAAGTTATAATTTTAATCTCGGTTTTATTATTTATTTTTTCTTGTTCAAGTCCTGTAATGAACAAACAAGAAGAAAGTAAAGCAAACTCTTTAATAAAATCTATTGAAAAGAATGCAAATTTTTATGGTGATGTACCAGTAAAATTAATAAAAGCAAGTTCTTATACAAACATAAGAAATTCTTACTGGCTACAAAGAGATTTTACAATTAGAGTAAAAAATCTTGGAACTCAAAAACAAGTTTTTATTCATCACAAATTGACTGACGGTTCATGGACTGATATGGCAGCTCTTTATATTGGTGATGCTGATAGTAACTATGAAATATGGAGATTGAGTTTTTCTTCATATTGTGCTTATGGTGATGAGTTTGTTGTTAAATATGTTGTAAACGGTATGACATATTGGGATAATAACAATGGACAAAATTATAAATTATCAGAAAATGGCGGTGAATTTCTTGGAAATAATATAGAAGTAATTCTTAATGAAGCATCTTTTAATCCTACAACCAATTATTTTTCTGGTAGCATAAATATAAAAAATCTTGGCTTTAGTAAAAATGTTAATATAATTTATACAACAGATAATTGGGCAACTACAAATGTAGCAGAATCTTATTATGAACCATATTACTATTATGGATATGCAGGTAAAATAACAAATCCAAATAATTATGGTGTAGAAAGATGGCTCTTTAAACTAACAACACAAAATAATAATTCTGGAAATATAAAATTTGCTATTTCTTATGATGTTAATGGCGTTACTTATTGGGACAACAATTTTGGTAAAGATTATATTTTACCATAAAAAAAATATAAAACTATTATAACGAGATTATTACTAAAAAAAGCGGGTTTAAAACCCGCTTTTTTTTTGAGCATTAAAAAATTTAATAAAATACACTAAAAAATTTCAACATCAAGTGACTAAAGTTAGTTTATTAGAAATCATAAAATTTAATTACTTTAATATCAACTAATTACATAATTTTAATCTGTGTAATCCGTGACAATCTGAAAAATCTATGGTATAACTAAATATTGATTTTTCATATCGTTTAATAAAGTCTTTGGTCAAAAATGACGATTTTATAACACAGATTTTTTTTAGATTATCACGGATTACACAGATTAAATTTAGTATATGACACAGATAATCGGATTGTCAGATTAATACATATTAAATCGTGTAAATATATACAATAACTATATTTAAATTTTAGAATCTGTGGCAAACCAAAAACTTTTTGGTATATATTAAAAAAATTAGTTTACTATTTGCCATATATTTTATATAATTACAAAAACAACGAGGAGAAGTTGAAATAATGAAAATAAATACTAAAATAATTATGATGTCAATTCCTTCTCTAATTATTTCTATATTAGTACTTATGCTAACTATTGTTTTTACAATTCAAGATAATTCTAAAAAAAATCTAGAAGAATTTAAAAATATTCAAATTGAATATGAAAAAATAAAATTAAAAAACTTAGTAGAAGTTTCATATAAAATAATAGATTCAAATTATCAAAACTTTAAAAATGGATTAATTTCTGAAGAAGAAGCACAAAATTTATCAAAAAAATCATTAAGTGAATTAAGATATGATAATGTCGAAGGATATTTTTGGATTAATGATACGTCAAAACCTATTCCCAGAATGATAATGCACCCTATTATTCCATCTTTAAATGGTGTAGTGATGAGTGATCGTAAATATAACAATGCAGTTGGTAGAAATAAAAATTTATTTGTTGCTTTTTTAGAAGTTTGTGAGAAAAAAGGCGAAGGGTATGTAGATTATTTTTGGCCCAAACCTACTAAAGAAGGACTTACAAAAGAAGAACCAAAATTATCTTATGTAAAACTATTCAAAGAATGGAATTGGATCATAGGTACAGGTGTTTACGTTGACAAAATAAATATAAAATATAATGAACAAGAACTTCTTGTAAAAAAACATTTAGATTTAATATATTTTATTTATTTCTTGGTAGGACTTATTGCAATTATTATTAATTGTTTAATAATTTTTATTGGAGCAAGAAAAATTTCAAAACCAATTCAACATATTTCAAAATATGCCCTTCTTATTTCTGAAGGAAATTTAATAAAAATTGACAAAAAATATAAAGAAGAAAAAAGTAAAAATGAAATAGGAAAACTTATTTATAGTTTTAATTTTTTAGTTACAAATTTAACAAATTCTATCAAAGAAATGCAAAGAATATCTTTACAACTTGAATATATGGTAATCGAGAATAATAAAACTATTCATGATATGTCAAATATTTCTAGCGTTCAAGCTTCTGCTATCGAAGAAATATCAGCAGCTTTAGAAGAATCTGCATCTGCTATAAAAACTATTTCTGGTAATGCAAAAATGAGTTCTGATAAGTTGTTAGAAGGTTCTAAAAAAGCTGAAGAAGGATTTGATTTAATTGAAAAAATTATAAAAAGTATTCAAAAAATATCAGAACAATCAGGCACAATAAGAAACTCATTAGAATTAATTTATGGAATAACAGAGCAAACAAATTTATTAGCATTAAACGCAAGTATTGAAGCTGCAAAAGCTGGCGAATCAGGCAAAGGATTTTCTGTTGTTGCTTCTGAAATTAGAAAACTCGCTGACAAATCAAAAATTACAGCAAATGAAATTAATATTCAAATAGAAGAAAACAATAAAATTGTTGAAGAAGCAAAGAAATTAATCTTAAATTCTCAAAATACATTTAGGACTATACTCGAAACAACAGTTTCTTCTCGTCAAATATTATCAGAAATTGCAGCAGCGATTAACGAACAAGCAATTGGTTCTTCTGAAATGATGAGTTCTATCGATAATATTTATGAATCATCTCAAAAAATGGTAGATATAGTTGAATCGAGTAAAGAAAATCAAAGAACTATTGACGAATCTTTTAATTCTTTAGCAGAATTAATTAAAAAATATAGAATTGAGAGTAAGTAGGTTAAAATATACCCTACCCTCTCCTTTTGGATTTTTAAAAGAACTCTTATATCAAAAAGAGATTTTTTAAGACATAATTTTTTTCTAAAAAACTAAATTGATTTTTTACATTTATTTTGTTATATTATAGAATATGAAAAAAAATAGACTTCTACAACCTTTTTTAAAATGGGCTGGTGGTAAACGCCAACTAATGCCTGAAATTAAAAAATATATTCCTCATAAATTTAACACATACTACGAACCATTTTTAGGTGGTGGAGCGGTATTATTTGATCTTCAGCCAAAAAATGCAATTATTAATGATAGTAGTACAGAGTTGATAAATTGTTATAAAGTGATAAAAACTAACATTAATGATTTGATTGAAGATTTAGAAAAACATAAAAACGATGAAGATTATTATTATCACACAAGAGATTTGGATAGAAAAGAAGATTATAAAAATTTATCTAATGTAGAAAAAGCCTCTCGAATAATATATTTAAATAGAACATGCTTTAATGGGCTTTTTAGAGTAAATAGTCAGGGGCAATTTAATGTTCCTTTTGGTAAATACCCTAATCCTAAAATTTTAAATGAATCTGTGTTAAAAGCTGTAAGTAGTTACTTAAACGAGAATAATATTGAAATATTAAATAATGACTTTGAAGAAGTTTTAAAACATGCAAAAAAAGAAGATTTTGTATATTTAGACCCTCCTTACGACCCTTTATCAGACACATCAAGTTTTACTGGGTATGATTTAAATAAATTTGGCAAAGAAGAACAAAAAAGATTAAAAAAAGTTTATGATTACCTAAATGAAATTGGCTGTTTTGTTTTATTAAGTAATTCTTCGACCCCGTATATTAAAGATTTGTACAAAAATTATTCTATCATAACTGTTAATGCAAAAAGAAATATAAATTCTGTTGGAAATAGTAGAGGTAAAATCGAAGAAATATTGGTAAAAAACTATGAATAAAACCAAAAATGATATTTCATGGGAAAATTTATTTAAAAAACATAAAATTTTAGAAAATATCAATAAAAATGGATTTTATGAGATTGAATCTTCTCTTATCAATACAGAAAGAGAAGCAAGATTAATGGCAAAATTTGATCATTATATCAATCTACCAAAAATTTTTAAGGATAACAAATTATCAATTTTACCGATTAGCAGAAATAAATATATTATAGGAAACTACAATTTATACCAAAAAATTGAATATAACCCCAAAATAGAGAATATTCCAATAGATTTGCCAAATTTTATTGAAACAATTGATTATTCTAACTTATACTCCGAAAGTTCTGCACTTCATTACGCTTTTATATCAGGGATGATCGAAAATATAATTGAAGAACCAGCATATTTTACAGTTTCTGGAAGAATGTCTACATCGAATTTTACTTTTAATACCAATGATATTAATAATAATATTTATGAAATTAATGTAAATAATTCTCAATGCGAAATTGATGCTGGTTTTGAAAGTAAAAATTGTTTTTTATTAATAGAAGCAAAAAATTATAAAATTGATGACTTTTTAATTAGACAATTATATTACCCATATCGTTTATGGAAAAATAAAATATCAAAAAAAATAATTCCTGCTTTAATGACTTTTTCAAATGATGTTTTTTCTTTTTTTATTTATGATTTTGAAAACATTCTAAATTATAATTCTTTAGTTTTAAAAAAACAATTAAATTTTATAATTGCTCCAGAAATAATACAATTATCTGATATTTTATTAATACTCGAACAAACAAAAATAATAAAAGAACCAGAAGTTCCATTTCCTCAAGCAGACAAATTTGAAAGGATCATTGATTTATTAGGTCTATTGGTAGAAAAAGATTTAACAAAAGATGAAATATCAGAAAATTATCAATTTGATATTAGACAAGCTGATTATTATACAAATGCGGGGATTTACCTTAATCTGATTGATAAATACACTTCTAACGAATCAAAAGAGATTTTATATTCACTTTCAAATAAAGGTAGACAAATAATGCGACAAAAGCATAAAAATAAATATTTATCTTTAGTAAAATGTATATTAGAACATGAAATATTTAACAAAGTTTTAACAAAATATATAAAAAACGGTAATCTTCCAATTAAAAAAGAAGTTATAGAAATAATGAAAAACTCTTATATTTTTAATGTAGGTAAAGACTCTACTACCATAGAAAGAAGATCAAGCAGTGTAATAGGTTGGGTAGATTGGATTTTGAAATTAACTGAAAATTTTTTATTTTTCTCACCAAAAAACAATTTATTCACTTGACTTAAATTAAAATATTTGGTATTTATAACACAGATGTTTCGGATTGTCACAAATTACACTGATTAAGAATATTTTTGTAACTGTTGCAAATTGAGACTTTTTATTCTAGCCGGCGTGATGGAATTGGTAGACTTGCTAGACTCAAAATCTTGTGGGGGTAACCCCGTGTCGGTTCGAGCCCGACCGCCGGCAATTATCTTATCTTTTTTTAATCAAAAATAATTTTATACCGACTTTTATGACATCATAGTCGGTATTGGTACCACATATTGATTTTAAACAAATAATTATTAATTTAATATTTAAGTCCTAGATTTTTTATCTATCAAAACCTTAGTCTCAGAAATTAAAATAATTAATTAGGTTTAATTTCTACTCTCTTTGGGAAAAAGAAAGGAAAATATTTGGAATATATATGCTTAATGATCAAAATTTAACACTTGAAGAGCGAGATAAAATTTTTTTCTATATTAATTCAAATATTTATCAAATTCCAAAAGAAGGATTAGAAGATATAGAAAATTATTTACTGAACAAATTTAAAATGCTTCCTGAAAAGAATGACGTATATGAAAGATATAACATTAATCAAGTTGATGATTTTATTTCAAATATTGTTTCTTCATTAAAATTTAAAGGTAATATATTTTATTTTTTAATTACAAAACTACATTCATATATTAGTATATTGTATTCTTTGTTTAAAATACTAGCTTTTGTTTGTTTAATAGGTTCATATTTTTTAATGAGCAGTAACTTTTTAAATACAAAAATTAAAATTATTTTATTGGCATCTTTTGTGGGAATATTATTCTTTTTCTTACTATTAAATTATTTAAATGATAATTATTCTAAAATAACAATACTTTTTATCGGAGATGGGGATATTATTCGATTAATAGAAAATGATGTCTATTATTTTCAAGAAAAATCATATCTTGCCCTTTCTGATGCAGGTAGATTATTTAAAGATGAAACAATAGTAAAAAGTAAAGCATTGGAAGTTTGTTATTATCGTCTAGAAAAATATGATAAAAAAAAGATATATAGTTTTAAAGAAAATGTCCTATTTTTTTTGATGATGAATTACATTTGTTTTAATAATGATTATAAATATACAATGCTAAAAGATTACGAACTTATCGAAGAATCTTTAAAATTATTGGAAAGAGTTTATTCTTTTAACAATAATAGTTTATTTATTTTAGAAAATCTGGGGCTTTACAATTTAAAAAACGGCAATAATAACGAAGCCCTTTACTATTACAAAAAAGCCTTTGAACTTTGCAATATTATGTATTTTAATATTTATATAAAATATATAGAATATTTGAATAAATGTAACTAATATTCAACAATTAATCGATTCTTACTATATCATAACAAAATTTGTTGGAATAAAATCTTTGTCATTTTTTATTTCAACTATTTCATCGCCTGTTAAAGTGATCACAAATAATCCATTTCTATAAGCATATTTATCGGATTTCTCATCACAGTTTAAATAAGCTACTGCACCAAAAACTCGTTTGTCTTTGTATTCTGGCATATATTTATGAAAGTCTTTTAAACATTCTATATGTTTTTTTACATCTTCTATCTTAAGTGTTGATTTAACTTCTACAACAATGACAACATCACCATTCACTAAAAGTATATCAAACTCTTTTTGTAAATCCTTTTTCTTAATGACAACTCTTTGCATTGACTCATTTACCTCAATGCCTCTTTTTTGAAAAAGTTTTAATGCTGCTGGTTGTACCATACCCTCAATTAATTTACCCCACTGAGACGTAAAAAAACCTTCAAGTTTTCTTATTTGCTTATCAGTTTGTTGGAATTGTTTTTCTATTTCTTTGAATTTCTTATCTGTTTCAAGAAATTTTTTATCAGTTTCTTTAAACTGTTTGTCAGTCTCTTGGAATTTTTTATCAGTTTCTTTAAATTGTTTGTCAGTCTCTTGGAATTTTTCATTTAAGAGTTTTTCAATCTCTTTAAATCTTTTATCAGCATCTATAGATTGTTGTTTTGTTACTGTAATAAAATCTTGTAAAGTTTCTTCTAATGTCATTGTTATTCTCCAATAGTATATTAATAAAAAAAGTGTTAAAAGTCAAGATTTTGAACAAAATAGCTATTTTTGGCTAAATTATGTCTAAATTGATTATAGCGTCTTGAGTAACTTCTTTTACTCTAAAATATTCTCAAAAATTATTTGCCTTTTTGAAAAATACTATTATATTGTAGGTTTAAAATGGGAACTTATAATACAGATTAATCGGATTGTTGTAGATTAACACAGATTGAATTTATTAAACTAAGGAAATGTATGAGAAATAAATTTTTAAAAATTGTTAGTAATTTATTAAAATTTGTTATTAAAAAGTTAAAGAATATTAACAGTAAGATAAATATAATAATAAATCACTTAAATAAAGACCCTTATGAGGATTTGACTCCAAAATGTGATATTGATGAAGATGAAAAGTATTCAAAAGTCTTAAAATGGGCACTTGAGAATCAAAATATAAAAAATATCGCTCTTACTGGCTCTTATGGCTCTGGAAAAAGTAGTATTTTAAAAACTTTTGAAAAAAATAACAAAAAATATCGTTATTTGAATATATCTTTAGCTTCTTTTAAGAATGAAGAAACTGATAATAAAGAAACAAAAATTGATATTGATAATGAAATAATTGAGAAAAGTATATTGCAACAAATGTTTTATAAGGTAAAAAGTAATAAAATTCCATATTCAAGATTTAAAAGGATAAAAAATTTAAACAAAAAAGACTTTATTGTGAGTTTTATTTTACTAATTATATGGTTTTTTACCTTAATTTTATTATTTGCTCCTAAATTAATTGATTATGCTAAAAATAATATTCAAATTCTAAAAAAATTAAACAATTCTAATTTAGATAATAACTTATTTATTGGAATAATAACATTAATATTTGTTTTAACAACTATCAAAATTATAGGTACTATTTTTAAATATTTAAAAAAAATCAATTTAAGTAAAATTAGTTTTAAAAGTGGAGAAATAGAATTAGGAACAGATTCTAGCGATATTTCGATATTTAATAAGCATTTGGATGAATTTTTGTATTTTTTTGAAGTAACAAAATATAATGTGGTTATTTTTGAGGATTTGGATAGATTTGATAATACTGATATTTTTACAAAACTTAGAGAATTAAATTCTTTAATTAATAATTGTGAACAAATAGGTAGGCGGATTGTTTTTATTTATGCAATAAAAGATGATATGTTTACAGATAAAAATAGAACAAAGTTTTTTGACTTTATGATACCTGTTATACCAATAATTAACTCATCAAATTCTTGTGATATATTATTACAAAAAGTTAAAGAGTCTAATTTAAAAACCGATTTATCAGAAGAATTTATTAGCGATATTGCTTTATATATAGATGAAATGCGGCTACTTAAAAATATATACAATGAATTTTTAATATACAAAGATAAACTTAGTAGAATAGATTTAAATCTTATCAAACTGTTTAGTATGATAGTTTATAAAAATATCTACCCATCAGATTTTGAAGACTTACATTTTAATAAAGGAATGGTTTATCAGAGTTTTAAAAACAAAGAGGAATTAATATCTGAAATTGAAAGAAAAAAATCAAAAATACAAATAGAGATAAATAAAGAAAGAGAAAAAGTTAAAAAAGAATATATAACTAGTCTAAAAGAATTAAGGTCTATTTATATTGGTGCTTTAATGGAAAGAATTCCACAAGCAACTAATATACAGATAGATAATAATAATTATTTAATTTCTAAATTTATAACAGATGAATCTTTGTTTAATAAATTGAGAACTCAATATGAGATTAATTATTATACTTCTTCTAATTATTATAGAACTAGTATATCCTTTCAATCTATTGAAAATACTGTTGATAGCAATATATCTTTTGATGAGCGAGCAAAAATAATAAAAGAGAAACAAGAAGGAGAGATAGAAGAACTCAAAAAACAATTAGAAGATTTAAATAATCAAAAAAATGAGGTTAAATCCAGGTCTTTAAAAAATTTTATTAACAATGAAAATATAAATGTTATTTTTGATGAAGATACAAGAAAAGAAAAATTGCTAGTTTTTTTAGTTAGAAATGGTTATATAGATGAAATGTATCACAATTATATTTCCTATTTTTATCCTGGTAGTATAACACAAGAGGATATGGATTTTGTAATGAGTGTTAAAAACCATGAGGCTTTGGACTACAACTACAAATTAGTTAATACTAATAATAATATTGAAAAAATTATAAAAAAATTACATTCTGACGAATTTAAACAAAAAGAGATATTAAATTGTGATTTAATTAATTATATTATTGAGAATATAAATGATTATAAAGATTATTTTGAAATAATAATCAATCAATTATCTGATAATAATAAAATATCAACTGATTTTATAGATTTGTATAGAAAAATAACAATTAATGAAGAATTTTTTATAAAATATCTTTGTAATAAATGGACTAATATTTGGAAATTTGTTGATTTGGAATCGGATTATACTATAAATAAAA
>Ga0209727_1001622_pt1 | contig 17919 bp, 14 predicted proteins | sample RifGroC1_FD_183995 | JGI IMG/M metagenome (GOLD analysis project Ga0209727, IMG submission 183995) | Groundwater microbial communities from Rifle, Colorado, USA - Groundwater C1 (SPAdes) (version 2) | ecosystem: Environmental > Aquatic > Deep subsurface > Groundwater | place: Rifle, Colorado...
AGTCTCCAATCAGATTTAAGAAATCAATCCAGTTACTTTTTGGCACACCATTTGGGGCTAAACTTTCAACAATATCGTACCATGTCGTAATAGGAACAATTGCTTGTAATCGTTTGTCTAAAGCTGAAGCAATATATTGCACACCACCTGCATAGGATTCACCAATCATTCCAGCACGAACACCATTTTGATTTTTAGCCAGTTGCGGTAAATTTTGTTCAGCCCAATTTAAAATCGTAATGACATCTTGTGCTTCTTTTTCAGGGTCTGTTAAGCGAATCTTTCCTTGACTCCCCCCATGTCCTCGTTGATCAAAACTGATGACCCAATAGCCTTTTTTCCAAGCTGATTTGGCAACCTGCCCAGTTGGAAGTAGAAAACCATACAAGCTTAGTTCAGGGCGCTTCATGCGAGATAGGCCGAAACCATGTGTATGGAGGATTAATGGGGCAGTTTGATTTGTTGATAGTTTGGGTTGATAGACGGTAAAAGCAATCAAGGTTCCATCAGAGGCTTTTGTTTTGACTTGATAATAACGTTGTTTTAGCTCAGTCGTATGAACTTTAGAAATTTGATTTGGTTGAACAGTGGCATGCACACAGCCTTGTAAAATCAAAAATACAGCGAACCAAATCCATAAAAGGCTACTACGCATTGATTCTTTCATCCTTGAATAAATCTATCTATAAGTAGTGTAACTGTTGCATAGCGGGTTATGCTATCGACGAGTCGGTCATTTTACTGACCAACTCGAGTTTTGTTTAATTAGTGTTTAGTTCTAGGATAGGTATACGCAAAAAGACCAAAACACAGCAAGCCCAATCCAGTAACCAAATATAAATGGATTTGCTCATGATTAAATAAGGTACCCCAAATTGTTGCCAGTACTGGTGTAATAATCGTAATGAGCATGACTGTTGTTGGATTGAGTTTTTGGACTAAGTGGAAATAAAAAATCATAGCCAAAACTGAAGAGCACAAAGCACTATAGAGTAAAGCTATAGAGGTTTGAATGCTTGGCAGCTCTGTTGGAATTGCTGACAGAAAAAAGGGAAGTAGGCATACATAACCTAACCATGACACGATCGTTGAACCTGTCATTTGAATGATAGGGTGTATACCAGCTCCAACTCGTGCAATTGCAAACATAGATAATACATAGAGCATCACTGCAATGATTTCATAAATCAAGCCTACAAGATCAAGTTGAATATCGCGTGAACCGATACCTATTGTCAGTAACAAGCCTATAAAGGCAATCGTCAGACCAAACCATTGGCGGTTATGAAATCGTTCTTGTTTAAGGATAAAAACTGAAATCAAACCTGTCCATAAAGGTGCTGTTCCATAAATGATTGAAATCATGCTCGATGAAACTCGAGTTGCTCCCATATAGCAAAATGTCATAGAACCAAATAATCCCAATGCACCTGCGATATAACTCATCAGTGCCTGTTTACTGAGGGTTAATTTAAGTCGAAAGCAGACTAAACAAATGAGTGCTAAAGGAATGGCCAAACTGAATCGGATAAACAAGCCCCACGCCCAATGAATCTCATGCACGGTCCAGACGGCTGCTAATGGAGTGAGCTACCAAATCAATACAACCGCAATAAATTGCCCGACTGTAGCAAGGCGAGGGTGAAACATCGCTACAGTCGGCGAAGTCTGTGTTGGTGAAATAAAATTCTTTTGTTGTAACTGTGTCATTTGATAACTTCCTTATGGATAGGTTTTTTTATGCAATAAAAAAAGGTCGCTGTTGAGGCGACCTTTCTGTTGTGAATGTTTTATTTAGTCATTCATTTGATCAATGTTAGAAAAGTTTCCTCGCATAAAAATGCAGACACGTCGCCATGCTGCATAGGCTGAGACGCGATGCGAAATTTGTACTAAGCGTGGAGAAAAACTTTTCGATTTAGTCATAAGAGGTTTAACTGAATATTTGTAATTTTTATAACATAAGGTGTGTCTAAAAAATAGTCATATTTATAGTGGCAATAAAATAGATTTAAGGAAAATCATATTTTAAAAATTGATTATTAAATAGAATTTCTCATAATAAATAGATCGAACTGCATTGAAGTATAAATTTGTCTAATTTAGAAATTTTCGCCGTTTTAATTAGTATTATTGGCGTTAGCTTAACCATAAAGCGAAATATGTGGTGTTGGGGATTTAATGTATTCGCATGTGTTCTCTATGCATATCTTTTTTTTAATTTTAAGCTGTATGGCGAAACGATTCTACAGTTCTTCTTTGTAGGTATGAATCTATATGGATTGTATGTATGGCTGACAGGAGAACGCCAGGATCATGAAATTCGCGTTGAAACAATAAATATAAAATCGATGTATCTGCACATAATTTCAGCGTCGATTGGTGGTTTGTGCTTCGGTGTGTTCCTTAAGCAATTTACGGATGCATCTGTTCCAATGCTGGATTCACAGTTAGCAGCATTTAGTTTACTAGGAACCTATTGGACAAGTCGAAAATATATTGAGACTTGGATTTTATGGATCGTCGTTGATATTGTTTATGTGGCTATGTTTATCTATAAAGAATTACTGTTAACTGCAGGCTTGTATGCGGTATTTGTAGGTTTAGCGGCTTATGGATGGTGGCAATGGCAACAGGTAAAGCGTAATCAAATAGTAATGAAAGGAAATGGGTAGTTTTGAACTACCCATTGTTGATTTATTGTGCAGAGGTAGTTAAATAACTTTGTACTGCTTTACGCCCAATAGCAGGATCATCAGTAAATACGCCATCAACACCTGCTTTAAAGTAGAGTTGCATTTCTTTGATAGAGCCAGATTCACAACGTTCGTCAGCTTTTGAGCTGCATTTTAATGATTCAGCTAAGAAATTATTCTCAGGTCTGAAAGTATAAGGATGAACCTTTAAACCGACTTGGTGTGCATCTTTTACAAAGGATGTGGTTTCAGTCATGCTTGCATCTTTAAAGACATATACTTTCCATGGTCCAACACCATTTGCATAGCTTGCCACTTCTTTTAGGCCTTGAGCGGTTGCCATATCTCCATATGTTGTCGAGATTTGTTTAGCAACATAGTCTGCTGGTCGAGCTGATTGTTCATCATAAAGCTGGATGAGTTGTGCGTGTTTGAGGCTCTTGTGCAAATCTAACTGTTGTTTAAGGTATTTTAAATTGCTTACTTCAAATGATTGAAGATAGATTGGAGCAATATCTCGACTGTATTTATATTTAGATAAAGTTTGAAGTAAACGATCTTCCATTGCTAGATTTTGATTTTGGAAATATGTTGGATGTTTCGTTTCTATATATAAGCCGACAATCTTGCCGGTTTTTTTGTAATGAGCATCAGCAAGTTCAATAATTTGCTCTAGAGTCGGAACTGGATATAAATCATTGTATTTAGTGTTTTCTGGTCGATATTGTGGAATTCGTTCTCGCGCTTTCAGTTGCTGTAGCTCATTTAAGGTAAAGTCTTCTGTAAACCAGCCTTCAATACTTACACCGTCAATGACTTTAGTTTTTTTACGGTTGGAAAATTCTGGCAATTCTGCAACATTGGTTGTTCCACTAATTTCATTTTCATGACGTGCGACTAACACACCATCTTTGGTCGAAACTAAATCTGGTTCAATGAAATCTGCACCATCTTCGATAGCTTTTTGATAGGAGGCGAGTGTGTGTTCTGGGCGTAGAGCACTAGCACCACGGTGACCAACGACTAAGATTTTCGGTAGCTCATAATTCGGTTGTTTGGAGTTGGTTTGATCATTATTGTCATCATTACAACCAACTAAACTGAGTAAGCTCAGGCAAATCACTGCTTTTTTTAACATAAATTGACTCTTTCATTTTTAATTAAAGCAGTCAGTGTGCAAATTAAATTTATCAAACGGATGACAATAAGATGATAATTTTATGAATTTTTTATAGATAAAAATAAACCCAGCTTAACCTCTTGATCAAACTGGGTGAGATAATAATTTTCTTAGGATTTATTTTCCCAATACGGCCAATTTGCCTCAGGTGTAAAACGATAATCTTGATCTAGCCAATACGAATGATTGGAAGAGGATTTATCTTTCAAGCCCATGATATGCATTAAATTCTGATCCAGTTCAGCAGTATTGAGGTTTGTGTCTTTATTCACGCCTGTTAAATTTAACTTATCCGACCACATGATGACAGGAACTTGGTAGCCTGCTTTGGTCGTTGGGCTATGACCAGCATAATCTAGTTCATGTCCAACTTCATTGCCGTGATCTGAAACTACCGTGAAAGACCTAAAATCAGGTAAATGATCAGCTCTTAAAGTGTCCAGCATTTTTGCCAATAAATGATCTTCATATAGCACTGCATTGTCATAATCATTACGTAAGGAACGAATCCAAGGATCGATATTTCGTGCTTTTAAATCTGATTCAACACGATCATTACTATTACTATTAAATTTATTGAATGTTGTTGGGTAGCGTTCTTGGTAATTAGGATGAGTCCCGATCAGATGTAAAATAATAAGTTTCTTTTCGACGGGATCAGCAAGTGCCTGCTGGTAAATAGGAAGTAAATTTTCATCTAAAGATGAGCTGCTACGACCTGAACGGGTATTTTTATAAATAGCTTGATCCGCATAAGTGCCAAACAATGAGGATAGATAACTATCATCTTGATTACTTAGCCAATAAATTTTATATCCTGCTGCTCGAGCATAAGCCAATACACTTTCGGGTGAATATTTCTTATGTTCTGATGCAGGGCTTTCAGTCAATAAAACACGTAAAGCATTGATGGTAGACGGTGATGGCGAAAACGCATTACAAAAAACTTTTATCTCTGAAAGTCGTTTATTCAACTCAGGAGTGGTATCTCTAGGATAACCGCAAATGCCAAGATTCAAACTGGTTAAGCTTTCAGAAAGTACAAGGACATGGGTTTGTTTACCTTTAGCCTGTCGCGTCATGACTAGATTTTTTTCAGCACTTAGATCCCATTGCTTATGTACATTCTTATGTTGTTTTACTCGCCCACGGAAATCTTGAATCTTAGTTTGATACTCTGTCCAAAAAATAAGAGGATGCACCTTGCGAGAAGGTTTCATCAAATAGCTAGTCAGACTTAATACAGTAAGCAAAATGATAAATGAGCGAAAGATTTTACTTTGCCAAATTTGCTCTACATGTTGAACTTTAATTAATTTAAAGACTGCAAAACTATGCAGCGCGATGAGAATAATTAAACTGATAAAAACAGTAGATACTGCGACTATATGAAGTTGTAGAAATTCCCAAATTTCTTGGCGATTAGTATTGGCAATCGCTTCAATAATAAAGTAGGCTTCACTATCACTACTAAACAGAAACCATGTACTTGATCTAAGCAGTGAGTCGAGTAAAAAAATAAACCACCACAACAAAGAAAAAATATACCAATATGTTTTTCTTCGCGTGATCGCAAAGTAAGTAAAAATAACGCCTGGTAGGGATAAAAAACCTAGACGTAAACCATCTGATAGGTTTCCTGCAACAATTAACAAACCACCTGTAACGAGAGCAGGCAGCAGAATAAGTAGCAGAATATTAAAACTTTTTAAGCTTGCCGTCATAAATGTCAAGTACAATGGGAGAGAGAGCCGAACACGCTAATATCTGTGGAAGTTCTTGACCTGTCAATCTGTATTTGTGAAGTATTTGATTGCGCAGTAAATTAATTTTATATGTATGATCTTCATTTCAAAATGCTTCATACATTTAAGATGTGAACCTTGTAATAAAATCCATTATTTCTCCTCATTTCTTTCGATTTGAAATGATATGTTAAAAGGCATGGTGTTTGCTTAATTGTTCAGTAATGATCAAGAACTGAACTACTCTTATTAGTCTCATTTAACAATTGACTGTTTCAGAAAATGGAATGAACAGCCATGCTATCCAAGTTTTTTATTGAGCGACCAATTTTTGCCACCGTACTCGCGATTATCGTTATGGCGGTTGGTATTTTTTCGATACAAAATCTCCCTGTTGAGCGATATCCAGATATCGCGCCTCCTCGAATTACTGTTTCTGCAACTTATAGTGGTGCAGATGCTCAAGCTGTTGAAGACAGTGTGACGCAAGTGCTTGAACAACAGATCAAAGGAATCGACAATTTACTGTATTTTAGCTCCAGCAGTGATGCGAGTGGTAATAGCCGAATAAGTTTGTTCTTTGAACAGGGCACAGATCCAGATCAAGCACAAGTCCAAGTCCAAAATGCAGTTAATGGGGCAATAAATCGTCTGCCTGAAGATGTTCAACGTCAAGGGGTGAACGTACGCAAGTCACTAAGCGATTCATTTATGGTGATTGGTCTAGGTGATAAATCTGGACGTTCAACAAATTTAGATATTTCTGACTATTTGACCAATAACTTTGAGCTTAATTTGAGCCGTATTGAAGGGATTGGTGAAGTTAATATTTTTGGTTCGCAGTATGCAATGCGAATTTGGTTGGATCCACAAAAACTACAGAGCTATCAATTACAAGTTAGTGATGTTCGATCAGCATTAGAAAATCAAAATACTCAAGTAGCTGCAGGTGCAATTGGAGAACTCCCTTCGGTTGAAAATCAATATCTGAATGCGAAAGTGACCTCAGGGTCTTTGTTACGAACACCTGAACAATTCGAAAACATCGTCGTAAAAGCAAATAATGATGGGCAATTTATTTATCTAAAAGATATCGCACGCGTTGAAGTAGGAGCAGAAAATTATCAAGTTTTTAACCGTTTAAATGGTTATCCAGCATCAGGTCTTTCGCTGTCATTGACCGTTGGTGCAAATGTAATGCAAGTTGCTGATGCAGTATATAAAGAGGTCGCTCGATTAGAAAAAGCATTACCTGAAGGGTATTTTGTGGTGTATCCACGTGATGATACTCCTTTTGTAAAAGAGTCTATGTCACAAGTGGTTTCGACATTAGTTGAGGCAATTATCCTCGTTGTCATGGTGATGTTTATCTTCCTCCAAAACTGGCGAGCAACACTTGTTCCTGCTGTGACCGTACCCGTTGTAATTTTGGGGACGTTTGCTGTTTTATCTGTTTTAGGGATGAGCATTAATACCCTGACATTATTTGCGATGGTATTGGCAATTGGTCTGTTGGTCGATGATGCGATTGTTGTGGTTGAAAATGTTGAACGTCTTATGCACGAACAGCAATTAAGTGCTAAACAAGCTTCGATTCAGTCCATGCAGGAAATCAGTGGAGCATTGGTCGGGATTACTTTGGTTCTAACTGCGGTTTTTATTCCGATGTCGTTCTTTAGTGGAGCAACAGGGATTATCTATCGACAGTTTTCGATAACCCTTGTCGTTGCCATGGTGCTATCACTTTTTGTTGCTTTGATTTTGACTCCAGCAATGTGCGCCATTTTACTCAAACCGCAACAGAAACAGGCGAAATGGGCGATCTGGTTCAATAATAGTTTGGACAATATCAAAACGCGTTATTTGAAGTTTTCAAGTAAGGTTATTGGTTTTAAAGTATTTTCTTTAATCGCGATTGTTGGCTTAATTGCAAGTTTTGTTTTGGTTTATCGAATTCTTCCAACGAGTTTCCTACCTCAAGAAGATCAAGGTTTGCTGGGAGTACAATTTACGCTTCCACAAGGTACACCGATGAGTAAAACAGAAGCGGTAGGTAAGACGATTTCTGATTATTTCCTTGAAAATGAAAAAGCAAATTTGAATGGTGTCATGGTCATCCATGGTCGAAATTTCTCTGGTACAGGACAAAACCTTGGACAAGCATTTATTTCTCTTAAACATTGGGATGATAGACCTGGTTCAGAAAATAGTGCTCAACAGATTCGTGCTAGAGCGATGCAATATTTTTCCAAAAATAATCAAGCGCGAATCATGGTGATTATGCCTTCAGTGATTCGCGGTTTAGGTAACTCAGACAAAATGGATTTCTGGCTTCAGGATACTCAAGGTCTGGGGCGGGATAGTCTTGTGAAGTCTTTTGAAGCTTTACAACAGCAGGGCAATCAGCAGGATTCTGTAGAGAATCTCGATAAAAAAAGCAATGATGATCAAGCCGTATTAAATATTAAGATCGATTATAAGGCTGCGATGATTCATGGTCTTAATGTAAATGATATTAACCAAACTTTATCTACTGCTTGGAGCGGAAGCTATATCAATGACTTTATTGATCGTGGACGGATCAAACGTGTCTATTTACAAGGTGATGCACCATATCGTTCAAAGCCTGAGGATCTAAACTATTGGTATGTAAAAAATGCCAGTGGACAAATGGTGCCTTTTACTCAATTCAGCCAAATAGATTGGCAAGGTGCACCACCGATGTTAGAGCGTTTTATGGGTTACCCTGCGATCAATCTCGAGGCTGATGCAGCTGCTGGTTTTAGCAGTGGGCAAGGCATGCAAGCGATTCAAACTTTAGTAGATCAAATGCCCGAAGTCGGATTGGAATGGAGTGGTTTATCTTATCAAGAGCAACAATCGAGTAATCAAGCGATTTGGTTATATCTGGTTTCAGTCGCGTTTATTTTCCTTTGTTTAGCAGCACTTTATGAAAGTTGGTCTATTCCATCTGTTGTGATGGCAGCCATTCCTTTAGGAATTGGAGGAACGATTATCTTTAGCTATCTGTTTGGCTTTGCTAATGATATTTATTTTCAGATTGCACTACTAACCACGATTGGTTTGTCATGCAAGAATGCAATTTTGATGGTTGAGTTCGCAGCAAGCTTACAGCAACAGGGTCGCAATAGTTTAGATGCGGCATTGCATGCGGCAGGTTTACGTTTAAGACCGATTCTAATGACATCAATTGCTTTTGGTGCGGGTGTTATCCCATTAATGTTTTCAACAGGAGCAGGGGCGCTGAGCCGACAAGCGATTGGTTTTAGTGTGTTTGGCGGTGTGGTTTTTGGAACTGTTTTGGTGCTGATATTTATTCCATTTATGTACGTGTTAGTCACACATTACTTTAAGCCTAAAATGAAAACTGCAAAATTATAGATTATTAAAACTTTAAGTTTTACGAATGAACAATTTGATAGGGGGTATTTTACCTTTGACTCAAATTGTTCATTTTTGTTGTGTAGGTTGAGTAAAAAAAGAAATATTTGTAGTTTTGCCCTGCCGTATAAGCGGTTCTAAGAGGTTTTGTTCCCTAAATGGACATACACAGTTGTGATTTATTCATAATTTCACATTTTATTATTCATCAAAATCAGGATGAAGAACTCTTATTGTCAGTCAACTAAAGGACTGTACAGTACTCTTCATTGCTGATTATTTGTAGTGAAGAGATCCACATGAGCTATAACAACTTTTTATATTTATTAAGCGACGCGTTAAAAAATAATCATATCGAACTCGCTCTAGCATCGCTAAAAACATTTCGCCCTGTTGATATTGCAGATGTATTGACCCAGTTATCTTTAGATCAAAGTCAATTATTATTGACTCATTTGCCTGATCGTGCCTATGTTTTTTCATATTTAGCACCGAATGAACAAGTCAAATTGGCAAAAGCCATGCCACGAAATACCTTGGCTGAAATCATAGGTGAAATGTCATCTGATAAACGTGCAGATGTATTTAAGTGTTTGGATGAAGACCAACAAAATGCATTGTTGCCTGCACTCGCACAGGCTGAAAGAGAAGATATTCGCCAGCTTGCATCTTATCTAGAAGGAACAGCTGGCGCGATTATGAGTTCGGAATATGCAACCTTAAAGCCCAATATGCAGGTCAATGAGGCAATCAAAATGTTGCGTTTAGAGGCCCCTGACACTGAGATGATTTATTTTGCATATGTTCTCGATGAAGCTAGAAAGCTTCTAGGTGTATTATCCTTAAAGCAACTCATCTTAGCAGCTGAAGATCAAAATATTAATTTACTTATGGAAACCAATGTACTGACAGCTTATGTCGATACAGACCAAGATGAGGTTGCAAAGACGATTGCACGTTATGATCTATTGGCATTGCCGATTATTGATCGCAAGGGCATGATGGTCGGTATCGTGACCTATGATGATGCGATGGATGTTGCAAGCGAAGAAGCAACAGAAGACTTTTTAAAAGTAGGTGCAGTAAATGCATCATCGAAACTTAGTATTAAATCTGCTCCGATTCTTCAGCTCTATCAAAAACGTGTCTTTTGGTTGGTGTTTTTAGTTTTTGGTAGTTTACTTTCAGGTATCGGAATAGCGCACTACGAAGATGTGATTGCCCAAAACTTAGTTTTAGTTTTTTTCTTACCGTTACTTGTGGGGAGTGGAGGAAATGCTGGTTCGCAATCATCTACTCTGATGGTGAGAGCTTTAGCGACAGGCGATGTCCAATTTAAGGATTGGTTTTACTTACTCGGACGTGAAAGCCTAGTTGCGTTGTGTTTGGGGGGAACAATGGCGATCGCCGTATCATTACTAGGTTTTTTCCGTGGTGATGAAATGGTGGCTTTAGTCCTTGCCCTAAGTATGATGGGAATCGTATTGATGGGGTGTTTGATTGGTATGAGTTTGCCTTTTATTCTGAATAAAGCTGGTTTAGATCCTGCAAGTGCTTCTGCGCCTTTAGTTACTTCGATTTGTGACGCAACGGGTGTCATTGTTTATTTGTTTATTGCTTCAATGATTTTATTCTAAATTTTAATAATAAATGTACCGACAAAATCTAAAAACTACTTTATTCTCAAGCATAAACGTAGTTTTTAGGTTAGATTGATGACTGGTCAAACAGAACAAAAAAAATTAACTCAACAGCAAGCAATCGCAGTCGAGCGAGATTTAGCTAAATTTGCTAACACAATGGATAGTTTAGTCCGAATTCCCTTCACGAAACAGGGCGTTGGTGCGGATGCTGCATTAAGCACAATCCCATTTGCAGGAGATATTGCGGGTTTCATTCTGACCATGTATGCCTTTAAAAAGGCAAAAGAAGTTGGTGTACCGCAACATAAATTAGCTGGTGTAATTAAGCTTGCCATTCTCGATATGCTGGTTGGATTTGTACCGATTGTTGGGACACTATTTGATGTATTTATCCGTCCAAGTCGTAAAACATTAGAGATTGTGCATGACCACATCCGTGAGGAATACCAAGTGCATAGTGATATCCATGTGGTACATCCATTTTTGCATGAGTCTTTGGAACAAAAGCAAAAGACCTCAGCATTTTGGCGTAATCCTATTGTAAGTTGGATTTGGTTACGTATTCCTGATCTATTAGGAATTGCTGTGTTGATCCTACTGATTCTCGCTGTTTGGCTCGGTGTCAGTTATTTATGGCAACTTTATCACTCATTCTAATCGGCTTAATTTGCACTCATAAATATAAATAAAGCCTCCATTAAGGAGGCTTTATTTTGTTTAATCTATTTGAATTATTGAACATTTAATTGTTGTAGAGCTGCTACACGTTGTTCAATACTTGGGTGAGTTTGGAATAAAGCTGCTAAGCTGAAACCTTGCTCTTTACCTTCAGTAATCGCAAAAGCTTTCATTTCTTTTGGCATTTGATCAGGCATCTCTGATTCTGCTTGTAAACGGAGTAATGCCGAAATCATCGCTTGTTTACCCGCTAAACGTGCTCCAGCCTCATCTGCGCGGTATTCACGTTGACGAGAAAACCACATCACGATCGTAGAGGCTAAAATACCAAATACGATATCGAGAACAATGGTAATTGCGAAGTAAGCAAGACCAGGTGCTTCTCCATCTTCACGACCAAAGACATTGCGGTCAATGAAATCGCCTGCGACACGTGCAAAGAACATCACAAAGGCGTTCACAACACCTTGTATCAATGCCAAAGTAACCATATCACCATTTGCAACGTGACCGATTTCATGTGCAAGAACCGCACGCAATTCATCTTTATTCATTCGCTCAAGTAAGCCAGTTGATACAGCTACTAGAGCATCATTCTTGTTCCAACCCGTTGCAAACGCATTTGATTGGTATGACGGGAAGATACCCACCTCAGGCATTTTGATACCTGCACGTTGGGATAATTGAGCAACTTCTTGTAACAACCACGCTTCAGCCTGATTTCGAGGCGCATTTGGGTCAATTAATTCAGTTCCAGTGGTTTTTTTAGCCATCCACTTCGACATGAAGAGGGAAATTAATGAACCCACCATACCAAAGACAAAACAGACGACCAAAAGGTTGCCTAGATTCAAGCCACCCGCGCCATGGTAACTACCGACACCGAAGAGTGACAAGATAATGCCAGCTACAACCAGTACCGCGAGGTTGGTTAGCAAGAACAAACCAATCCGCATCATTGAGAAAACCCTCATGTAAAGAAAAAGTAATCTGATTTATAAATTTAAATCATGATCATAATATGCAGGGCGATGCTTAAAAATTCAAGCAAAAAATGGGCGTAGATACATTAAGCTAATAAAACAATGAACTAGTATTTAAACAGTCACTTAGCGAGTGAGAAAGTTATAAAATCAACACCAAAATCATAGTATGAGAATATAGGCTAAACGATCATTCGCTAATATTTATTCGAGCGGATGCAGTTGCATTTGCCGTAGTATATGTACCTGATGCTGCATCAGTAAAAGTACCATCAGCTAGGGTAATGATTTGTCGATTATATTGTTTTGGTGGAGGACTCGGTTCGCTTCGTGGTGGAGTAGTGTAGTTCGCAGACTGAGCTAGTACTTGTCCACTTTGAGCAGACGATGAATTACTCATGCCTAGACCAGAAGCATATAAGTTTTGATAACGACTAGTTACTCGACGGACATAGTCTTGAGTTTCTCTAAATGGAGGAATTCCACCATATTTATCAACATTACCTTCTCCAGCATTATAGGCTGCAAGTGCAAGTTGAGTATTTCCATTAAATCTTCGTAGTAACCAACTGAGGTATTTTGCACCAGCATATATGTTTTGTTGAGGGTCGTATGCATTACTTACATTAAAACGTCGAGCCGTTGCTGGCATGAGTTGCATTAAACCTTGAGCGCCAACAGGAGAACGTGCGTTGATATTAAATCCTGATTCAGTATGCATCACAGCTTTGATTAATCCTTCTGCAACTCCATGTTGTTGAGCTGCTTGTCGAATTATTTGATCAAATGCATTTTTATTACGACTATAGCTAGGAAGTACTGAAGCTTCACTCGCACCCCAGTTGCTATAACTGTGAATATTACTATCAGGATAATAAGTGGCTTTCACCACTTTGAGATGGCTATATTCTGTCTTTTTCTTGTTGGTGAGTAGTGTAGTGCCGTTAGTATCTTTGAATTGATAAATGGTCTGACCAGCATATATTGCTGAGCAGCTCATTAAACCGACTGTCCCCAACCAAAGGGCGAAAAAATAATTTTTACTATCCATCGTTATAATATTCGCAAAAAAGCATAATTTCTTCACAGCAGTTTAACAAAAAAAATCATAAAAAGAACTTTTGCTACAATTTTTTTAATTTTGACTGTCTGACAAAAATCAAGTCCTTTTGTGCGAATGTTCATCAAAAAAAATTAAATATTTTTTTTGAAAACGAAAACTTGACATATATAAGTAATTGATTTTAATTGTTAAAAAGTGTTGGTTAAAAAATGATCAATTTGATCGGAAGCCTTATTTTCAGATAAAAGCAGTTTGTCAATAGCGAAGAAATCCACAATTTTATCCACAGGTTTTGTGGAAAACTGTGGAAAAGTTTGAAATATAAGCAATCTAGCTAAATCTGATCAAATTTGATGCAGGTTTTGTCAGTATTCTTTTTGAATATGACGAATGAAAGAAATTGAAAAATTCTTTTGGTGCGCAAATTTTCGGAATCGGATAAAATCTCGCGGTATTTTTGTTTATGGGTAAATCACGTCTATGTACGCGCCAGTGGAGTCCAACCAAGGATTTAATTTCAAGCCAGAACTTCCGACAAGTTCGGCGTATTATCGCCTGTTGAAAAAACTTCGTCGCCAAGTAGGGCATGCAATTCGTGATTACAACATGATCGAAGATGGCGATAAGGTAATGGTATGTGTGTCTGGAGGTAAAGACAGTTATACATTGCTTGATATCTTGTTGCAGTTTAAGCGCATTGCACCGATCAATTTTGATATCGTGGCTGTGAATCTTGACCAAAAGCAACCTGGTTTCCCAGAAGACGTGCTACCACGCTATATGGAAGAAAATAACATTCCATATTATATCCTTGAGAAGGATACCTATACGATTACTAAGCGTTTAACGCCAGAAGGTAAAACGTATTGCGCCGTTTGCTCTCGTTTACGTCGTGGTTCACTCTATGGTTTTGCTCAAGAAATTGGCGCAACCAAAGTTGCATTAGGTCATCACCGTGATGACATCATGGCGACATTCTTTTTGAACTTGTTCCATGGCGGCAGTTTAAAAGCGATGCCACCAAAATTATTATCTTCGGATAAAAAGAACATTCTGATTCGTCCATTGGCATATGTTGAAGAAAAAGACATCATCAAATATGCAGAGTTAAGAAAGTTCCCGATTATTCCGTGTAATCTTTGCGGTTCGCAAGAAAATCTACAGCGTGCGATCATCAATGACATGCTACGTGAATGGGATAAACAATATCCGAAACGTTTACATAGTATTTTTGGGGCATTACAGAATGTTTCTCCATCACAACTAGCGGACCGTGAATTATTTGATTTCGAGGCATTGGATAGTCAACGTGAGTTTGATATGAAAGATCCAGAAGAAATGAAAAATCGTCTCGATGTGGTGAATTTGAGTTTTGCTGCAGAGTAAAATGTAAAAGTTTTTTAAAAGGCACTTTGATAAGTGCCTTTTCTTTATAAATTTTTTAAAAATTGAATATCGCGTACAAAAAATCATAGCCTAAAATAAAAATTACATGCTATAACAGGGCACGAGCAAAAAGCTTCATGTGATGTCGTCTGGATAGATGGCACAAGAAACTGAACAAATACATTTGAGGAATAATCATGGCTGCATTTTTAACTGATGATTGGTTTGCAACTGTTGAAAAACTTACTGCTGAAGCAGGTGATTTAAATTTACCACCAGCACTTGCAAACTTAGCGATTAACTTAGTTGTAACAGATGCAGCTGGAAATACAGAGTTAGCTTTAGACGCTGGTAAAATCCAAAAGGGTTTATCTCCAAATGCTAAAACAACTTTAAATATGGATGCAGAGACTCTACGTAAAGTGTTCTTAGAGTTTGATATGGCAGCTGCTATGCAAGCATTCATGACAGGTAAAATTAAAGTGCAAGGCGACATGTCTCAATTGATGGCATTACAAACTGCTAAGCCTAGCCAAGAACAAAAAGATTTATTCAAAAAGGTTCTTGAACAAACTGCATAAGTTTATTCATAAAAAAAGCTTACCGTTGGTAAGCTTTTTTTTGCGCTGAGCATTTTAAACTTCGATACGATTACTCGTTTTTAGATGCTCTAGATATGCACGGATTCGGGTGACGTACTGTAATGCTTGCTTGTAACGACCATTACGTGCTTGATTACGCTGTAAATAGTCATAAAGGTTTACCCATTGATTTGGGTTCTTACCTTGAGCCTTAATACGTTTTTGAATCTGATTTACTGCACCTGGTCCCATATTGTATGCAACCAGCGCATACCAGTTACGATCTGGATAGGGAACATTTTCATATTGATCTAACATAAGATCATAATACTTAGCACCGCCCTGAATGCTTTGTATTGGATCCGTACGGTTAGTTACACCCATTGCTTGCGCAGTGCTGCTCGTCAGCATCATCAAACCACGAACACCCGTGGGAGACACCGAAGTGGGTTTTAAATATGATTCTTGATAACCAATTGCAGCTAATAAATGCCAATCTAAATTATATTTCGCAGCACTTTGTTTAAAGTTTGCCTTATAGATTGGAAGACGCTGATTGAGGTCTTTTTGAATCGTTGACCAAGATTCAGGTTTAACGACATTACGATTATAAAAAGAGGCTAATTGCTGAGTTGTTCCTGACTGTTTGCTTTGGCAAACAAAACCACTTGCAGTTAAAGTCAATGGATCGTCAGCTTGTTTAAACACCCAGTTTAATTGAGGGTTTAAACCATTTTTACTCAAAGTTGCTTGATCGCCACAACTTGCAGAAAAGGAAACAAGCTGTTTACTTTCAATCGTTGCAAGATTTGCTGTGGTCATTGCAAGATTTGCTTTGCCTTGAGCAATCCATTTTAAAGCAGTGGCATTGTCAGGTACGGTCTTAAAATCTAACTTTACGTTGAGACTTTGTGCGTAGTTTCGAGCTAAATCGTAACCGAAACCATGTAAAAATTCGCCGTCTTTAAAAACTGTGGTTGGATTTTCAACTGCAACCACGGTTAAAACTTTTGTCGTTACGACTGTGTTGTATTGATGAGATTTCTCAGCATTCAAGCTATTAAAAGGAAGGATTGCGAATCCTAAAGCTAAAGCTTGAAATGGACGTTTAGAAGATAAAGAGTTAAGGCTAGGCCTAGACCCAGAACTTGAATTACTGTGCATGTTGTCTCCGCTACAGATAATTTATGCCCTAAAAGCTCAGAAAACAAAAACTTCGCTTTTAAAAGTTGATAAATTCGATAAGGGGTGGGCAAGTCATGAACGTCATTCAAAATGACATTGGGTTGATCGGATATTTAATAAATGTTTCACAACATTTACAAAATGTATAAAAAGTAAACAAAAACTAACTTAGGGGCGCATATTAAGGGTCAAAAAACTGATTGTCAAATTTTGTACAGTAAAAAAATGAGAAATACATCACAACCGTCTGATTTGAAAAAGAATAAAATTTATACACTTTGGTGATGATCAAATAAGGAATACAATGCTAAATCTTGTAAGTGGAATGTTGTAATAGCGTATTTTTATCTATGAAATCGAATTTAATTACTCGTACAGGACATGATTTATTGGTTGCCGAGTTGAAATAGCTTTGGCATGACGAGCGACCTGAGATCACTAAAAAAGTAAATTGGGCAGCAAGTTTAGGCGATCGTTCGGAAAATGCTGATTCGTCAAAATAACCCTATTTTTTATACTATTTAATGTCAATTATTTAATTTTAATAGATATTTAAAATAGTATATATACTATATGTATGTACTATTTTGAAGAACATATCAAATATAAGTTAAAGGGAAAAATGAAAACAAAAATTTTAGAAGTTATAGAAAAACAAGATGGTAATACTGAACTTTTGTTGGATTACTGGAAATTTGTAGATGAAATAAAATTTGATTTCGTTTTTACGGCTAAATTTTTAATTAATAAATTTAATTTGGAAGGCTATGATGATCTTTCTGAGAGAGTAGCAGACGCAGGCTCACTTCTTATAAAGAAATTAAAAGATTGTAATAATTGTTATGCTGATTTTGTTTTTTTGTAATAGAGCAAATTTTAAAAATTTAAAATTGAAAATATTAAGAGAAGATATAATTTGCTATGATTGTAAAAAAAATAGAAATCTTAAGAAAGTTAAAAAATTGATTGTCGAAATTCAGGAACACGAATGTATATTAAATAATGAAAATTTAGAATTTTTGGAATTGAGTTATTTGGAGAAAATTTATTTATACCTTTAAATTGAAAATTATAAAAATAGCCCTCTTAAAAATTGGAATCCTTTATATGCATTAAATTATAGTGGTGATCAATTTTTAGCAATAAAAATCATAGAAAAAGGATATATAAAAGAAATTGAAGGCTGTCATTCTTGTAATTTAAAACAAGCTGAATTGCGCTCATTACTTATGGGGAATCAAAAAGAATTTGATGATGAATTGAAAAATAAAATAAAAAACTAGGGTGTGTTGACACTTTTAGCTTAAAAAAATAGCGAAGTAGTAAAATCAAATCGCCAAACCCAATTTTACTATTCGCTATGCCTCGTACCATGCT
>Ga0209727_1001625_pt1 | contig 17897 bp, 20 predicted proteins | sample RifGroC1_FD_183995 | JGI IMG/M metagenome (GOLD analysis project Ga0209727, IMG submission 183995) | Groundwater microbial communities from Rifle, Colorado, USA - Groundwater C1 (SPAdes) (version 2) | ecosystem: Environmental > Aquatic > Deep subsurface > Groundwater | place: Rifle, Colorado...
CTTGATACTTCCAAAGAGTTTGATAGTCAACTTGAAAGTTTAAGCTATTACTTATTTCCTGAAAGTGATCCTTCAACTTGGTCAACAATATTAACTTTTATAGCTACACCAACTTTTTCTGGTAAACGTGTGGAATCATATATTAAAAGTGGCAAAACATTTGGTTTTGGTTCTAGAGTTATATCTACGAGTGGTGAGTATTCTAAGGAGGAATTAGATACCTATGTTAACGAAACAATAAAAGGACAGCAGGAGAGGACAATAGATTTAGCTTTGCGGTTATTTCCACAGTATTTTTCTATGGCTAGTTTGCAGAACTATACCAAGGAGATTGCTAGTTTAGGTGTTTTAGAAACATCCCTTGACCACAGAAAGAATGAACTTGTAGAAATATTTGACGTTATGAAAGCAAAATTAAGCAAACCGAAGTCTAATGACCAATGAACTTGATGAAATATCAAATAAGTATAAGTATGTTATATATGCTAGAAAATCTACTGTAGATGAAACTAGACAAGTGCGTTCAATTCAAGATCAAATTAGTGATTGCCAGAAATTTATAATTAATCGTTATGGTTTAAAAGTTGTCGAAGTACTAGAAGAAACACAATCCGCAAAAATTCCTAATAAAAGACCTATTTTTAACCAAATGCTTCAGGATCTTAAAAAGGGTAAATACGATGGGGTTATAGCATGGAATCCTGATAGGTTAGCTAGAAATATGCTTGAAGCAGGGAGATTAATTGACATGGTAGATAATGGTATTATCAAGGATTTCAAATTTGTGACGCACCCTTTTACCCGTGACGCTAACGGGATGATGTTGTTAGGTATGGCATTTGTAATATCCAAACAGTATTCTGATGATTTATCACAAAAGGTTAAACGTGGTGTTTCAAATAGACTTCTAGATGGTCTTACTCCTACACCTAAGCATGGTTATCTCAATGAGGAAGGTGTCTATAAACCTGAACCAAAAGCTTTTGAACGACTTCAAAAAGCTTGGGAAATGCGTGAGAAAGGAGAATCTATTACAAGTATAGCTAAGTGGATGACTTCTGTTGATTATAGTAAAGCAACTAAAAAAGGTAGGACTATAAAAATGGATAAGCGAATATTAGGTAAGGTTTTTAAGGACCCGTTTTATTATGGAATATTGATTCAATCTGGTGTTCAAATTGATTTGAGAGAGAAATATGACTTTGTGCCGATGATTTCTCAGGAGACATACGAAAATGTACAAATATTAAGCTACGATTACAAGCCACCTATCCATACAAGACGTATGAAAGCTTTTTACCCCTTAAAGCGCTTAATTAAATGTAGTTTTTGTGGTGAAAATTGTGTTGTAGGACCGTCTTCTGGTAGTAAGGGTAATAGATATCTGTATTACAGGTGTGATAACACTTTATGCACTAGGGAGAAGAAAGGTTTCAGAGGTAAAGTTGTTTTTGATTTTGTGTATGACTTCCTTGCCGATGGTCTAGGTTTAACTGAGAAAGATTACGCTGAATATAAAGAACAGATGGTACAGATTATTAACAACAAACGAACTGAGATGCTTCAGGACCTACATAGTATGGAAGGTATGTTAAAAAATGTTATACGAGAGCATCGAGAAAGGTCACTGCAGATAATTTCTATAAACAAGGCGTCAAAAGTGTACGAAATAAATTCTAGTCGTATTGCGGAGTTAGAAAATAGTCAGGAAGATTTGGAAGAGAAAATCTCCAAGCTTAGAGCGGATACTAAAAACGTTGATTCTAATATTCTTAGTATCGAAGAATTCTTGAACCTGTCAGAAAATGCCGGTGTTATAGTAAAAGCAGGTGATGCATATGTTAAAGACGTAATTTGCCGAATAATTTTCTTGAACTTATCTGTTGGCATCAATGAAGTGCTGTCATACCAGCTAAAAGAGCCATTTGATACACTCCTGAAAAGTAAAGATATACATACTGGTCGGGGTGACAGGACTCGAACCTGCGGCCTCGCGGTCCCAAACCGCGCACTCTAGCCAACTGAGCTACACCCCGACGAGCTAATGCGAGAAGGGTGTGCAAAAAGCACACATCCGCGAGAATCTTACCTTATCCCCTACCCTCTCACAACTCCGGCATTAATTCTGCCATTACAGCCTGAAAAGGAAGGGATTCATAAACCAGGCGTTTGTTGTTTATCAAATCTATCACGTGCACTTTTACGGAATATTCGCAGGTTTCCTGCAGTGAACACGTGGCTGAAACCTCATCTTTCTTGTCAATAGTTCTCGAAAATTCGGAAATAACGAATACGTCGTTGTCTAAAAAATAAGCACGGTCGAAATAGCAGTTCGCGTGTGCCGAGCAATCCAAAATTCTCGCGTCTATGATTTTATCTTCTTTCAATCCGTAAAAATGAGCTTCGTTCGGTGCGTAGCCGTCACGGTATTCAGGTCGGTAGTCAATTAGTTCTCTGTCGCTCGGAGAGAAAACAACCTTTTTAACATTTTGCAAACTTTCAATTGTCCCTTCATATTTTTCTCTCATCCCCTCTTCTTCTATTGAGTAAACTTTCATCCATTTCGTGTTATAAATTTCATTTTCTTCTTTGAGTGTAAATTCGTCGGCCTCAATAACCATGTCCTTGTTCTTGAGGTTTGTAATCCATCTTTGAAAACCGATGTTCTGCTCGACCTTGTCAGGAAGCTTTGAATGATCGATACTTTTTTGTTCTTTTACGTTGAGCCAAACACCTGTGGCAATGGCTATAAATATTGCCGCTGCGGCCACGTAGTTGATTGTTTTACCCATGCCTGAATTATAGCTGTTCGCGGCTTTTGGTGACAGCTTTACTTCACCCTCGCGCAAAATCTTAATTTCTTCCCCGGTAGCATCTACTAACGTGGAAGGCGCTGATTCAATATTTCCCGAGTCAACGTATATATCAACCGCGTCCCCGAAATATTTTTTAGCTTCGTCGACGCTTCCCGCAGCTTTTTCTCCTGACGGATTAGCCGAGGTGCTTACAATAGGCCCGACTTCCTTTAGAATTTTTTGTAAGTCTTTATCCTTCGGCATTCTGAAAGCGATAGTAGTTTCATTGTTGCTAAGAATGAGGGTTAACTTCCCTGGCCAATACTTGTTAATTAGTTTTTGCGCATTTTTACTTATAAGGACGCCGAACTTTTGTAGTTGTGCGGTGTCCCCAATTAATATTATGAAAGGTTTTTGGGCGTCCCGTCCTTTGAGTTGCCTGATTTTTTCCACGGCCTCAAAATTGTCTTTTTTGGCGTGAAGACCGTACATGGTGTCGGACTTAAAAAAGGCCACTCCCCCAATATTTAAAACGTTTATTATTTCCTGAATCGATTCTTTATTCATATCTGAGAGCAACTATCGGATCCTTTTTACCTGCTTTAATTGCGGGGTAAGTGCCGAAACCGATTCCTACAAAAAATGAAAAGCCTAAAGAAACTAAGGCTGCCCACAGCGGTATTTCCGCCGGTATCCAGTTTTGGGCAACCAGCGTGGCAAGCCAGGCAACGAACAATCCTATTACCCCGCCGGTAACGCTTATAAATATGGATTCGGATAAAAATTGCAGGGCGATATCTTTGCCGGTTGCCCCCAATGCTTTAATTAATCCTATTTCACGCGTTCTTTCTGTGACAGATACGAGCATTATATTCATGATTCCTATACCGCCTACCAAAAGCGATATTGCAGCTATCGCTGCCAGACCACTTTCAATAATCCCGAGTATATCGTTAATTCTCTTGAGAAGATCTTCCTGCGTTGAGACCGAAAAATCCTCGTCATTCAGCTCTTTCAGCAGAGCGTGTCTTATTTCGTCTTTCACAACGTTCACATCTTCCCCTCCCCGTGCTTTTACTACCATGGACCCGATATTTTTTATTTTAAGCTCGGTTTCCAATGTCGTAAAAGGTATGAAAGTAAAATTATCATAGCTGGGACCTTTTTCTTCTATTACGCCGATAACAGTGTAGGAAGTTCCGTCCATTTTAATTTTTTCGCCGATAGGGTTGCGTGAGTTAAATAACTCTTCGTTAACATCTTTTCCGATTACTGCTACTTTGGCTTTCGCATCTATTTCCGCTTTCGTATAAAACCGGCCTAAGGTAAAACCCATGTTAAACATATCAACGGTGGCTTCATTAGACCCACCAACTGCCCCATAAAAAGATTTAGTCTTGTAAGAAACTCTTTTAGACAGTTCGTACCAGGGAGTAATTGACTCTATTTTATTTCCCAGGTCAGTTTGAATCCTTTCAACGTGATGGTACTTGAATTTGTTGCCCGTAAAATTTCTGGAAGGGTCTCCTGTAAAATCTATTTTTCCCGGCATTATAAAAAGGAGATTAGAACCCAACGCATCAAATTCGTTTTTAACGTAATTTTGAAAACCCCTGACTATCGAAACAAGCGTAGCTACAGCAAAAACACCTATTATTACGCCCAGCATAGTGAGAAAGCTTCTCACCTTGTTTTTTTGCAGGGACAGAAACGCTGTTTTAGCTGTTTGTGCTAGTGTCACGGTATATAGTTTATCATTTTTGGAGAGTTTCAAAGGCTTCTCATTTCGTTTGCGTAAAAAATCGTAGATTACGCTTACCAGAGCCTTTATCTCCTTATCGCTACGGTTTTCTCTCTCACCCATCTTTGTTCTTTCCCCCCCCCATTGATTTATTGAGTTATTTTTGGGATGCGGGTATTGTACTTTAGATCGGAAATGCTGCCAAAAGGGCTTAAAGTGGATTTTTAGGTTGTTTTTCTTTATGGCTCAAAAAGATTAGGACATTTTGGAACTGATTTGTGTATCTTCGGAACGACACGCCGAGTTCTTCAAATATTTTGTAACCGGACTGATATTTATTTTGTGTGGCGTCTTTACTAATTAAGTCTTCTTCAGGTCTAATAACCGTAACAGTCGCACTAACTACAGCAAAAGAGCCAGCGTGTGCTTTTCCGTATAAAAAACTTGGTCTTAATGTGATTAGACAGAGTAAAGTAAAGATTAATAAAGTTTTTCGACCGAGCTCCATTTGTCCTTATCGGATTTGTCTTTGGGCAGCGGTTTCTTTGGTTTTACATTAAGTTGAACCTTAAAGAATTTCCTGAAAATTAATAGCGCGATAATTATGCCGGTCAGATAAAGTGCTCTACCGGACCAAGGTTGCAGTTCTTTCCAAATCGATACTATCCTGTGGTATATACCTTCAAATATATTTGCGGGGGCGACTTTGAAGTATAGTTTGGATGCAGCGGCCACACCTATTGTAGCTCCCCCGGAGTCGTTGGTTTTTACAGGCGACGCATCAAGGTAAGCAAAATAATCTCCCGGCTCCGCTTTAATAGGCACATCCAGTTTAATAGTTACTGTTTGGGCTTGTCCGGGTTCAAGATGGAAGATCTTGGGTTCAAAAATAAACCACTCCTTTGGGGGCATCAGCTCTTTCTGTCCTTCGTGATATGCCGGAGCCGTGGTGTAGTCCGAGCTTTCATCGCCGGTATTCGTTACGACAATTGAGGGAAGAAGATATATTGAACCCGGTTTGATCAAGGAGTCTACGACAATCTTTCCTGTTCCAACTCCCACCCCTATAGATGCGTTAGCAGGTGTTTGAACAGTCAGGAGGGCAGTTAAGGTGATGATTACCGCAATGTAAAATTTCACAAATACATCTTATATTAAATCTTGAAAAAACCAAACTTAAAGAGCAACGGCTTGTACGATGACGTCAACGCTTTGTTGAGTGTATGTAGAGGAGGAGTTAGGAACAGTAAGCTCAAGGTCAAAATCTTGTGTTCCGCTCGCTGCAATTGAGGCGGACAAAGTCTGGTAATTCACAGTCAGTGCGGTGTAGTTTGTAGGAGGTGTCGAGCATGAAGCTGTACAGAATTTGTGTACATATTGGTCCGATCCGGCCGTTCCGGCAAGTGTCCACCCCGTACTGTTCTGTCCCTTTATATTTAATTGAGACGTGATATTTCCGGCGTTTGTTGCTGTCTGGGTGTCGGAGAGTGTAATCGTACTTTTGGAGGATCCCAGGCTCATTGTTCCGTATGTGACAGAGTTATCAGATACCGTGACGGAAACGTTCTGAGCGGTTACTGTGGCGGTTACTGTGGCCGTTTCGGCGGCTCCCGCCCTTAAGCTTGAAAGGACAAGCCCCGTGAACACTAAGATTAATGTAGGCAGCAAAATCTTACTCATTTACGTAAATTATATACATAAAAATGAGGGTGCAACAAGACTTTTTTGGAATGTTTTGACGTATTTGCCTATAAATGACATAGCCATATAATGATAGAAGTTCCTATGAAGCGGCATCTACTTAAAATTACATATCTTTTCATGTTTCTGATAGTTTGTTACCTGGGGTTAGGGATTTTTCGGGGACCGTCTGACGGGAAGTTCAGCAGCACAGTAAGCATTGTTTACGCGGCTACCGCGGGAGCCAATGACTGTGCTTCGGGAGTTAACGACAACTCAGTGGGGTCTATCGCATGGAGTTCCCCGGGAAATGCCTGTTCCAACGGATCAAGTACTACAGCTTCCGGACTCACCAGCAACTCACCTTCCAATTACCTTAAAGTTACCCAGTTCGGTCTTTCAATTCCTACAGGCTCGATAATTCAAGGAATTAGCTTTTCCGTCACCAGAAGCACTACTGCGACCAAAGGTAATAGAACTATCGATAACGCCGTAAGGGTCGTAAAAGGGGGAGTAATTGGGAGCACAGATAAATCTAACGGCACTAACTGGGGAACTTCTCCCGTGACGTACGGATCTTCCTCGGATTTGTGGGGGGACACTTGGGCGCCCGGAGACATAAATGCGGCGGGTTTTGGTATCGCTATTTCCGGCAAAAGCACGGGGACGAACAGTGTGGCCGGTACAATATCCGCGTTTGTTACCGCGACGGTGACTTACCAAGCTCCCCCAAACGCACCCACCCAAAACACACCATCGAATGGAGCTACCGGGGTATCCGTTTTACCCACATTTACAGCAAATGCGTCAGACCCAGAGGCAGATGCTCTTAGGTATAAGATAGAAATATATTCGAACAGCGGGTGCACAACAGTGGTTCAAACCAACGATCAGTCTACGAGTCAAACCGGCTGGACAGGCACGGATACAACCTGCGGTTCCCCCTCCGGGAATTGTTACACCTCCGGAGCTTCTGCAGCCTTTGAAACACAAACTGCTTTATCGGGAGGGACACAATATTGGTGGAAGGCCTTTGCCAAGGATCCCGATGGCTCTAACTATTCCGTGTCTTCTCCTACGTGTAATTCATTCACGACAGCTGTACCGGTATCTGTTATTTTGACCTCCTCGGGAACAGTTAGCTATGGCACAATAGCGGCCAATTCCAGCAAGTCTACGTCTGAAATATCGCAAACACAAACGGTGCAAAACGACTCCGGGGGAACGGAAAATCTGAATATAAAAACGACGAATGCTACCGGCGGCACACTTTGGACATTAGGATCATCGACGGGAAACAACATTTTCGTGTTTGAGTTCAAAGCTTCAGGTGATGCCGACTATACAAAATTTATCACCCCGGGCAGCTACCAGACCTTTGCAACAGGGGTAACAGCTTCTTCGACAAAAGATTTGGATTTGAGAATCACAACGCCGACATCTTCATCCGATTACCAGCAAAAATCTATTACCGTAACCGTTCAGGCGGTAGCTCCGTAAAGATTTGTTACAAAAGTTCAAACGTTCTTAGCATTTCCTCGTAAGCGCCCATATAAGTATTTTTACTAGCTTCATCTACAAATCTGTATCTTAACGAATATCTAATCCCGCCGTAAATAAATTCTGTCATCACCGCGCGCACTCCCTCATAGTCATATTCGTATCTAATTGCGTTTTGTTCTGCAACAACCACGTCTGTTTTGTTCGGAATTTTAGAAGTTATAGGGTTGGTCGCCAGGTCTTCGTTAATGGTGTAGTTGCCCGCTTTCTTTGTAAAAACTGCCAGTTCCGCGCCTTCTTCCAGAATAGGGAAACCTTCAGAAATCTTATAATTGGGGCTTGTGACGGTAGTGCCGTTTATAACTTTTGTTGCTACCCAGCCTTTGGGGTACGAAAAATTATAGCCGTCTCCCATAGCCGAAGCCGTTGTTTCAGAGTCTTTCCCCACCGTGACCGGCTGCAAAACCTTCAGTGTTTTTATTATTTTTTCGGCAGCTGTTTTGTTTTCTAGGGTACCTTCAGAAACAGTTATTCTAAGAACTCTTCCTTTAAAAAGAAGTGAGTAGGAGTAGTTAGCCCTTTCACCTTTTTGTTTTACCTCAAACCCGTCTAAGGTACCTGCTGAAAATTCTTTTACATACTCATAATTTTCGGTGTCGTCTTTCATAAGGGCCAGTTCTTCAAAAGTGGTTTCCGGAAGGTCGGGTTGATATAAACCATAGACTTGAAAATATTTAGTAGGAGGACCGTCATTGTCGCCGTAATTTTGAATGTAAAAATTGTAAGACTCCAGTTTTCCGGTTGTGGCGTTAAAATTAGGAGATTTTATAACGTGAAGATTTTCCGGTACGCTCAAGGAAATTCCGAGTTCTTCAAACACGTACTCTTTTTCTAATATGATGTTTCCGGTATTTTCAGCGGGTACTGTGTTTTCCGGTGCTGAAAATTTGAGGTAAAGGTAAACAGGCACAAGAATCAGTAAAATGGCGCCGACGGCAATCAGTAGTATTTTCTTCATGAGGTGAGTATATAAAAAAGGGGACAATTTGGCTAATGCGTTTACGCGTTGAACTCTTCAGATTTCAACTGCCCAACTTCTTCCTGAGTTAACATGCGGTATTTTCCGACTCTCAAATTGCCCAACTCTATTGGTCCGATGGATAGGCGGTTCAACATTTTTACGGTAAGTCCAACGTCTTTACACATTTCACGGATTTGCCTTTTCATCCCCTGAAAAAGAGTAATTCTGAATGAGTCGTAACCTATACGCTCGGTCTCTGCGGGTAGGGTTTTTTTATCATATACAGAAACGCCTTTGGCTAATTTTTCCAACTGCTCATCAGAAACAGGTTCTTCGGTTGTAACTTCATACACTTTCGGTAAATGATAACGGGGGTGTGTCAGTTTAAGTGCTAAGTCCCCGTCGTTGGTCAGAATTATTAATCCCGTGCTGTTCTGATCTAGGCGGCCGATAGGGAAAAGCCTTTGCTCTGAAGTGACCATACTCACAACATTTCTCCTTCCGAACTCATCTTTGGCCGTTGAAATCACTCCTGCCGGTTTGTTGACTGCGTAATACTCGAACCTGTTTTCAGGTACTAGTGGCTCTCCTTTATAGGTAACGGTGTCTCTGTCCGGGTCGACAGTATCGCCGATCTTAGCAGGGTGGCCGTTTATGCGGACTCCCCCACTTGCGAGTATTTCGTCACTTTTTCTGCGGGAAGCTAGTCCACAGAGTGCGAGGTATTTGTTGATTCTGACTTGCATGGTTGTATTGTACCAGTTGATAAGTTACTAATTAGAAGTTTCAGTATTTTGTCTATTCGCATTTTTAATATAGTTTATAGAAAAATCAACAATGTCATCTTTTTCGTAAGGAATGTCAGGTTTAATTTTAGTTTCCTCTAATGGCTTTTCCTCTCCCTTTAGAAAAAACCTCCATGTAGGAATACTTACTACGTAGTTGGTGTTGTTATATTCAAACTCGTATTTTATAGGACCCGCACTTCCCCCCTCTGTATCAGTACCGATTATGACGCAATCTGTTCCCGCTTTCATCGTCGCAGTAAATCTTTCTGCTGCACTAAAAGTTTTACCGGATACTAATATTACGATAGGTTTATCATAAAATATCTGTTTCTCTGCTCTGGCGTACATATCGGTGCGTCTCAGTCTGCCCTCAGGTGCGATTTTTACAGTCGTGCCTTCGTAATGTTCTCCTTCTTTTATAAAATATTTTTCAGCAAAAAGTATTGGGTTCAGTGCGTTCCCGCCTCCGTTTTCTCTTAGGTCTATTATCATTCCCTCACTAACGTCTTTATAAGGTAAAAACGCATTTTCCAAGCTCTCAATTTTTGAACCGGAAAAGGTAGGTATTTTTAGGTAAAGGACACCATCGATTAATTCACCGGAAGGTTGTCTCTCAGGCTTAGAATAATATTCGTCGCTATTATTTAGAACGATGGATTTATCAAGCTGAGCATGAGGGTTGTGTAATAACTTAACTAGTAGTGATATTTCGTGTAGCGGGTTTTTAGGCTCGATTCTTGATACATTTTCCATATATTCATCGTACTCAGCTTGGTTAAGGAAAGGGTATATACCACTTATACATGTAAGCACTTTGGACGGAAGGTCTTTTCCTTGTTCGTTTTGTTCTCCCGTTGACAGTATTTTCGATAAAGCTTTTCTGTAGATATTATCTTCCAACTTGTATTCGTGATTAAGCAACTTTTCTTCTTCTTCCGTTACTCCCAGCCATTTTTCGTATTTCTCAAGTCTGACAGCGTGTTTCTCCGTACTATTGAGTATGGATATTTGAGTTTCAACGGGAGCTTCGGGGTCTAAGTAAAGTAGTTTGCGTGTCCTCACAATATTCGGCACGTCAAAAATCTTTAACGTCTCGTTTCCGTTTTCATCTTTAGTTATGGCAATGTTGTCCGGGTGAAAATCTGAAAAAACACCGGTCTCCACGAAAGCTTTTTTAGTGCCCCACATTAACTTCATCATTTCAGTTCTGAGTTCAGGATGCTCATTAAAAAAATTTGCGAATCTTGTTTCGTACTTGATGTCTTTATCCTCTGATTCCAGGGATTTTTTTAAAGTTTCGCCCTGAAATCTTTTTTGGATAGTAAAATATTTTTTATTGCCTTCTTCGTCCTGTCCAAGTACCCACTCAACAGGTATTAAGCTTTTTCCGTATATAGAATCCTGCTGTAATATCCTTTGTGATTCCTGTAACTCACGGATATTTGATTCCCCCTGACTGTGTTTGTAGGCGGTTGAGCGCTTGAGTTCTCCGTCCGGTGTGTAAGGATTAAACTCTTTAATTACCCAATCGGGGCCCAGTTCTTTTACTATTGACTGGTATCCTTTTCCAATAATTTCTCCCGGTTCTTCGGCAAACGGTAAACCCTCGATATTTGGACTCATGTTTATATTGTAGTTGTAAAGTGGAAAATTCTAAAGAGAGGTTTTATAGAAGAATGTTAGCCTGCCTATCATAATCACTAATGAAAGAAAATCACTCCCCCAACTGTATTACATATGTATAAAGTTAATTTTAGGGAGGTGATATTTCGTGAACAAAAAAATAATAATTTTAGGTACAGCAGGATTAGTATTAGGAGGATTTTTGTTATCCTCAGAAAAGGCACTTGCCTATAGAGGTGATCCATCAGTGCGGGGTCCGAATTACTCCGAAGAAAGACACGATGCTATGACGCAAGCCTTCGAAAGTAACGATTACACTGCATGGAAAGAATTGATGCAGGGTAACGGGAGAGTCTCGCAAGTGATAAATGAGCAAAACTTCGCCCGTTTTGCAGAAGCCCACAAGCTTGCATTAGAGGGAAGGATTGATGAGGCACAAACGATAAGAGAAGAACTAGGTTTAGGCCTTCAAAATGGTTCCGGCCAAGGAATGGGAAGAGGTTACGGTAGAAATATGAACCGTTAAAATTAGCAGCTGACTATGCGCCCCCGGGTACTAACACCGGGGCGTAATGTAAAATGATGAGGATACTATGGATGATAATAAAAATAAAACTGATGAAGAGATTGTAGAGCTCGTTAGTAAAGGTAACAAGGAGCTTTATGCTGAGATTATCCAGAGGTATCAAACAAAGCTTATGAGATACGCTCAATATTTAATTGACGATTATGCAAAAGCTAGCGATGCGGTTCAGGAAAGTTTTATTAAGGCTTACATTAACTTAAACGGTTTCCACACGAAAAAAAAGTTTTCGAGCTGGATTTACCGGATAGTTCACAACGAAGCTCTAAATATGATCGACAAGCACAAAAAAAGTATCGTGCTTGATGATGGAATTGACTTTGATAGCGGCATAAACGTGGAAGATTCTTATATGAAAGAGGAACTTGTAGCAAATACCCGCGAATGTCTGGATAAAATGGATTTAATATACCGAGAGCCTTTATCGCTCTACTACTTAGAAGATAAGTCTTACGAAGAAATTGGAGACATTTTAAGATTGCCTATGGGCACCGTAGCAACAAGAATTAATAGAGCGAAAGTTATAATGAGGAAAATATGTCTAACAAAAACGAACTAAACTTGGAAAATAAAATAATGGATAAGGTCTTGTCCGGCGAAGTGAAAATGAAACCCAGAATATATTTTGTGTTGGGATCAGCACTTTCATTTGCCGGTTTAGTCGGTCTTATTATCGGCTCAGTATTTTTTACAAACTTAACTTTATTCTTAATAAGGAAACAGGGTCCGGGAACAGGACGACTTATACAAATGTTTGAATCTTTTCCCATGTGGATTCCTTTTCTAGCATTAGCATTTCTTATTTTGGGAATTGTGATGCTTAAAAAGTTCGATTTTTCTTATAAAAGAAATCCTTTGGTTTTAGTGCTGACCTTACTTGTAGCGGTGTTGCTGTCGGCAAAAATTATAGACTCGCTAGGTTTAAACGAAATTTGGTCCAGAAGGGGTCCGATGAGAAGGTTTTATATGAGAGATCAGGAGCAAGTGTTGGGTAAACAAGGCCCGCGTTATAACCGCTACTAGTAGTTTGGGGTGTCTGGTTGAAGACTTTTGGTGGGCGAGAAGGGAGTCGAACCCTTATCCATCAAAGTGGACGACATTTTAAGTGTCGCGTTTATACCATCCCAACACTCGACCGTAGCAATTCTTAACAAATTTACGGTCACCCATGCTTATCTATTACTTTTATAGGATTATGTGAGAAAATGTAACTGTGACGTCTCCAGAGATAGAAAAAATGGCTAATATGGAAAGCGAGTACTGGTGGCATATAGGCAAAAGATACCTAGTAAAAGCATTAATTAAGAGACATTTCGAGGACAAAAACGATTTAAACATTCTGGACGTCGGATGTGGTACGGGCGCACTAGCTAAATTTCTAACTGACTTTGGCTCGGTTACCGGCTTTGACATGTCTGCTGAAGCTATTGAGTTTTGTAAAAGTAAGGGGCTTAACAATGTTTTTGTACAAGATGTGTCAACACTCGAAGAAGCGAAACATTCTAAGAAGTTTAACCTCATAGTTGCCTTGGATTTTTTGGAACACGTGCAGGACGACATACTTGTTATGCAAAAAATCCGGGAAATGCTTTCGGAAGACGGACTGCTTTTTGTAAACGTACCTGCTCATAAATTTTTGTGGAGTGAACACGACGAAGCGCTTGAGCACAAACGTCGTTACCACCGTCTTGAATTAACTAAAAAACTTAACGACGCGGGTTTTAATATTGTCTCTAATTCCTACTTTGTAACAGTAATTTCGCCGTTAATAATTTTGTATAGAGCTTGGGGAAATATTTTTGGTAAATCAGCATACCCCAAAACTTCTTATGTTTTGCTACCTAAAAAACTTAATGACTTTTTTGTAACCCTGTTAAAAATTGAAACCTGGGTATTATTGAAAACATTCATACCGTTCGGAGTTACCCTAAATGTAGTCGCGCGGAAGAACAAAAGCTAGTCCTCTATTGCAACGAAATTTCCTTGATAACAAAAGTAGGATAGCCGATATTTACAGGCCACACGGGGACGTTTAATGGTATTGGAAAAACATTTTTAGTTGCTTTCCTACTTATCAGGTAGTGAGACTTACCTGCAGGTATAGTTACCTTTTCGTTAATCTTCTCTACTACCCCACCTGGGAATTCTAACGATATTTCTAGAGTTTTAGTCAACGTTATGTCGGATGTATTTTCAAATTCAACACGCCCACTTTTTATACAGTAGAAAGCTGATGTTTGGTCGTACAAACAATTTCCAGATATATAGTAGAAGACATACGTCGGATTATAGGGAATATTGTTAAACGCAGAATATAAACGCAGATTGTAATAGTCATACTCTTTTTTTGAGTCTTGTAGGGGTATTTGTGCAAGTTCTCTTTCAATGTTTGCTAGTGTTGTTGCATCTAGTTCTTCCGCATTAATCAAAAGGCCCGTGAATCCTTCTTCAATTATTTCTTTCAAAAAAAGTTTGGGTTCAAGTTGATTAACTTTGTGTTGCCAATAATTTGCCGCTCTCCACTTTTCTGCTCCGGTGCTCCATTTTATTCCGTCTGTGAGGAGTGCGAGACGCATCATTTTTTTGTCAACGCCTTCAGGATACTGGCCAAGCGGCAGTGTGTATATTTTAGCGTTATCCCCCGTTATTTTCTCGATGTTGTCGACATACTTTACTAATGATCGGTATTCTTCCGGACTCTTCGTAAAATTTTGCATTACACCGAGAGAAATTTGGTCATACAGTGCGATGGGAAGAATTAACCAGGCTACAAGTGCAGAAATTTTTTGAGATTTTACACGTTCCAGTATTAGTCCGACAGCTACAAGGGAAACAAAGGCGATAAAAACACTTACCCTATTCATAGATCTAAAAGTCGGGTTTATATATGTGGAAACAATTACTGCGAAACCGCCTACTGTTCCAAATAATATTGAAGCTAAATTTAATAGACCCAGTAAGTCCAATTTTGCACCCGTTTCCTTATCCGATTTAAACAAGTTAGGTTTAAAAGCAATCCAAAACAACAGAAAAATAAACCCCAGTGCAGCCGTCATGCCCAGTGCGGCATATTGATTCTCGTTTGTTATTGATGAGCCGAAGCTCATATAACGTTTTTGTATCTTATTAAGAATGTCTAAGTTGTGATCTTCGAAAGGAAGAACAAGCTGAGCAATTTTTAAACCGTATTCTTCAGTGTCACGCGCCAGCCTAACTGTAGCATTTAGATTTGGTCCGTACTTTTGTGCATATATTAAAGCCGGTAGATAGTTTAAGAAAAAGAAAAATAAGGTAACTATGGGTAGTTTTGCCAGGTTAAGTAGGAGTTTTTTGTCCCACCCCTTAGATATAGCAAACAAGCCACCCAAAATAATGAAAAATAATGAAAGAAAAGTGTAATAAGCACCACTAGACGCAATCAAAAGTGCGAATAAAATAATTGTCTGCCACTTCAATTCAACTTTTGATGCTGATAGATAGGCTGCATAGACAGCGAGAGGAACAACATAGTACGCCGCAAGAAATAAGTGGTTCACCCCTCTTAAAAAGTGGTACGGTAAGAACGTGTAAACAAGCGACAAAGGTATTGCTACTTGTGTTGTTAACCCCAGGCGTTTCATAACAAACACAGAGAAAAGCGTGACTAGAGGAAAGGACAGGATAAAAAAAGTGTTTACACTCTCGTACCAGTTGAGACCTAACATTATTAAAAACTTAATAATTAGGAGATGCGCAGTTTCTGTGAGTGGAAAATCATGAAGAGTCTGACCGGTAGGAGCACCGAGATTTGGATTAAACACCCACCATCCTGTTGCTTCAATATTTTTGGCAAAATTATAATGAACGATAGCGTCGCCTGTGTAGTTTAGCGGTAACGATGGGTCAATTTTAAATATACGAAAGACAAGCAACACTAATATTAGGCTAAGTGACGCGGCGAAAAAATACGTCTTAGCTTTACTCATAGTTTTAACTATAGTGTTTTTTTAGTAAAAGAAAAGTTTTGGCTGTTATTGCGGGCCGTGCCATCACCGAATTCTGCTCATTTTTTCTGGTGGGCGAGAAGGGAGTCGAACCCTTATCCACCGAAGTGGACGACATTTTAAGTGTCGCGTGTATACCATTCCACCACTCGCCCAAATCCCTCATATTTTACTCAAACTTTCTTAAACTTTCCAATGTTTCTTCCCCTATGGCTTGATTTTAAGCTATGACAGTTTGGGCACAATATACGCAGATTTTCTATTCTATTATCCCTTGGGTTGCCGTTGATATGGTCAAGCTCTACCGGTACCCTACCACCATCCGTGCTTTGGTGCCAACCGCATTCTTCACACTCAGCGAATTTTATGCCCTCAGTAAACAGGCGCTTCTTAAGTTTGTGTGATTGGAAGTTGGAATTTTCTACCAAAATTTCATAAAGCGGCAATCTGGGTTTGTGTCCAATTTTTGTACCTTTACTCCATAGTTTCCCGGTAAAGTGCGAAGTGTCCAAACTGTAAAGCTTGATATACTTTTTTATCTGTTTGTAGTTGCCACCTGTTGGTTTCAAATTCAACTCTTTTAGAACACCTCTAATACTTTTGTTTGAACTTACAGCAACGACAAGTTGTTGTTTATTCCAAGTTTTTTTACGCATAGAGCACAAGTCGTTAGTAAAAACTGTCTACAGAAAGTAACATGGCGAAGTCACGTTCGTTTTTGCGCCCAAAACAATATGGCGCCCCCGGAGGGAGTCGAACCCCCAACCTCTTCCTTAGAAGGGAATTGCTCTATCCTTTGAGCTACGAGGGCATAGCAACATTGTATTTATACTATCAAATAGCCCAAAACTCAACAATTATCGTTAAACGTGCGTCTCTCAGGGGGTTTATTAAAATGTTGTTAGAAAAAAAAGAAAGGCCGGATCAGTATTGTTAACTAATCCAGCCTTTGGCCCTAAATATGAGCTTTGTAAAGTTCCAATCCCTGCTCATAACTTAGGATTTTTTCGTCGTCGAACCATTCTTCTGGGGGTTTTCCCTCCCAATTTTCGTCTTCGTACACTTCAATTAGATACCAGGCTCTTTCCGACTTGTAGTAAGCAGGCACGAGTTCTACGTCCACCGGAAACCCGTTCTTTTCTTCAACCCAGCGGATTGTTCGGGTGCGATTAATGAAAAGCAGACCCTCAGGAATTTTTACGACACTGACATCTGCGTTTACCCTATTCTGTCCGTCGTTCCTGACGTTTTTCAACTCGGTCAGTTCCAAAATCATTTCATAGTCGCCAAAATGATCAAAGGGACCTACGTACTTTCCTGTAATCTGACCCTCTTGTAGATTATTTTCAGCATCAGTCATTTCTCTCTCCTTTGTGGGTTTTGTGTGTAGCGTACTATAAGATAATGAATTAGTAAAGTGAGCCCTGTGTTATTATTATTTTTATGATGCAACAAATTATTAGTCTACTTAATCCATGGGTAATTTTTGGTTTTGCCGCGCAGTTTGTGTTTTTCCTAAGGTTTGCGGTCCAGTGGTACGTTTCCGAAAAGAAGAAGGAAAGCGTTATTCCGGTCGCATTTTGGTACCTTAGCTTGGTCGGAACAATTATGATTCTGGCCTACTCTATATATAGAAAAGATATTGTTTTCACGACCGCGTCGGTACTGAATGCTTTTATCTATATTAGGAATTTAGCTTTGATAGGGGCTAAGAAGAAAAAAGAAAATCAGGCTGTAGAAACGCAGCTCACTGTTTAAAGCATAAAAATAAAAGCGTCCGTGAGTGGTTTCCCAGTCAAAGACGCCTTTTGTTACGTATTACCACTTCCAGATTTTACTCAAATTTGGAAATCTGTATTTCCAATATTCTCTGTGCAGCCGAAAGTCGGTAATGGAATAAGCCAATACTGAAACGAGGGTCATAACCGCACCTGCTAATCCAAGCAAATCGATTGGTCTGAAAGCCGATGTCATCTCGCGTAGTCCAAACACCACCAGAATGAAGTACACGAGACCAAAAAATCCGCCAACCATGATGCCAGTTATTGACGCATCAAAAACCCGCGGCTTCCACCCTTTTGCATCCTCGCTTACCCACCGGACATATCCCTTGTGGGTGTCCGTATCCTGAACATACATGCCGAACATTTTCTCCTCCTCTTTCGTTATTTTCGGTCAAAGAA
>Ga0209727_1001627_pt1 | contig 17887 bp, 39 predicted proteins | sample RifGroC1_FD_183995 | JGI IMG/M metagenome (GOLD analysis project Ga0209727, IMG submission 183995) | Groundwater microbial communities from Rifle, Colorado, USA - Groundwater C1 (SPAdes) (version 2) | ecosystem: Environmental > Aquatic > Deep subsurface > Groundwater | place: Rifle, Colorado...
CAAAAGAAAATTTTAAATGAAAGGAGGTGATATCATGGAACCAATAAAAGAGACAGTAAAAAAACCTGCTGAAAAGGTTGTTGAGAGGACAGTTGCTACTTTTAAAGTAGAAGACATTAAGGCAGGTAAAGTTGATGTACCTTCTCGTTCAAATGGTGGTGCAATAGGTGCAGCCTCAGCAATTAGATCGAAGGCTGCAGAAGTACTGAAAGCATCTGGTGATGCAGTATTACTAGGTGAGCTTGTTCGCCATATACATGGTGAAAGTGGTACCAACAAGATTGAAGAGAAGGGCTACAGACAATGCTATATGTATACTCGTACAACATTGGAAGCTAAGTCTTCTGGATTTTTAGTGAAGAAATATGATGTTGAGGGTAAGGCATGCTTGTTCGTTGTAAAGAAGTAGATAGAATTTAGAGCTCTGGGTGTACAATAGCTTGGAGCTCTTTTTTGTATTTACTTAGAGGAATAAAAATGAAAATTATAAATTATAAAGATGGTACAGTTTCTATTGAAACTAGTAAAACGGATGATGAGATTAAAGCTATGTCTAATGAGGATTTAATCTTAGAAGCAAAACAACTTGTTGAAAAAGATAATGACCCGTTGGTCTTAATGATGATTGAATTTGAGTTAAAAAGAAGGAATATTCAAATTCAGTCCTCTATAGATGAAAATATATTAGATGAGTTTGAGAGTGGACTTATATCTATAGGAGAAATGTTTAGGGATAACCTTGGTGGAGAAAATCCTTCGGATATAGCTAAGAAAGTTCGAAAAATGTTTGAGGAAAAATGAGTTATGATTAAAGTGGAAGATTTAAAAGATGGGTATGTATATAAAATTAAAGCTAGGAATGCTCATTATGGTATTTGGTATGCGGAAGCGAGGGCTTTTCTTATTTCAAGAGAGAAGTTTGGAGATATATATCTCTTTTACGAGGTACATAAAGATGCAGATAATATATATGGAACGGCTGTTCCAATAGAAGAGATGGGGGTAACTCCATTTAAAGAATTACCTTTATTTAAAGATATATTGGGGTCTAAAAGAGATGATATTTTAAGTTATTTAAGAGAAAAAGAAAAAAAGTATTATTTAGACGTATATAGCTATAAATTAGAAAGATGAGGGGGTGATATTATGGCGCATCTTGTATGTGTTTCATGTAAAATGCAAATGAAACCAGAAAAGAACGGTGTGTATTTTATAGAATATGCTGGTTTTGGTCCATATAAAATTTGGCATACAGATAAATTAAAGTGCCCCCGATGTGGTGCGACTATACTTACTGGATTTGGGGATACGGCTATACACCATCATGACTCTATTTTCAATGATTTGTTAGAACTTGCTCGAAAACAATCTGACACTGTAGAGGAGGTGAGATAATGGGAGAAAAATGGATTATTATTGCATGGACGTGTGAGAAAGATATTGCGGTTTTAATCGATGAAGAAGGCGATTCTCGCACATTTGATTCTGAAACTGATGCCATTACATATGCGGCTAATAACTTGCCTGTGGATTGGACTGCTGTAAGTATTTGTTCATGAATAAAAAAATAAAAAATAAAATATGAATGGGGGAGGTGAGAATATGAATACGAGAGAGTATGTAAACAGCCTTTTTACAGATGAGAGCATCATGCAAGCACGTACTCATGATGTTAATTTAGCAGACTTAGCTTTAACAACGGCAATAATACCTATATCCATAACAATTGAATTACCAGCATTTATCATGGCTTCTTTAGAAGATTATAAAGAAGCAAGTGGTGTGAGGATAGAAGATCTTGTAGAGGAATTAATTCTCAATAAAATTTTAAACGATAGTTCTCTCATAAATCAAATGCTATCTATATGGAATCATAAAAAGAATTGTTAATTTAATGATTAAATAATGGAGGGTCTATGGGAATACAATCTAAGACAATTAAAAATAGAAGATGTGATAAGTGCAGTAAAGAAATTAAAACTGATGCCGTAGGTATCAAAAAGCATGCTAAAGAATGTAAAGGGAAATGACTTATATGGTCGATCTAAAGATATTAACTTATAAGGAATTACGTAATTTATGAGATTTAGTTGTAAGAGAAATGCGTTTGAGAGAAACAGAGAATCCTATTGGATATAAATGTTGTTGTTGCAGTTTTGCATCTTTATATGATATGGATGTGATTGATCGTCTCAAAAAGATTCACAATTACCCTGATGAAGACGCGACATATAGTGTTATGAATTTATATAGATAATATTCAGGGGTCGTCCAATTGGCAGGACATTTGACTTTGACTCAAAAAATAGGGATTCGAACTCCTTCCCCTGATCTAATTAAAAGGATATGCATTGAATAAATATCGTCAAAAAATGTTAGAGAAAATATTGTTGACAGATTCACCTAAATGGAACAAAACTTGTGTAAATATTTCATTTTTAAGGTCATTATTTAGTCGATTTGGTACAAAAACATTTACGAATAAGGATGCATATGTGGTGTATTATAAAAAACATCTTATGGAAGATGCTAAATATCCTAGAGGGAAAGTTGTTCATAGAAGGGGGGGGAAAAATCCTAGAATAGTTAGTGCATTGCTGCATCCATACGTTATAGTGTATCTTTCAGGAGAGGGGTTCGCTCCCCGTGTAAGAAATGTTTTATGTGCAGCTTCTTGTTTAGGAGATTATGGTCTTATAAAAATAAAAAATGGCATGTATAAATTTAAGAAGAGTGGCATACCTAAAACATATTATATATGCAACCGTAAAAAAAGAACTTCTTCCTATTATACACATTCTTTTAAGAGGTATTAGTTATGGAAAAAGAATATAAAGTTTTATACAGGTATTGGAGACGTAAGGTAGTTATAAATGGTTTACCTAAATTAGTAAGAAAAATGTTGTACAGAAAGCCGCGTACAAAATTTACACAGTTTGTAATACGTATGTATGTGAGTGGGGGCATTAGAAAATAAATATCCTTTGATAACCTTTAATATACTTTTTATAATTATATAAAAAGAAATAATTAAGGGAGGGAGGTGATAAAATGGTTAGCGTAACTGATTCATATGATCATATTATATCTATTGTTGAGAATGCTTTAAAAGATGGCGTAATCCTTCCAAGCGTGGTTTTCATTCTATGTGAACCCCAACATATTATAATACCTGCAATGTATGCTAATGATAGAGAAAAGAAAATATTTCATAAATATGCAGGAAAATTGGCTGAGGCTAAAGGAGCTCTTGGAGTTGTTTTTGTAAGTGATGCGTGGGTCAAATCCTTTGAAAAAGATAAAGAATCTGTAGATCTCACTACGCCCGTACGAGATCAGGCCGGTAGAAAAGAGGCTGTTATAGTGACTTTAATTTCTCCGATGAAAAGACATTTAACAACTTTTACGTATAAAAAAGATGGAGATAAGGTAATTAGCTATCAAAAAAATAAAGAATTTGATAGTGGAAGTGGGATGTTATTTGACTCCTACTTCAAAATAAATGCATAAGGAGGAATTATATGGGAGCATATGTAAATCCACAAAATCAATCAAAAGAAGATTGGCTTATGGAAAATGGATACTTATTAATTGAAGATCAGCATATACAATGGAAGTGGGAAGATTTTTTAGAGGGGACACTTCCTGTATGTTTAGTCGATAATGGGAGATTTACGGCTGCTGGTATAGCTTATTCTAAAGATGAATATGAATACTTCAAAAGAGATGATGGTAGACCTAAAAAATGGTTTATTGTTGAAGTAACAAAACTGCATCCAGTTAGCCCAGAGCTTAAAACATATTTAGCGCGAATATAGAAAAGGGGGTAAAAAAATGAAGAAAATATTAATATCTTTAGTAATTGTTTTAAGTATGTATACGTCAGTCAATGCGTGCAGCCTATCAAAAATATCAACGCTTGTTGAAGTCGGTAGAGATGAAGCTGATGGAGAGAATTATTGTGATGCTCTTAAATTATTTCAAAGAGCCCAAGATATCTTGAATGAAAATAAAGAGGAATGTAATAAAACATATGATAAAGTTTTAATTGAGCTTCTTGATCAAAAACTTCAAAAGATTATTTCACTTACGTCTGTACAGTGTGAAGTTAAATAGGGGGTAGAATAAATGATTAAAATAGTTACTAAACGTATCGTTAACAACGGAGTTTTAAGTAGGAGAATTATAGATTTCTCTCTTCTTTCTCGAAAAGAACTCCCTTCTGAATATCTTCGAACGCCTCTTTACGGGGATGTCGCAGTTTTTGAACTCTCCCCAGGATTTTTTAAAATTGTGGAACAAAAAGAAACTCAGACTTATGCAGTAAGTGAATACCACAAAGGATGTGTTGTATCAGAAGCGGAATTTCAAAAGATTCTATTTTACTGCAAATGTGCTGGCTCCAGATTGAGAAAGATTAATTTAACTCTAAGGGAAAAAGATAAAGATTGGTGTGGGAGAGAAACATTTTTAATTTAATGAAAGGGGAAATAAAAATGGATTTAATTGGGTATAAAAGAATAGAGGATATGGTGAATCTTGCTGTAGTGGCAAGAGAACACGTCCTCCTAGTGGGTCCTCCAGGGACTGCGAAGTCATTATTCGCACATCAAATGTTTAAACAGTATATTGCAAAAACATTTTTTGTGCAGTTGTCGAAGTTTTCAGATGAATCAGTTCTTTTTGGGCCGCTTAATATTGAGGCTCTTAAGAAAGGGTGGTACGAGTTCGTATATAGAGAGACTCTGTTAGATGCAGAATTAGCGTTCATAGATGAATTGTTTGATGCGTCTGATGTATTACTTAGAAGTGTACTCGGAGTTTTAAATGAAAGAATTTTTTCAAGAGGATCGTTTAGTGTATCTTGCCCCCTAGTTACATGTATCGCCACAGCTAACTATACTAGAAATAATGAAGTGACCGAAGCTGTTACAGATAGATTTTTGTTTCAGTTTCATACGCCAGTACTTTCAAGAGATCAACGGGCAAATCTTTATAATGGACACTGCTATGAATCATTTACAAGTGCATCAAAACCAATTCCAGTAATAACTGATGTAGATGTCCACATTCCAGAAGAGGTGATAAATACGTTATTAGCTCTTGCTGATGATTTAAAACTTTCTCCTCGAAGAGAGCGTAAGATTGCGCGTATGCTGAAGATCTACGCAGTCCTTCAAGGAAAAACTGCTGTAGACGTGAATGACCTTATGATTGTCTCGCATTTATTACCGTTAGAAAAGCAGAATAAAGACATAATAAATCGTCTTACGGAAATTGTAAAGATTTTTACGGAAGAGAGGGTTCAAAAAGAGCAAATTTTAAGTGTAAAGTGGGACGCTGATGGAGAGCCTACTTTAGCTAAAGCAAAAGCTATAATTGCAGCGGTAAATAAATTATCTCGACTAGAGGCGTGTAACGACTCTATTTTACAATTAAGAAATGCGCATATAAATAAGGCAAAAAATGATCACCAAAAATGTTTGCAGAACTTGGGAATAATCTAATGGCAGGAGAAAATTTATATATTATGCCCAAACCAGATGTGTACGAAGAATTATCTGTACAAGAGAACATATCTTCAAATCTTCCATCTAGGTATAGATATGAATCGGATAAATTTAGCGCTGATGTTATTTCAATGTTTGAAAAGAAATCTGCTAAAGGGAGACTACGTCCGATTACAAATGAATGGGTCAGAACTGCTTTAGATAGATACAGAAAAGATGATAATGTTTCTCTTTTAGACGCCAGACAAACATACAGTATTTCAAATTCTTCCGGAAATTTCCTCAAACAAAGTTGTTTAAGGATATACTCAATCAAACGGCCGATATGTCGAAGGGTGTACATAAGCCGAACCCTATAAAGGCTGCCCAAGCATTTTTAGATATATTGAATCGTGAGAAAGGATTAAAAAAGCTATTAAATAAAGGGGGTGAAGGGATTGATATCCCATTTGATAGTCCAATTGAATCTAAAAAAGAAAGTGACACATCTGGAAATAGTCATAATCAATTGATAAAAAGAAAATGGGTTATTTCCGAATTAATCAAACGTCTTCGACTTCAGTATGAATTTGCTTCTCAAAGATCGTCCCAATTAGAAGAAGTATTTTACCCCGATGAAGAGGTTGAGTATTCACAGTTGAGGTCTTTTAGTGAAATACATCGGATAGCTTTACCAGAATTTATGTTTCAAGATGAAATTTTCTTTTCACGTATTGCACAAAAAAAGACTCAAATAGTTAGATATCAAAAAAGAATATATATACCTCGAAAATTTGTTATGCTAATAGATGTATCTGGGAGTATGAAGGATAATTTGGTAGGCGAGTATATGAGAGCTGATTATGCTATCGCATCAGCCATATGTCTTCTTTCAGAGGCTTTGAAAGGCGCAAATAGTTTAAGTATTATACTATTTGATGGCAACCCTTATCCTCCGCTTGAAGGTACGCCTCAAGATATTGTAAAAATGCTTTTTGATTGTCCATTTAGTGGTGGGGGGACATCAATTGATAAAGCTCTTAAAATTGCAGATAAAGATGAATTTGAACAAATTATTCTCATTACAGATGGTGATGATAAGGGGGATTATTGTCCAGACAGGCCTCTTATTACATATGCTTGCGGTAAAACAAATTCTAAATTAAAAAAGATGTCCACGAGTTTTCAACGAGTGGATTAGGGGGATTATGAAATGAAGAAAATAATTAGATCTAATTGGGAGGATGGATCTTTAGATAGTGATTTAAATTGGTTTAAAGAGAAATTTGGGTTTGATTTTTGGGATGGTCAAACCGCTTGTTATATATTATGTATAGATGAAAAATGCGTCACATATATTTCAGATACTCCAATAACATTAGCTGATTGTGAAGAATATGATAAGGAGGACATAAAATGAGTTTAGATAACATGGTTAAATATAAAATTGATGTTATAATAGACGAGTACAAAAAGTATAAGGATAATTTGGATGAGGAAGAAGTGGAAGAGGTTACAATGGAGCTTTTTGCTGTAGCTTCTCAAGCTATAGAAAGGGCTTTTTGGGATGAAGTATATATAAACAAGGTTGTTGAAAAAACTCTTGAAAGATTACCTAAAGGGGATTAAATGAAAACTTTAATTTTAGAGTGGATATTTTGGATCGGAATAGTCTTAATTTTGATTGGTATAGGAGTTTTTATTGGGATGGAAATTGATTATACGTCAAAAAAGATTTCCCCCATAGACAATATAGTTATGGTAAAAAGATGTGGAAAAAAAATTATATCAATCCATTAATTTTCACTTGATTTCCTTCTTATTTATATTTTATAATAAATAATAAATAAAAATTAAATGAAGGGAGGTGAATTATGTATCACCACGACGAAGAATTCTGGATAGACGCTGTTGAAATAGATAAGGATAGGCTTGATTTGCTTTTAAGGACTTTTTCTAATGAAGTAAATAAAAGAAAACTGATAAAAACATCTGAATTTACTGAATATTTAGAGGAGGTAATATGTACACATGAATTGACTTTTAGAGAGAAGGCAGTTTTGTTTACAATATTTTTAGATGCGTCCCCGATCAAATCTTCTCACATGTCGGGATCACATCCCTTATTTCTAGAGAAATTAAAAAGTAAATATATGCCTGGTATACCTACTCTTAGAGGTATAAATATAGCTTTAGCAGTTTTTCTTATTGGAGCTACATTTATTCAAGAAAATTGGTTGGCTTTAATTGCATGGATATCAATTGTTGTTTTTATGGTATCTGATCTTTTAAAGGAGAGAACATTATGAAAAGGTACGAGAAAAGCCGATATTTTAAGATGTTTTTTGATACTTTGATAGTCTATGGATATGAGGATGACTCTGAATTTGAAGAAGACTATCAAGTATTGGATCACGCTACGTCTAATGGATATATTTTTGGGAAATGGTTTTCGGAAGCGTGTATATATGGAGAATATGGGTCAAATCGAATTGAAAATTTAGTCTTAATATCAAGAGAGGAATTTGAAGAAGCTAAATTAAGGGGGTGGTGTATAATGGATCAAATAACAAAAGATGAATTTGAAGAACTCCGGAAAATTTTTGAGAGTAATGAATTTTATATAGCCCGGATGATTTCAGGGTTGAAGTCTCTCTACAGGTCAAAATATCCTACTAATGAAGTCTATTTTAATGCTAACATATTTGTTGATGGAATAGGAAAAGTGTGGTATGGAGACATAGATCTTACATTAGATGGTGAAAAACTTCAGAAAGTAGCTGATCAGATTAAAAAACCTTTCTTTATATTATCTGAGATGAGTGGGAGATTTGAATTTAAGAATCGGGAAGATTATAAAGAAGTTGCGAAAGCTTCATTTTATCCAAAGGAGTAAAAGATGATTTTATATCATGGAACGTCAAAATCTAATGCTAATGAAATTATAAAAAATGGATTTAAGCCAAGTAAAAAGTATAATTGGCGTGTTAAAAGTAAGGAAGGATTTGTATATCTTTCATTAGCTTATGCACCATTTTATGCAGAGACTGCTAAGAATAGTAATAATAAGGGTGCATTAATCCAAGTGTACGTCGATGATGACAAGCTTTATCCGGATGAAGATTTTATAATGCATGCGTTAGGATCACCTACTTATACACAAGAACAACTTGATGAAATAGATTTAGAAAAGTACAAGTCATTTTATAAAGATAGTCTTGAATATCTTGGGAATGCGTGCGCAAAACCTGTGAGTATAATTATCACTGGAGTTCAATATTTTGATATGAAAAAGTTGATCTTGGTATGCGACCCATCTATTACTCCTATAAATTATAAGTTTATGTGGGAGTACTATCGAAAATTAACTAGATGGATTTATGATGGGAATAACCCAGAAGACTTTAGATATGATATTATTACGGGAGGGGGGTGATAGAATGTTACCGATTGCGATACCGATTGTTATCACAAGAATAGTTACGGTAATAGGGTGGGTAACTATAGGTAAGTATGTTGTAAAAGCTGGTTATATTACGAGGAATGCTATAAAGAAGTATGTTGAAAGAAGAACACAAATTGGAGGAATGTAAATGGGTTTAGATATTTATTTATATAAATATGCTGATTTTGAAAACACCCGTATGAAAGAAAAACAGTATGAAAAGTACTCGGATAGTTTATGGAAGGGGCGTCCATACGCCAATATCTCTAATGAAGAGCGTGAAGAGATCAAGAAAAAGGAGCTTGAATTTAAGATATCTTTAGGTATAGACAATGAGGCGTCTTTATACGAAAAGATTGAATCACCTTCTTTAATACATCCGAATCATATGTTTCAAGTAGGATACTTTAGGTCTTCATATAATGACGGAGGTATTAATAGAATTTTAGAGACAATATGTAAAAAGTCATTAAGCGACGTTTTCCAAAATTTAAATGATGAAATGTATTATGTTAAACCTAATTGGGAAAATGCTTTGCGGGTAGTGGACGATTTGATAACTAAATTAAGTAATCATATGAAGGAGATAAATGTGACGATCTCCGCAATTGATATGCCGGCCACAACATCTGAAAAGCTTCCTACTTCTACAAGTGAGGCTCTTGTATTATATATAGAAGAATTTTTAAGGGAAAAGCTTCCGTTTGATGGAGCGTATTCAAATAGCGTTGGATTGTTTTCACTAAAAAGTTCTCAAAGAGTAAAAGCATTTATACCTGGGATAAAATACAATCGTCCATGTATATTCATTGTTCATGAGGCTGAAGGGCTCCATTGGTACATCGAAGCTCTGGAGATAGTAAAAGAGACTATTGAATACGTGCTTGCACAACCAGATAGAGAAAAATATTATCTTCATTGGAGCGGATAAGGGGGAGGCTAAATGGTTATAAAAAAAATAAATAAATTAACTGAAATTTTAGAAATTATTGATACGATTGAGGAGCTCCCTGGAGACATCCCTGATGAAGTATATGATCTTGTGCGTAATGGTACAAAAGAAGAAGTGGCTAAAATATTACGATCCTTAGTTAAAATAACAAAAGGTCAAATTAAACATGGGATTACTGAAATAATTATGAAAGGAGAATAAAAATGTATGATGAGACAGATGATATACTTGTAAAAAATGCTTTTAAAGTTGAGTGTGGAGGTGAGGACTCGGGATTTGTAGGAGGTATTTATAAGTATAAAGGTGGTGTACCTAAGCTTCAAATTTCTAGGTTTAGTGTAAATAAAAAAGGTGAGATATGGTTAAATAAGTTGGGAAGACTTACTATTGAAGAATTAACTGCATTACTACCTCATATACAAGAAGCATTGACTATGCTCGGTGAATGGAAATGAGGAAGAAAAAAATAGTTTCTTTTGAAACAAAAGATGCGGTTATTTTAATGTTTGCAAAAAAATATGCTAAATCTAAAGAAGATCATATGCATATAGAAGAGGCTTTTAAGGCCGTATATCGACTGGGGAAACAAGAAGGTATTGATGAAATTATGAATCACCATTGGATTATAAGGGGGATAAGTGCTCATTGTTAAAAAAGATAATGATTTATGGAGACATGTTGTTGTTGTAAATGGAATATTAATGACTGTTGACCAATTTAGAAAAATGAAAGGAGAAATTTCATTTAAGAAGCATAGACCGCCTAAATCTGTAAAGGAGGATAAAAATGAAGCTGCTTGAAGATAAAATTAAAGAATTAGAACTTATGTTGTCGGATGTTTTATTAATAGCTGAATTCTATAAGGAAAAATATCCTTTTGATAATTCCCATGAAGCCCAACATGATCTCTTATTTTTTCGAGCTCATAAATTATTGGGCTCGACTTGGGAGGATATAATCAAAGGATTAGAGCTACCTCCTAAAGAAAAAGACGAACTAATAGAAAAATGGGCTGAAAAAGCGTCTAAAATACCCGATTTAACGCAGCTTAAAGATTGGTATGAAAGAAACCAAATTGTATGTTTATTTGAAGAATTTGCTGTATCTGAGGATGAAAGTGAAGCTTTACTTAAAGGACTTCAACCTATTTTAAAAGAGGTATTTAATTCATGATACATTATTTTAAGGGGTTTCGGGGATGTGATTCAAAGTGTCAATATGAGATTGAAAAGTTAGATGAAGATAAAGTAAAAGTAACTTTAACTGAACTCGTAGATAATAAGGGGACATCTATAACAAATATGTATGAACAAATAGCTACGGAAATTTATCAAAAGCATCTCTCTTCTATTTACGTAGAAAATATAACGTGGGTTGAACATTATATAGGAGAAGGGATTTTTGAGGAGACTTTTGATGAAGTATTTTTGAAATGGAATGGAACAAATTTTCACTCTATTGAATGGAAAAGATTAACTTGATTTTCACTTGATTTCCTTCTTATTTACATTTTATAATAAATAATAAATAAAAATTAAATAAAAGGAGGCGAATTATGTAGCGGCTATTAGTCTGTATATATTTGATAATTAACTTTTAAACTGAGGAGGATGAATTATGCTTGATTGGGATATTATAGAAAATTTAGTTAAGTGTTCTTATAGGTCGCTATTAACTGGGCCTCCTGGTACGGGAAAAACTACTTTGGCCGCAAGATCTTTAAAAGATTCATTGATAATTACGTTGAATGAAGAGAGTACCACAGCTGAATTATTTGGTCATTGGGTCCCTAAGGGAGCTGCTTTTGAATGGCATTATGGTGCGCTATCCAGAGCGTGGAAAGAGGGTAGAGGATTAGTGCTTAATGAAATCAATTTTGCAAGTGGAGCTGTATTAACTGCTTTAAACGCTGGTTTAGATGATCCTGAGGTAGCTGAGGTGTATCTACCTAATGGAGAGATAATTAAACCTCAAAAAGGATTTCAAGTAGTCGCCACCATGAATGGGTCTTTTGATGAACTACCTAGACCCCTAAAAGACAGATTTGAGATTAAGATTGAATGTAGTCATCCTCATCCGCAAGCACTAGCTCAACTACCTATCTGGGCGCAGAATCAATTTTCTACATCTAATACTAAATGGAATTTCACATTAAGAGAGCTTCTTGCATTTAATTCTTTGGTGACTAAAGGAATTGATTTAGAGGTAGCTGCAAGTGCCACAGTTGGGGAGAGAGCAGCTGATTTGATTAATCTTGTGAAATTAAGTGATTAAATATTTACATAGTTGAGAGGAGGTGAGTTTATGAAAAAGTTAAAAATAACGTCTATTCCAAGCCCTCAAATTATTTCTCCAGGTGAATGGGTCATTAAAGAAGGTGATAAAGCGGGAGTTAATATTGCGGCTAAAGAATATATAGCTCCATTCGATATTTCAAAGGAGAGTTCTTATACACGGGCTCATGAGTACGCACACATTAAGTGGTCGACTACAGAAGCCGCAGCTGAGTTAGCAAAGAGGTGGGAAATAGATGTGTTGTCCGTAGCTATTTGTGAAGATGGGAGGATGTCAAAAAAATTAGATGAGAGAGGCATACGTATACCTGATACGATGTTGACACTATTGAATACGTCGGATGAATATTCTATTGCATCTCATATTGTAATAAGTGCGTCCCAATGGGAGCAACTGTGTAATATATATGGTGTAGATGAATCATTTAGAGATCGGATTAAATTTATAATAGACGTAATTGATGATTTAAAGACAGCGTCTCAACGATTTGATTCTCTTTTTCACCATATTACTGGAAAAATTGAATTAGATAAAGCGTCTACTGGATCGCCTGGAGAGATGTTCATTCATGAACCTCCATTACAGAGAAAGTTTAATACTTTTATCAAAAAGAATCATTCGGAAGGATTTATATTTACATCCCCTCAAAGAATATTGACGGACAAACTATGTTTTAAACGAAAAGTAAAAAAGAAATTTAAAGGCACTGTTCTTATTGATGTTTCTGGGTCTATGGGATGGAATAAAAAGAGGCTTCTCTCTCTTGTCGAGAAGATACCAGCAGCGACTATTGCATGCTATTCGGGAGATGGTGTAAGTGGAGATTTATATATAGTTGCAAAAAATGGATGTGTAGTAGATAAACTCCCCAATTTTGATGGAATGAACGTAGTTGATATACCCGCAATTGAATGGCTTACGCAACAGTCGTCGCCTAGAATATGGTTAGGAGATGGTGGAGTAACTGGGGTGCATGATGGCCCTCTTACGTATACATGGAAAGAATATTTGGATTCAATCATTACACAATACAATGTCGTTAGATATGAGCGCGAAAGTAAATTTTTGGAGAATTTTAAATGATTAAAACATTTAAATTTGATGATCAAAATAACATTAGTGAAGTATTACTTGAAACCAGAGTTACTTTAGCTGTAGGAGATTTATTTTATATAAATTATAACTATATGCTTATAACGAAGATCTTATCTAATAGAAGAGGTTCGATAATAATAGATCTTGTTCGTAAATCATCTTATGGAAAAGATTTATATACGCGTAAACAGCGGCTTTATGATATGAACGAAGTCACTTTTTCAAATAAACACCTTGACTTACTTTCACCTGAACAAATAGCTAAAATAAAAGAAGAAATTCTTGAAACATTGATACGTAGTGGAAATATATATAATGGATAAAATACTTGAATTTAGTACCTGTATAACTTTAATGATAATTATAGGGCATCTATTTGGACCTGAATGGGGGTCAGCTTTTTTAACTATTAATATTTTTATATGGCTTTTGAGAGGAATGTTTTGAGTTTAACTCCGGAAGAAAGAAGATATATTAGGGGAGCGATATGGAAGTTAATTCATGAAGAGATAGGGTCTTTTTACAACGAACTTATGGATACTGATGCCGTCTCCGATAGTGTTGATGATTTAACGGATAACGTGATTAAATTAGATGGGGAAATGTATGCGCGGGACAAAAAAAGATTTCTAATTGATAAGTATGCAAATAAATGTTTAAGTAAAAATTTTGATGAGATTATTGCTTTTTTACAGTCTAAAAAAGAATTGATTGAGTTTGCATTAAAGTGGAAAAAATAAAATGAGGCAAACTTGGGTAAAGGTAGTTTCTTCTACATGTACGCCGTATTCAATTAATGGGGCTATTGGTGTAATAGATAAGAGGACTCAAGCTATATGTAAGATACATCAAAGTGAGGCATATTTAATAATTTTAGCTTTATTTGATAATGGGGTATTTATACAAAAAGAAAATAAATTTTGTGTCACAGTATGTAAGGATAAGATACGTAAACTTAAAGTTAAAGAAGCTCGAATAATGGTTTTAGAGGCTATATTAAGGGATGAATTTTTATAAAAATTCACTTGATTTCCCTCTTATTTATGTTTTATAATAAATAATAAATAATAAATAAAAATTAAATGAGGGGAGGTGATGGACATGACACAACGTAAACATGTAGTTGAATATCTAACTACCCTTAATCTAAATAAACCTGTATCAATGATGCATATTTATAAAGATTTGTCTAATATTAAAACGTCTTCATTGAGCTCGATATTAACTATTCTTTGTAAAACAAACTATTTTAGAAGAGGAGTGGCTGTTGATGGTCCATATATTGTAAAAATTAAAACTGGTTCGGTTGAAAATATTTTAAATGCACTTAGGAAAACTGATGCTGAGGTGTATAGAATGAACAAAGGACACGGACGGATTAAATCGAATACCTCTGCACCTAAATCACATTTACGTAAAGCTGTTGAATCATATCGAATAGGTACAGCCCCTGAAGTAAAAACTTCTTCTAGAGTTTCTTCTGAAGTATTAGATGAATACTTAGAAGGTATTGTACGCGCGTTAAAGCATCATACATCTGAAATTGAAGTTATTTTCAAGGAATTTAAAGAGTTAAGAATTTTAAGAAATCTTGTAGAAAAATTTGTGCAAGGAGATAAGAATGAAAATTAAGCCGTCGCAAGTTGAAAAATTAGTTTCGATAATGATCGAACACCCAAAAGATTTTACATTGTTTATAACTGGGCCCCCAGGAATCGGAAAATCAGCTGGGGTTAAGGAGGCTACAAAGGCGGCTGGGTTGCCTTTGACCGACACAAGATTAACATTAATGGACCAAACTGATTTAAGAGGTATTCCATTTGTAAGAGGAGAAACAACGCATTGGGCGCGTCCTTGGTTCATACCCAATGAACGAGGAGTATGGTTTTTCGATGAAATGAATAGTGCTCATCCAAGTGTGCAAGCTGCGACATATAAAATTATATTTGATAGAATGGTTGAGGAACATCCAATTCATCCAGATTGTGCAATAATTGCGGCTGGAAATCGTGAAGAGGATGCTGCTGCGGTTCATACACTCTTGGCACCGTTAGCCAATAGATTTATACATGTTGAAGTCGAGCCAGATTATGAAGATTGGAAGGCGAGTTGGGCACTAAAAAATATTGAGATGGCTATTATCTCATTCTTAAATTGGAGGCCAAGTTTGTCGTTTAAGTTTGATCCAAAAAAGAATGAGAAATCATTTCCTACGTATAGATCATGGCATTTTGCTTCGAATGTATTAAAAGCTGTGAAAGATTCGACACACCAAAGAATATTGGTAGCTGGAGCTATAGGAGATGGGGTTGCAGGGGAGTTATATGAGTTTTTGAGGAAGAGAGAGAAAATACCTTCTGTTGAAGGCATACTTAAAGGAGATATAACTACTGTTCCAAAAGAAGAAGATCTTATATATGCTTTAATAGGAGCTTTAAATGAAGCATTGAAAACATTTGGGAAAGCTGGGTTTAAACATTTTATTGATTATATTGAGAAGCTTCCAAAAGAGTTTACGATTTTAGCTATAAAAGATGCATTCGCACTGTATGAAGATGAATTAAGAAAAGCGCCTAATTGGTCAACATTCCTTAATAAACATCAAAAATATATTTATTTGGGGTCGCTGTGAATACAGATATAAAAGAAAGAATTACCATAACGAGACTTAAGCTCATAAGTAGGTATCCATTTTTTGGATACCTACTTATGCAATCAGGTATTTACGAAAATAATCAAATACCCACCGCGTGTACTGACGGGTCAAATATTTATTTTAATTCAGAGTTTTTTGATTCTTTAAGTGAAAAAGAACTTGAATTTGTATTATGTCACGAAGTACTGCACCTAGTTTTGTCACATATTACTCGTAAAGGTAGTCGACATGTAATCCGTTGGAATATAGCGATTGATTTCGCTACAAATGAAATACTTCATGCCTCAAATGTTGGTGAAGCCCCTCCGCATACGCTATATGATCTTCAATTCAAGGGAATGTGTGCAGAAGAAATTTATGATAAAATTCAAGTAGAAGAAATAAGCATATGTTCATGTTCTTCAGGCGGGGGATCTAAAAAAGGAAAGAAGAAATCGAAAGGTTCTCCAAGTTCAGATGGAGAGAATAGTAAACAAAGTAGTATTTGTCCTAAATGTGGTGGGCAAGGATTTGATTCCCATGATTATGAATCTATAAAAGGAAAAGAACAAGAACAAGAGGGTAGATGGAAAGGTATATTAGAGACGGCTGCTCATAAAGCTAAACAAAAAGGGAATTTACCTGGAGAGCTTGAATATATAGTTAACGAGATATTGCAACCAAAGATACCTTGGCAGACCTTACTTCAAAGGTATTTGGCCTCTAGATCTAAAGCTGATTTTAAATGGATCCCCCCAAATAAACGTTATATATGGCAAGGTATATATTTACCTCGAGTTCATTACGATCCTTCATTAAAAGCAGTTATAGTACTCGATTCTTCTGGGTCTATTAGTGATCAGGAGCTTAACGAATTTGTTACCGAGGTAATTAGTATGATGAGATGCGGATTTGATTATACACTTTGGATACTAACTTGCGATGCAGCAATTCAAACAACTCAAAAAATGACTAAGAATCAAGGATATGTCCCTATTCAAATTAAGGGTCGGGGAGGATGTTTAGGAGAAGGAGCTGAAGTCTTAACTGCAAAAGGATATACAACTATTGAAAATATCAAAGAGGGGGATGAAGTTTTCGCACATGACGGTCAAATTCGAAAAGTTTTAGAAACTTATGTAAATAAAAATGATATACGTCCATGTTTTAAAATGAATACCATGTTAGGGCAGGAAATTATATTAACTGATGAACACCCATTATATGTAATGTCCCCGCAAACATGTAAATTTAGTCGTGGAGGGATATGTATCCCAGGTAAAAATTCTAAATATTGTAATACATGCGACAATCCTGTAGAACCAAAATTTATCGGATGGAAGTCAGCTGGAGAGATTTATAGAGAGAAATCACTTTATGGATGGTACTCAGTTATACCAAATTTTAAAGGAGGGGAAGGGACATTTGATGAAGGATATCTTGAAGGATGGTTTATTGGAGATGGGCGGTGTGGAAAAACTCATGAGTCTATGAAAATAGAATTTTTGCATAATCCAAAAGATGGTGTTCCAAAGAAACTTGAAAGTTTATTATCCCAATATGGTACAACAAATATAAGATATCATAAAAAGAATAAAACTATAAATCTACGTGTTTATAATAAATCATTTGGAAATTATTTACGTCATTTAAAATATGAAAAAGGTCTTTTTGGTAGGATCCGTTCAGCGAACTCGGAATATTGTAAGGGATTTATACAGGGGATGCTGGAATCGGATGGATGTATAAAAGTAAAAGGGGGCGGATCTATACAGCAATCCAATAAATATTTTATAGATTGTATTACTTATGCTTGTTATAAAGCTGGGTATGTTGCGAGTATTAATTCTCACATGCAGCCTAAAAATGGTTTTGGAAAAATTAAAAAATTAGCTTACGTAGCTCATATATCTAACCCAGAGATTCGGGGGTCTAGAAGTTATTTAGGTAAAGATAAAAAATTATATGTAAAGATT
>Ga0209727_1001632_pt1 | contig 17858 bp, 18 predicted proteins | sample RifGroC1_FD_183995 | JGI IMG/M metagenome (GOLD analysis project Ga0209727, IMG submission 183995) | Groundwater microbial communities from Rifle, Colorado, USA - Groundwater C1 (SPAdes) (version 2) | ecosystem: Environmental > Aquatic > Deep subsurface > Groundwater | place: Rifle, Colorado...
TAGTTTGGCGACCGCCGCTACGTCCACATCATCACGGGTAGTGCGCAAACTACCCTTCACTGTGCCTTCGGGCTTTTCCTTAAGCACCATAATAGCGCGATACCCTTCTAAATCATTTAAAAAATTGGCCACGCCTTCCAGCATATCTTCACTAGCATCAAATTCAGCTAAATCTTTTTGAGTAATTACTGTTACCACCAAACCCAAATCAGGATAATCATGCAAACGTTCAAACGCCCGGCCCCATAGTTTGAGTTCAGTTAAAGTCCGATTGCCAATCACTTGCCGCAAAGCCCGGCTGGCATTAGCGCCCCGCGCCAACAAGTCAGCCGCCGCTTTCAAAGCCGTATCATTAGTTGCTGGATTAGAAAATGTACCAGTGTCAGTTAAAATTCCAGTTAACAGGCAAGTAGCAACTTGCCGATCAATTGGCCAGCCAGCAGAGGTGAGCCATTCATAAACCATGGCGCAAGTAGCGGCCGCCTGGCGATCCACAATATTAATATCACCATAACCCGTATTAGTATGGTGATGATCAAAATTTACTGTAATTAAACTGCTCGGACGTTCGTTGAATTTGTCTGCCAAGCCCGTCAACTTAGGCTCAGCCGCGTCCACGGAAAGGTAAAGATCATAATTTTTAAAATTTATTTCTGCTGGATCGCTGATTATGTGTTCTGTCCCGGGTAAAAATTTAAGACTAGCCGCTACCGGTTCTGGTAAAAACGGCGTAACTTCTTTACCTTGAGCGCCCAAAACCAGCGTGATTGCTGTAACTGAGCCAGTAGCGTCACCACAATTAGCATGACTACCGACCAAAATACGGTTAGCGCCCCCGACTAAACGGGTAAGTTTTATTAATTCATTTTGAGAAACCATAACAAAAAAATTAAAAATCAAATATCAAAAATTAAAATTGCAATACAAAAAGTATAAATCATTTAATATTTTAATCTGTCATTTTACATTTTGCTTTTTACATTTTGCATTATCAAACATTACCAAAATAGAGGATCTTAAAAGATATTCCTCACAGGAACGCTCTAGCCTACTACTTGGTTGATAAATTGTCAAGCAGGCGATCTATCTTGTCCGCCTTTTCTAGGGAATCATCAAAATAAAAGCTTATGCGGGGCACGCGGTAAAGCTTTAAACGGCGGTTAACTATCCGCTGCAAATTTGAAGTTGCCGAAATTAATATTTTAAATACTTGGTCCTGTTTCTCGGTTGGTAAAATACTTACGCCAATACGAGTCTGACTTAAATCCGGCAAAACTTTAACTGAAGTTATGGTTAAAAGAGCGCCCCCTGGCAACTCAAGCTCACGCTCCATGGCGCTACCCACCTCGCTCCGTAATAAACTCTCTAGTTTAGGTAACCGGCGATTGGCCGGCGAATCATTAATCTTTAATGGTTCGTTGCCTAATTTCCTCATGATAAATTTCTAACTTATCGCGCTCTTCTATGATTGGCGGCCCGGCTAACAATAACCCGCATTCCCCGCCTTCCGATACTTCACCCACCGCTTCATGACCAATCCTAACTTCAGACAAAGTCATTTTTTCCACTATAACCTTATCTTGCCGAAAAACCATCACGCTGGTTTTGGGCCTGACTACTCCCTTAATTATCCGGCAACCCACAATCATTTCTTTTTTGCCGCGGCGGAAAATCTTTATAACTTGCGCTTCGCCAACTTGATTTCTAATAAGCTCAGGTTTAAGCATGCCAGTTAACTGTTTTTTAACTTCATCCAGCAGATCATAAATAACTTTATATGTTTTAGCTAGTATTCCTGTCCGCTGAGACATTATTTCTGCTTCAGGCTTTATCGGCACATTAAATCCAAGCACGACCGCCCCGCTGGCCTCAGCAAAAGCCACGTCGGTTTCAGTAATGGTGCCTAAGCCCGCGCGCACAATTTTTACCTGAATCTCACCTTGAGTTAAATCTTTAAAAGAAGAAATAATAGCTTCACGCGAACCCAAGACATCAGTTTTTAATACCACATTAAGTGAATTAATTTTGGAGATTGTCTCGTTATTTTCTTCACTATTGGTTGTTACCTCCGGGCCCGCTGGCATGACTGATTGATAACGTGTTGATTTGCGCAAAACTTCCCGCACTAGCTTTTCATCTTCAACTACTCGGAAAATATCGCCAGACTGTGGTACCTGCTTAAGACCTAAAACTCTAACTGGGGTAGAGGGGCTAGCAACAGCAACTGATTCTCCCCGATAATTTTTCATGGAACGAACCTTGCCCGCCATTTGACCAACAATTATATAATCACCAACCCGCAAAGTTCCAGCCTGAACCAAAGCGGTTACCACCGGCCCCTCCCCTTTATCCAAGTGAGATTCAACAATCGTACCTACGGCTAAACGATTAGGATCAGCTGCTAACTTTTCCATATCCGCCAGCAGCAGAACCATGTCTAATAACTCGGTAATACCTTGACGCTTCTTAGCTGAGATTGGTACGCAAATAGTTTTGCCGCCCCAATCCTCGGGCAATAAATTCAATTCCGCTAAAGACTTTTTGGCGCGTTCAATATCAGCATTATCCTTGTCCACTTTATTAATGGCAAAAAGAAAAGCGAGCTTTTCGCGCTGGGCGATTTCTATAGCTTCAATGGTTTGCGGCTGCAAGCCATCATCCGCTGCTAGTACAATAATGGCAACATCGGCTAGTCGGCCGCCCCGGCTACGCATAGCCGAGAAGGCCTCGTGTCCAGGTGTGTCCAAAAAAGTAATCTTGCGCCCCTTAGTTTCCACCTGATAAGCACCAATATGCTGAGTGATCGCACCGCTTTCTTGGGCAGCCACATTGGTTTCACGAATAGCATCAAGTAATGTAGTTTTGCCATGATCCACATGCCCCATTACTACCACCACCGGCGGCCGAGGCTGAAGTGAGGCCGGATTGTCTTGTTTTAATAAATCTACCAAACTAGCGGCTTGGGCTAATTCAATTTTTTCATTGTCATTATTTTTAGCGGCCGTAGTCGTATAACCTAAATCCTGCGCAATAATAGAGGCGGTTTCAAAATCTATACGCTCATTAATTGAGGCCATCACGCCATTCTTGAACAGCTCACCAATCACGACTGTAGCTGGTAAACCCAACAAATCAGCAAACTCTCTTGGCGTTAAAGTTGGCGGCAATTGAACTTCCCGGCCCGTACCCTTGCCTTGCAGTTTGTCATCTAAGCGCTTCTGAATAACTACAAAAGTATCCTGCTGCTGTTTCTGTTTTTTCTCGGACCATAGTTTAATTACCTTTTCCGCTACCGCATCATCAATCTTAATTGCCCTCCGACCAATATCAAAACCAAGCTTGGGCAACTCGTCTTTAAGTTGCCCAGTCGGGATTTTCAATCGTCTAGCAAGTTCTGTAATATTCATAAATTAGCCTTTTTCTAGCTAAAGACTTGATTAAACTTACGCTGACTTGACAAAAAAGTCAATAGATAGTTAAATAATCAGCTTACCTATAAAAGCAGCCACAAACATTGACAAAGTATTGTTTATAGGGTAAGTTAGACGGCTATATTATTCTTTATGGCACGAACAGATTTCCAACAAGCTCAAGCGGTTCTGCAAAATGCTAAACATATTTTGCTAACTTTTCCAGCCTCCAAAGCCCATTTGGCCATTGGTTCGGTTTTGGCTTTGGCTGCAACTTTTGATGGTTTAAATAAACGAGTTGATATAGTGGCAGCTGATTTTGCCCTACCGGGCAATTTTAAATTTCTACCCCAAGCTAAGCGCATTGTTAGCCATGTGGCTGGTTTGAGAAAATTCATTATTTCCCTTAACCTCGCCAAAACTCAATTAAAAGACTTGAGTTACGGTTTGGAAAATGAAAAATTAAATATTTTCTTAACACCTGAACATGGCAGCTTTTCGGCCCATGATCTGACTACCCAGACCTCTGATTTTAATTACGATTTAATAATCACGGTTGATACGCCTGATCTTAACAGCCTGGGTAATCTTTTCCACGATAACACTGAATTTTTTTATCAGACTACTATCATTAATATTGATAGTGCTCCTAATAATGAGCACTTTGGCCAAGTAAACTTAGTTAATTTCAATCTGGCTTCAACTGCTGAAACCATCATGGAATTTATCGAGCAAATTCACCCCGAAAGCTTAACTCCTGATGTGGCAACCAGCCTTTATGCGGCCTTAACCGTTGCCAGTAAAAGTTTTACTTCACCCCAAGTTACACCCTTAACTTTAGATAAAGCCAGCCGTTTGGTCACTATGGGTGCTCGGCGCGAAGAAGTAGTGACTCATTTGTTCCGCACCAAAAAATTACCTTTGCTTAAATTATGGGGCCGGGTGCTAGCCAGATTGAAAAGTGACGGTTCGCGTAAACTGGTTTGGTCCTTACTCACACCTGATGACTTTATTAAAGCTGGGGCGGAGGAAGCTGACTTACCGGGCGTGGTTGATGAATTAATCACCGGCGCAGTGGAAGCCAAGACTGTGGTAATAATATATGAGCGCAGCCCGGGTACTACTTTAGTTTACTTACATGCTGGTAGCGGCCGACGGGCGGATGAACTGTTAAAGCCATTTGCCCCCCAAGGCGATCAACACACTTCCCGAGCTACAATAACTAATTGCTCAGTGATTGAGGCAGAAAAGAAGATTATCGATCACCTTAGGGCAGCTATACCACCACTTGAGCAATAAGCGCCTAGGGCAGTAGAATGTCAGAGCAGATATCAGACTGGCGCGCGTAGCTTCACCCGCCGGGTGACCACCCGTAGGGTGGCAATGGTAGAGCAATCGTCTTACCTGCCCGCCGTACTGCATGGATGCGTAGCTCAATGGTAGAGCAATCGTCTTATACACGATCGGTTCCTGGTTCGAGTCCAGGCGCATCCACCAAGATTAATTATTAGGCAGGCGGGTACACGATCGGTTCTAGGTTTCACCCTTCGGGTGATCTCCCGCAGGGATGACGAGTCCTAGCGCGCGCACCAAACAATTTTTATGGAATTACAAGTCGGCGTCAAAGCCTTAATTAAAGACTCTCAAGGGCGTTTTTTATTTTTAAAGCGCGCCTTACCTTATGAAGGTGATACTAAACCTAAATGGGACATTCCTGGCGGGCGGATTGATGCTGGCGAGCCTATCTTCCAAGCCTTAGCTCGTGAGATAAAAGAGGAAACTGGCCTGACTATGAAAGGCGAACCTAAGATTCTTTATGCTCAAGATATTTTAAGGTTGGACGAAAAGCATATTGTCCGGCTGACGTTTGAAGCACAAGTTGAAATTGGTGAAATTACCTTGGATGCGAGCGACCCCAACGGCACACATCATGATGATTTTACCTGGGTGGCACCTCAGGAAATTAAAGATTTATATCATGATGTTTATCTCGTACCAGTATTCAAGCTCTTGGGAATTGAACCCAACAACCCTTGATAAGATAATATGGATACACTACAATCTCTCTGCTAGAGCGCGCATAGCTCAGTTGGTTAGAGCGTCACATTGACATTGTGAAGGTCCCTGGTTCGAGTCCAGGTGCGCGCACCATAACTATTTACAATCCCTCGCCCCGCACGAGGGATTTATGTTGTTAATTCATTTTATTGTGTCTTTAATAACAAATAATTAACAAATTATTTATTGCTAAAAAGCTTCAATTATCGTATATTATAAGCACTTATGAGCCCCCCCACCAGAGAATTGTCTGTTGTTGTACCCCTACTTAACGAAAGTGAAAGTTTGGCGGGGCTTTGTGATGGCCTAAGAAAAAAGCTTGATGGCAAAATAGATTATGAGATAGTTTTTGTTGATGACGGCAGCCGCGATAACTCGTGGAAGGTCATTACTGATCTTTATCATGAATACGATAATATCAAGGCTGTTTCATTCCGCTCTAATCGTGGAAAATCATACAGCCTGGCCGCCGGGTTCATAGAAGCAAGTGGTAAAATAATCGTGACTATGGACGCCGACCTTCAGGATGAGCCGGCTGATATTCTGAGAATGGTTGATAAAATTAATGAGGGTTATGATGTGGTTGCGGGCTGGAAACACCGTAAAGCCTCGCTCTTTAGACTAATTTTGACTAAAATCTTTAATTTCTCTGTCCGCGCTACTACCGGAATAAAACTACATGATTTCAATTGCAGCCTTAAGGTTTATCGCTCCGAAGTGGTCAGGAATATCAAACTTTATGGCGAACTGCACCGCTTCTTACCGGTACTAGCCAGTTGGCAGGGTTTCCGTGTAACTGAGATTAAGGTAGCAAACTATGAACGACGCTATGGCCGATCTAAATATGGCCTAGCCCGAATCTGGCGTGGTTTTTTTGACCTAGCCAGCATTGTCTTCATTGTCAGATATGGCAAAAAACCTTTGCACGTCTTTGGCGGTTTGGGGATGTTGTTCTTTACCATCGGCTTTATCGTCGATCTGTACATGACAATGCTGAGATTTCAAGGAGAAAAGATCGGCGACCGGCCATTATTCATGCTGGGCACCCTGATGATAGTCCTGGGCGTACAGTTCTTTACCATGGGCCTGCTAGGTGAGTCTATTAACTACTCTTTTTCTGACAGTCGGGAAAGTAGGAACTTTTACCGAGAGGTCCTTAAACATGATGACCAATGAAACTAGATGAACATTTCAGGATATTTAAGACCGAAAAATATCGCGAACGTTCTGCTATAAAAAGGTTTCTGCTTAAAAGGTTTCTTAAAAAGATAAACCGGTTATTTGTCTCGTGCCAACCACATCGGGTGCTGGAAATAGGCTGCGGCGAAGGCTTTGTGCTTGGCTTCCTTTCAACCCTCCATCCAGAGGTCAAATATCTGGGTATTGATATTGATAGCCAACAGTTGAAGTTGCTGAAAGAACATTTCCCTACAATCATCACCAGTCAAGAAGATATCATAAACACGGACCCAGCCGGAAGAAATTTTGACCTAGTATTGGCGATTGAAGTGCTGGAGCATATCAATGACTATCAAAAAGCTCTTAATAATATAAGTCAATTTAGCAACAAATATATATTGATAAGCGTACCCTGGGAACCGGCCTTTCGTCTATCAAATCTATTACGTGGAAAAAACATTAAACGCTGGGGTAACGATATTGAGCATGTCAATAACTGGTCAAAAAAGAAGATCACCAAGATTGTCAGTGATTATTTCAATATTATCAGGGCTGAGATCTCCTTCCCTTGGACGGTTATATTAGCCCAAAAAAAATAAGATGTATAAACGTACCGGCCAGATAATAATTGTTCTGTTGTCTTTATATTTCATTGGCCGGATCTTTTATAATAACTGGGAAGATGTCAGTGTTTCCCTTACGAATATAGCTAGCGGCCCTCTGATAATATCTATTATTATATTCTCCTTAACCTTTTTTTTGCTGAGCAGCCTATGGCATTATCTAATCTTTGGCAAACGGTACGGTCTCGCTACCTCAAACCAACTCTACCTTAAAGCAAATCTGTTGCGTTATATTCCGGGTAATATCTGGGGTATTGGTGCGCGGATTATTTTTTTCAACCATCTTGGTATTGCTAAAGCAAAACTGATCTTCTTTTTGTTTTATGAAAGCGTCCTCATGGTGCTATCTGGCGGATTAGTCTTTCTTATTTTTTCTCTATTCTTCAATGCACCAACTTACTTAATCATTCTTGCCCTGATAATGACCCTGGTGCTGACCATTCTTGCTTTCAAACCTGCTTTCATTCTCCGCTTAGTAAATCTTTTTGGTAGCACGGAGATTGAGCTAGGGACCAACAAGAATCGGATATATTATTTCTTGGCCTACATCATCTATTGGCTCCTCTCAGGTATGGCCACTTATTTTCTCGCCCAATCCATCTTGGGTGTAGGCAACGTAAGTTATGTGAAATTTTCAGCTATTTATATAGTCTCTTGGCTAATTGGTTATCTTAGTATCATCACTCCTTCTGGCATCGGAGTACGCGAACTTACTTTCACCTATCTTTTATCAGCCATGATCAGTCAGCAAGAAGCCGGCCTGATAGCAATCATGAGCCGGCTGGTCTTCACTGTTGGCGAGTTGCTGAGCTACTTCTCATCACTATTGATCTATAAACTTATCTCTCAACAACATGGACGCCTTCCTGCTCAATAGTATAAAGCTTAATCTAATATTTTACCCTCTAGTCTTTGCCATTGGGATAGTGCTGGTGTTCTTCCTAAAGATCGCCTTGCCCGAGCTATCTCGCTGGGTTAGGTCCATAAAAAGAAAGAATCTACTGTTGATAGTCTTTATGGCCATGGTTATTTATACAGTCATATTCGGATTTTTATCGATCCACCGTTATGATGTTTTCGCTGTAAATATATATGATCTTGGTAATATGGAACAAGCCCTTTGGAACACTGTTCATGGAGATTTCATGCGCATGACGACCCATTATCCAGCTGAAACTCGCCTAGCCTTTCATGTTGAACCGATTATGCTCCTGGTCAGCGCTTTCTATTTCCTTTGGCAAGACCCAAGATTATTACTGTTATTACAGACTATCTTGCTGGCGTCAGGTGCTTTGGCCGTTTTTTTGCTGACAGAAAGGATCTTAAAATTTGAATTCATCGCCCTGCTTATGGCAATTGCCTATTTGCTTAATCCGGCATTGCATCAGGCAAACCTTTTTGATTTTCACCCTTTGGTTTTTGGCACCATCTTCATACTTTACGCTTTCTATTTTTTTCTAAAAGAAAAATATCCGCTGTCCTTAGTTTTGTTCCTCTTGGCTGCTTTCTGCCGGGAGGAAATCGCCTTGATGGTATTTTTATTTGGCTTGTACCTATTCTTCCGGCAAAAGAAATGGGGCGCGATTATCGGACTGTGTGGACTGGCCTGGGGATTAATATCTTTGCTAATCATTATCCCCAATGCTTCGCCCGGCGGAGTGCCCATCCAATATGCTCTGTACGAGCAGCTTGGTAATAATCCGACCGAAGTTATCACTACCCTAATCAGTAATCCGTTCATTTTATTGGATTATTACTCCGGTCTTGGTCGATTAAATTATGTTATTTTCCTCTTATTGCCCTTTGCCTTTTTATCTTTGCTAAGTCCTTGGCTTTTGCTTACCGGCATCTTTTCTTTTGGTATTATTTTTATTCGTGATGACCTACGGTTGCTGATGGGTATATATCATTATCATTTTGCTCTAGTTGGATCGCTGCTGCTGTCTGCTCTCTATGGTATAAAAAAGCTAGATGATAAATTTTCGCATAGATTTAAAGATCTCGCACTTTATACTGCAATAATGATCGTCTTAATCAACATGATGCTGCTCTTCGGTCATCAGTCAACGAGTATTAAGATTGATTATTTTGCCACCAAATTATCCACTGCTGGCCAGGAATCAGCCCGCGTGGCAATAAAGTTAATCCCCACCGAGGCCTCACTGACCGCTTCTTGGAATCTAGGCCCGCACGCTGCTGGCCGCCATGATCTACGCACTATTGACTCTCCACTCAGTACTAACTCGGACTATATTTTATTAGGCAATGTCACCAACGCCCCATGCCATGATCAGACACTAACTTACAACATCAACACACCAAAAACCTGTGAAGCGACGCCCGAACAATATCAGGCATATATTACAGCACTTAAAAAAAATGAAAATTACCAGCTAATCTTTGATCAAAATGGTATCCTACTTTTTAAACGCTACTGAGTTTTTTATCTAATTATTTACTAATCCTCGCCGAAGCGCGAGGTTTTTGGTATCGTTGAGTTATGGTCAATATTAACCAATGGCTCCAGAATTCACTTGGTAACTTCTTTGCTACCCTAACTAACAAAAAAGCGATTTTAATAATCTCCATCCTGGGGATTATTGTTTTTGGTAATTCATTAGGTAATGGTTTTGTAGGGGATGATATTCCACAAATGATTGATTATCCTCAAATGCAGTCTATCACAAACATGGGTGGATTTTTTACTGGCCAGGTATCAACAAATACTAATTATTATAAGCCTATCTTTAATACAATTAATGCATTAATATTTACTTATTTTGGACCAAGGGCTATAGCCTTTCATTTTTTTTCAATAATTCTACATATATACTCAGTCATTTTTTTGTTTCTAATTTTAATTCAGTTTTTTAAGAAGCCTCTGGCTTTAGTGCTTGCATTAATATTTCTAGTGCACCCCTTAAATAGCGAAGTTGTATTTTATGCCGCGGATTTACAAGATGTCCTATTTTTCTTTTTTGGTATTCTAGGCTTATATAAACTAACTAGGGCTAAGTCTATTGGTAGTATAGTAGTGGTAACATTCTTATTTTTCCTATCAATCCTATCTAAGGAAACGGGAGCTTTGTTTTTTCCCGTAGCTATGATTTATGTTCTTTTATATAACCGTAAATATGTATATCAGCTTCTAGGCTTACTTGGTTTTACAGGGCTGATTTACTTTGCATTACGGATGAATGCAATAGGCTTTTTTAACTTACCTCTTAATACACCAATTGCCGAGTTGGATTTTTGGGGTCGTATTCTGCATATACCAGCTATACTGTTCTTCTATCTCAAGACCTTTTTCTATCCCATGTACTTGTCAGCTTCCTATTATTGGATTATTGGCTCTTTAAATATTTACAATTTTTATATCCCGCTAATTGTTGATTTATTGATATTAGGCCTAATTACTTACTTAGGAGTAAAACTCTTCAAAAAAGATAGATTAACTTACTTCAAACCCTACCTTTTCTTTAGTCTCTGCCTGATTATAGGTTTGTCTCTTCACATACAAATAGTCCCCTTGGATGCTACAGTGGCAGACAGGTGGTTCTATTTTCCTATGGTTGGTGTTTTAGGCATCATAGGCACTCTGTTCCAAGCCTATAATATCAATCTAAACCATAAGTTTATCATTACCTTTATTGTCGCTATCCTGCTTCTTTTTTCCACCCGAACATTTGTTAGAAGTTTTGACTGGCGAGATGAGTTGACCTTGGCCACACACGATGCGATGGTATCTGAATCTCATGTATTGGAAATAACTATTGCTAATAATCTTATTAAGCAAGGTAAGGTAGATGAAGCAAAAGAACATGCGGTAAGGGCTGTAAAGATTTATCCTAATTTTACTAGTTATAATACCCTTGGAATAGTCTATACATATCTTGGTGATTATGGGGTCGCAGTTGCTGCTTATGAGAAAGCATTGGAATTGGGACAATATCAAATATTTTATGAAAATTTGTCTTTCGCATATTTAATGGGCAATGATTTAGATAAGGCTGAAAGCTTTACTGAGGAGGCATTAAAAAAGTATCCAAGCAGTGTTAAACTGTGGTTCAGGCTAGCAATTATTGAATATAAGCTAAGGAAACTTGATAAAGCCAAATCAGCTATCATGGCAGCCTATCAATTAGAGCCAACTCAAGGTATTAAGATGTTGTATGATGCCATAATAAGTGGGAGAAAGGGCTTAGAATTTAACCTTATTCCGGAATAACTGTATCTATTACTAATTGAACTTAGTGGATAGTTCTATACTAAAATATAAAGGAAAGCAGTCCTGCCCTCGCTAAACATAGTGTTTTTTTGGTATCGTTGAGTTATGGCTATTACGCAATTTAAGCAAATTCCCCGCAATCTCAAAGCAATCACTGCTCGGCTAGTACAGGATCTATCTTTTGCCCGAGTTTATTTGGTGGGTGGCGCTGTGCGCGATTTGATATTAGAACGACCAACCAAAGATTATGACTTGGTTGTGGGGAGCGTACCTATTCCAAAACTTGAACGCTGGCTAGCCGACCATGGCCAAGTAAACTTGGTTGGTAAAACTTTTGGCGTATTTAAATGGCAACCTGCTGGCTGGGCGGGCGAAGCGATTGATGTAGCCTTACCGCGCACTGAACATGTGAGTGTTGGCAGCGGCCAATACCGTGATTTTAAAATTCAAAGTCAGCCTGATTTGCCAATTGAAGACGATTTATTGCGGCGTGATTTTACTATCAATGCTTTAGCACTGGATTTGGAAAATAATAACCTGATAGATCCTTCACGGGGCTTATCGGATATTAAAAAAGGAATTATTAGAACTGTAGGTAAGCCAGAAAAAAGATTTAAAGAAGACCTTTCCCGCACTTTACGGGGGCTAAGGCAGGCTTGCCAGCTGAATTTTAAAATTGAGCCAACCACCTTAGAAGCTATTACCTTATTAAGTCAAAAATCCAGCAATGGCAGACGCACTGGTGATTGGTTGGTACCGCGGGAAATTATTGCCCGTGAATTACTTAAAGCCCTACAGGCAAACCCGGTAATGGCTTTGGGGTTGTTTGATAAAACTGGTTTTATTGCCCAATTATTACCTGAGGTGGAAACTCTTAGGGGCGTGCCTCAGCCGCCAGAATTTCATAGTGAGGGTGATGTTTGGGAACACACTAAACTGGCGCTGGGCTCGTTTGAGGTGCCGGAATGGCGAGAATTTTTTGGCAAAAGCAAACCAAGTCTAAATGTAATACTCGCTACGCTGTTGCATGATATTGGTAAGCCAGTAACTATAAAAACGCCCCTGAAAGATAAGGTAGACCGTATCAGAACTGACGGGCATGATGTCGCTGGCGCTAAAATGGTACCAGATATTTGCCAGCGACTAAGACTCACAAGTTTCACCAACCCTGAAGCTGGACAAATAAATACTGACACTGTTACTTGGTTGGTACAAAACCACCTTTTACTAGCTCATGGCAGTCCAGAAATATTTAAGCCGGCCACAGTCTATCGCTACTTTTTGAAAGACCAAATCAAGGGCCAGGAATTACAACAAGTAATTTTTGCTGATATGCACGCCACCAGACCTCATGACGGCCGCTTACTCACGCCTAAATTAACTGAACTGCAAAACAGAATAAAGGAGGTCAGCAAAAAACTAACCTCTGGCAAACTCAAGCTGTTACTCTCAGGTGAAGAAATAATGAAGAGTTTTAATATTAAACCTGGCCCAAGTGTTGGTTTACTATTAAAAAAGTTAGAAGAAGCTCAGCTGTCTAGTTTGGTAAAAACCAAACGCCAAGCCATAAATTATCTTAAAAAGCAGATATGAATAAGAGTTTAAGCGCGCCAGAATTACACGAACCAACTAGGTTGGATAAATTTTTGCATGCTGCTCTACCTGACTATTCCCGCTCGGTTTTGCAACGCGCTATTCGCGAGGGCAATATTACAGTCAATGATAAAAAAGTTGTTGTCCATCACTGGCTAAAATCTGGTGACTCAATTGAGCTAAAAAACCTAGCGGAACCGATAAAAATTACGGTCACGCCCAATAAGGACGTGCTTTATAAATTAATTGCCGAAACAGCGGATTATTTAATAATAGATAAGCCAGCTGGTTTAGTAGTGCATCCGGCCGCTGGAGTTAACGAACCAACCTTAGTTGACGGCCTTATAGCCAAATACCCGGAAATTGCCAGCGTAGGCGACGACCCGTTACGGCCTGGCATTGTGCACCGGCTGGATCGGGAAGTTTCCGGCCTGTTGGTAATTACCCGCAACAACCAAATGTATGAGCATCTTAAAAAACAATTTCAGGACAGGACAATTGATAAAGAATATGTTGGTTTAGTAATCGGCCAACTATCTCAGCCCTCTGGCACTATAAACTTCCCGCTGGCTCGCTCCAAACGCAATCATGGTAAAATTGCCGCCAGAAATAAGGCAGGAGATGATACACGGGAAGCTATTACTCATTACGCCGTAGCCAAACAATGGCAAAAAGTAACTTTGCTAAAATTAAAATTGGAAACCGGGCGGACTCACCAAATCCGCGCCCATTTGGCTGCTTTAGGCTACCCGTTGGTTGGCGATCAGCTTTATCGACCGCCTAAACTGGCTTTTAAAAACACCCCTGGCAGAATTTTCCTCCATGCTCAAACACTTTCTTTTACTGACTTGTCTAGCCAGAGGCAGACTTTTTCCTCACCCTTACCAAAAGAACTGTCAGATTTCCTAAACTCACTCTCATGAAAAAAACTGGCAAATTATTTATAATTTCTGGGCCATCACAGGTGGGTAAAGATTCAGTGGTTCGTACTCTTAAAAAGAACAAAGCTTTGGGGCTTACCGGCATTGTTACTAACACCACCCGCGCCAAACGCCCTGGAGAAAAGTCTGGCGTGGAATTGAATTTTTTAACTGATAAAAAATTTGATGAATTAATTAAGAAAGGTGAATTACTAGAATGGGCTTATGTTAGAGGCGGCAGATTTGGCACGCCGAAAAAACCGGTAATCTCCGCCTTAAATAAAAGGCAAGATGTAATTATTAATATTGACGTCCAGGGCACAAAAAAAGTAGTTAAACAAATGCCCCAGGCAATAACTATCTTTATAACGGCGGAATCAACTAATGAAGTTAGGCGGAGAATTTTTCTTTCTAAAAAAATGACCTTAAAACAAAAAAAATACCGCTGGCAAGAAGCCCAGAAAGAACTTAAAGCCATAAAACATTATGATTATATTATTATAAACCGGTGGGGCAAATTAGCAGAAACTACCAAGCGGGTGGCTAATATCATCAATAAACTAAATAATGCCCAGTCTTGACTAACAACTAATAATAGGGTATCCTAGCTTGGCACTTATTGCTTAAATTTCATAATATGTCTCAAGAAAACAAGGATAAATATAATTCCATCAAACCTGGCCAGGTAGTTAAGGTTCACCAAAAAATAAAAGAGCTTAATGCCAAGGGTGAAGAAAAAGAACGCATTCAGATCTTTGAAGGGGTGGTGCTAGCCAAAAGAGGTGGCAATGGAACCAACTCTACTATTACTGTCCGTAAGGTCTCCAATGGTATTGGTGTGGAACGCATTTTCCCTTTACAACTTCCTACTATCACTGCCATTGAGGTTGTGAAGCAACTTAAAGTCAGGCGAGCCAAGCTCTATTACATGAGAGATTACGGCAAGAAGATAAAGGAAGTAGCGGATCGGGCGGCTTAAAATCTTTTTGCGCGGACGTGGCGCCTGCATGCGGTAGGCAGGGAATTGGTATAATTAACACAAGCGCGGGTGGCGGAATTTGGTATACCTGCCTGCCGGCAGGCAGGCGCGCTGGCTTGAGGTTATATGAAACACTATGTATATGCACTGCTAAGCAAAACAAATGGTAGTCTGTATATTGGGATGACAACAAATGTACACCGGCGCTTACAACAACATAATATCGGTAAAACTCGATCGACCAAAAAATTTACTCCTTATACAATAATATATACTGAGGAATGGCCTGACAGAATATCAGCACGCGAGAGAGAAAAATATTTAAAATCTGGTATTGGTAGAGAGTTCATCAAAACAATTATCAGTTAATTCTTGCGGACGTGGCGGAATTTGGTATACGCGCAGGCTTGAGGTGCCTGTGGGGGAAACCCTGTGGAGGTTCAAGTCCTCTCGTCCGCACCAGTAGTAATATGAAGGCACGGGCGCTTAGCTCAGCTGGTTAGAGCGTCTGCTTTACACGCAGAAGGTCTGGGGTTCAAGTCCCTAAGCGCCCACCATTCTTTGTTTAATGCCTAAAAAATTCCAAAAGAGAGCTGAAAATTTTACTTGCGATAATTGTGGTCAAGTAGTTCAAGGCACAGGCTATACCAATCACTGCCCTAAGTGTTTGTGGAGTAAACACGTTGATATTAATCCGGGAGATCGTTTATCAAGCTGCGATGGTATGATGCCACCAATGGGCTTATTTTTACGCGAGGGTGAAAAATTAATAGTTCATCGTTGTAGCAAATGCGGCCTGGAAAAGTTTAATAAGGTTCAGCCAGGTGACAACGAAGAAATTGTTATAAAACTCTCGGCCACTCCCTTTGAATTTAAGCGTTGAAATTTGCCAGCGGGGCAATTTTTTGCTAAATTCGTGTTATAACTTGATAATTAATTAAACAAAATATATGGGCATTGTTGTCGGCATAGCCATGGTATTAACCGGTTTTTTAATGAACTGGAAAACAGAATGGATCATTAATAACTTTGGCACGCTTCCCTGGCCAGAAGAACACCTAGGTTCATCGGGCGGTACTAGAATTTTTTATAAGTTGCTGGGTGTTTTTCTCATAATATTAGGCTTTATGACCATGACTGGCCTCTTGGGTAATGTTGGACGGGCATTTTTACCTCGCTACTTTAGAAGCCTGACTTTATAACATCGCTGGGGCCGTTAGCATAATGGTAGTGCACTCGGTTTGCATCCGAGAGGCGCGAGTTCGATTCTCGCACGGTCCACCAAATCCACTTTAAACTATTTATATCTACGTATGTCTATGGAAAAATCAAAAATTTACCAACGAGAATTTGATTATATCTTTAGCAAAAAAGCTCCTTGCGTGAGAGGTGCTTCAGTAACCTGCGCTTTTATAGAAGGGCAAATTTTTCTTCTTGCAAAAACTTTTCTCCAAGGACATTCAGTTCAGTATAAACCACGCAAATACCAGGAACTAAGACAATCACTTAATATATTAGAAACAAATGGAAAACTTAGTCAAAAAGAATTGAAAGATATAGAAAAATTTTTAAGCGAAAGGAATAAAATTGTCCACGGGGTTTTTAAAGGAATGACGATTACTGAATGGGAAGAACAAAATAAAAAAGTAGTAAACCTGGGAAGACCTATTATAAAGAATCTTGATAAAAAGCTATATCCATCAGCAAGACCATAATTTGGTTTCAACTGGCTCGGACGATGGCCACCAATTATTTTTTATGGAAAATCAATACTACAAAGGATTGCCTAAAAAAAGAATGGGGGTTGGGGCTTTATTTTTTAACGATAAAGATGAGCTTCTTATACTTAAACCAACCTATAAAGACTACTGGTCAATCCCGGGAGGTATAATTGACGCTAACGAGTCTCCTCGCGAGGCTTGTATTCGTGAAATAAAAAAAGAAATAGGGTTAAATATAAGTGATGTAAGATTTTTATGCGTTGATTATTACCGGAATTTAGGCAACGAGAAAGGCGAAAGTTTACAGTTTATGTTCTATGGAGGTATTTTAAGTGAAAGCCAGATAAGCAATATAAAAATTCCCCGAGAAGAAATAGGAGGATACAAATTTATGCATATTGAAAACGTCCTTCCTTTATTCAGTAATGGACTTCAGAAAAGAATGCCAAAATGTTTGGAAGCTATAAAAAGCAAAATTAGTTTTTATTTGGAGGATGCCGAAACACCGAAATCTCAATCATAATTTAATTCTAACTAACACAGACGAGGCCACCAACTACACCATAAATAATCATGAAAGAAACGATTGAAAAAATTGTATACTTTGTACGCCACGGTGAAAGCGTGGCAAATATAACGCCAGTTTATCAACCATTAGGCTCACCCCTATCAGACAAAGGACGGCAACAGGCAAAGCTAATTGCGGAAAGAATAGCAAAATTATCATTTGAGGCTCTGGTTGTTAGCCCCTTATTTCGGGCAAAAGAAACGGCAGAAGCAATAACTAAATTAACAGGTAAGAAACCTGAATATTCTGATCTTTTTGTCGAAAGAACTAAACCAACCAGGATTATTGGTAAGTCACACAGCGACAATGAGGCAGTTCAGCTTTGGAAGAAGTGGCAAAATAGCCTCTTCATCCCTGGTTTAAGAGTGGAGGATGGAGAAAATTTTGATGACCTTATTATACGAGCAGATAAGGCGTTGGATTTCCTTAAAAACAAAGTAGAAAATTCAATTGTTGTTGTTACACATGGTTTTTTCTTACGAACTATAATAGCTCGGGTAATTTTAGGTGATTCTCTAACCCCCGAAGCTTTCAAAAACTTTCATATGCGAGTTGGGACGGAAAATACCGGACTTTCAG